>Ga0172377_10009246_pt1 | contig 10095 bp, 8 predicted proteins | sample Pumphouse3metaG_FD_119749 | JGI IMG/M metagenome (GOLD analysis project Ga0172377, IMG submission 119749) | Leachate microbial communities from a municipal landfill in Southern Ontario, Canada - Pumphouse #3 metaG | ecosystem: Engineered > Solid waste > Landfill > Unclassified | place: Canada... | reverse complement strand
CATAGGTTTTAAGATGTTCCTCTCCACGAGTTTTTATCCTTTGTATAGTTTTTGAAAAGTTAGAGTCTTTTTTATCTAATGATAATAATGAATATGTTGTTTGAAAAGCAAGTAATGTTCTTTTATTAACAACAAGTCCAAGATTAACAAACCACTCATTTTGAGTTGTAGGAGAATTGCCAATCACTTTATTTGCATTATCCAAATCTTTAATAACATCTCCATATTTTTCAATTCTTGCCTTATCTTCAGAAATCCATTTTGCAAGTCTATCTTCAATTTCCTTCTTCTTTTCATAAACATTAAGATTCTTCAAACCTCTTAGTTCTCCTTTTTTATTCTTCCACAGGTTCATATAACCAGCGTAATCGGAAGCATAAATTAAGTTAATTCTATTATCAGTTTCCATCATCTTTTTCATTGTTGGAAGCATATATTCTCCTGCCTTAACAATTGAAGGGTCTGTCACATTAATTGTATTTGCAACTTCACCTGAGGTCATATATCTTTCGGTTGAACCAGGAAAGCCCCATATCATAGTAAAATCATTTTGCTTTACACCTTTTAAGCTTACAGGTAAGAAATGTTTTGGTTTAAATGGAACATTATCTTTTGAGAATTTTGCAGGCTTGTTTTCAGAGTTTGCATAAACTCTAAAAATTGAAAAGTCTCCAGTATGTCTTGGCCACATCCAATTGTCAGTATCTCCACCAAATTTACCTATTGAAGAAGGAGGAGTTCCTACCAAACGGATATCAGTATATACTTCATAAACGAACATATAATACTCTAATCCTTCAAAGAAAGATTTAATTTCTACTCTATATTTTCCATCTTCTGAAGTTTTTTCTTCAAGCATTTTAACTCTTAATAATATTGTATCTTTTACTGAAGATAAATTTAACTTATCAGCATATTCTCCCAATATTTCCTTTGTTACATCTTCCATTCTCAAAAGAAAAGATACTGTCATATCTGGAATTGGTATTTCTTCACTTAAATCCTTTGCCCAAAATCCATTGTTAAGATAATCATGCTCTACGGTTGATTGACCTACAATTGCTTCATATCCACAATGATGATTAGTAAATAATAATCCTTTATCGGACATTATTTCTCCTGTACAACCATTTCCAAATTGCACAATTGCATCTTTTAAACTTGAGTTATTTATATCGTAAAGCTCTTGTGCAGTAAGCTTTAAACCCATTTTCTGCATTGTAGAATAATTTAAGTTCTTAAAGAACATTGGCAACCACATTCCTTCATCAGGTTTTGGAGTTGGGTTTGCAAATACTAAACTTACCATCAAGCTTAGTATTAAAGACATTAGCGTAATCTTCTTCATATTATATATATTTTAATTGTGAATATTTATCTTTTTGGAATATTGCTTGAGCAACATCCATTATTTGTTGTGATGTTATACTTTCTATTTCTTGATTTGTTGTTTTAAGTGAATCAATCCTATCAAAATTAAGTATTGATTTACCCATAGAAATAACTTCATTTTGATTACTCTCATATTGTATTGCCAATTGTCCAATAAGTTGTTGTTTAGCATTTTTAAGAGAAGATGGTGTCATTTGCTTTTCTGAAAAGAAATCTAATTCGTTTTTAATTAAATCAATTGTCTTGTCAATATATTTTGAATCTGTTGCTGCATAAACAACAAACAAACCAGTATCTGAAAAAGCAGTATAGTTTGATTCAATAGAATAAGTAAATCCATATTTTTCTCTAATCTTCATATTTAATCGTGAATTCATTGCTGGTCCACCAATAATATTATTTAAAAGAGAAAGAGTAATCTTATTTTTATTTTTATAGCTAAAAGCATGATTTCCTAAAACCACATGAGATTGATAAGTATCTCGCTTTTTTTCTTTATCTTTGGGTTTATAATTCTTTGGACTATTTCTATGAATAGGTTGAGAATTTGTAACAATTCCTCCAAAATATTTTTCACATAGTTTCACCCAAAAATCAAAATCAATATCTCCAATAGTTGATATTACAATAGAATCTGTTGAATATGTTCTTTGAATAAATTGATTTAATTTTTCTGTAGTAAATTCTTTAACTTGTTTTGGTGTTCCTAAAATATAATGCCCTAAACCATTATTGCCAAATACTAAATTATCAAATTCATCTAAAATTAATTCGGAAGGATTATCTTCATAAGAATTTATTTCATCTATTACCGCTATTTTTTCTTTCTCCAATTCCTTTTGTGGAAATGTTGAAGAAAAAACAATATCAGAAAACAATTCCAAAACTCTTTCGTGATAATTATTTAAGAAAGAAGCATAAATACATGTTTCTTCTTTTGTAGTAAAAGCATTTAACTCTCCACCAACTCCGTCAATTCTATTTAAAATCTGGAAGCTTTTTCTCTTTTTTGTCCCTTTAAATAAACAATGCTCAATAAAATGAGCAATGCCTTGTTCTTCTTTTTGCTCATCTCTTGAACCTACATTAATTGTTATTGCACAATGAGCAACTTGTGAATAGGTCAAACGATGAACAAGTCTTATCCCATTTGAAAGTTTATGTTGGCTATAGGCAAACTCTGATTCTAATACCACAATTAGTTAATTTATAATTTATTTAGTTATTTTAGAAATTAGCTTTTGGGGTATTTTATCTTGAGATAATATAAAAACCTGCTGATCCATGCTTTTGACCAATATTAGTAAGAAATGTATTTGCTTCTCTCATTGTTCTGCGAGAGCCATAACTCACATAGTATTTTGTTTTTTCGTCTGCTTTTTTGGTAATTATATAACTATCATAACCCAAACTTCTTGCTTTTCGAGCTGTTTGTTGAGCATTTGAAAGATTTTCGTATGTTCCACCAACAACATCGAATCCAAGTCGAGAAACTGGTTGAATTAGTATAGGAGTAGAATAATCAATTTCTGCTGTAGGTGTTGGTGGATTATCTTTTTCTCCTGTTGGCTTAAGAACTTCTTCTTTAGGAGTTGTCTTTTTTGTTAGAGGGTTTTGTTTTATTGCTTTTGTTTTATTTTCTTCAACAACTTTTTCTTCAACAACAGTTTCTGTTGATGTCTCTACTTGAGGAACAATTTCAATTGTTGGAGAAGAAACTGGAACAGTTATTGTTTTAGATTCTGTTTTATTGCATTTAGGAGTTATGTAAACTGAAAGCTTATTTGTAATTGGTTTTAATTGTTTATTCCCTTTAATCCAACACATATAATGAGCTAAAACTAATGAACCAAAAGCCAAAAGTCCTAAAAGAATTATTGAAAATAAAACAGCCCAAATAATCCTATTTCTTTTTCTTCTTTCTTTGCGTTGTCTCTTTTCTTTTTTGTTTCTTTTCTTTTCTTTTTTTAGAAATTCTTCACTATTTTTATAGTTCAAATTACTACAATCACTCTTATCGTAACATTCATCATTTACTTCCTGATTTATTTCAGGGTTATCTTCTGTTGCTGATTGATTAAAAACAATTTCTTTTGTTTCCTGTTCCTTAACAGATAATATTTCTACCTTTTCTTCTAACTCTTCAACTTCATTTACCTCTTTCTCCCATCTTTCTGCGGCTTCTTTTATTTCTTCCCCAGCTAAAATTTCTTTACTTTGTGATTTTACATTAATTTCTATTATCTCTTTTTCAATAGGCTTCTTCTCTTCAAAAGGAATTTCCTCTTTAATTGGGTCTTTAGTAACTATAGGCTTAATATAATCCCCTTGATTAAAAGTTTTGACACTTTTAAGAGTTGCAAAAGCAAATGCACTATCCAAAAGATTTAACCCTTCAATTGGAGAGAAAATATATTTATTATTTTGTCCTTTTGAAATTGTTCCTAAATCTCCCATCTTACATGAGCCAGTAAGTTCAATTCTTTCCTTTAAGCTATCTGAATATTGCAAAATCCACTTAATTGCTGTTTCAAGTGAGATAAATTCTTTTTTTGCCATATCTTCAGCAAAACCCAAATCATTATTAGTATCATTTGTAAACATAACACTTCTACAAGGAGGAGTTAGAGTATTTGTGATTGGACTAATTGAAGCAGAAGTATATTGTACTCTAAAAGTCCCTATTCCAATTAACTCTGCACTATCATTTTTCTTTAAATACTCTAATAGGTTTGATGAAACATTCATATTTTCTTTGTTTTTTATTACGTGTTAATTGATATATTTTTGCTTTTATCTAATGAGCAATTTTATTATTCAATAAATTATTTATCTTTTCTAAATCTTCAGGTGTATCAACACCTATACTTTCAAAATCAGTTAATTCTACTTTTATTTTATACCCCTCTTCTAACCATCGAAGTTGTTCTAAAGACTCTATTTTTTCAAGTCGAGAAGCATATAACTTTACTATTTCTCTTAAAACATTACTCTTATAGGCATATAAACCAATATGTTTAAAATAAAATCCTTTAGCTATTCCATATCCAAGTGTCTCATTTCTATCATAAGGAATTACCGAACGAGAAAAATACATTGCATAATGATTATAATTAAAAACAACCTTAACAACATTAGGATTTGTTAAGGTTTGAACATCTTCAATCATCTTGCAAAGTGTTGTAATTTGAACATTTTCATCCCTTTCAAAAGGAGAAATGACTTCTTGCAACTGTTCTTTTCTAATTAAAGGTTCATCTCCTTGAATATTGACCACAATATCGAACCCTCCAAACATTTCTTCAGCAATACTCAATGCCTCTTCCACTCTATCGGTTCCGCAATTATGATTTTCATTAGTCATAATTGCAGTATAATTGTTCTTATTTACAACATCATAAATTTTTCTTGAATCAGTTGCAACAACTACCTTATCAAATAATCCACTTTCTTCAACTCGTTTACAGACACAAACAACCATTTCAAGATTTCCAACCATAGCCAATGGTTTCCCTTCAAACCTTGTTGAGGCAAATCTTGCAGGTATAACTCCTAAAATTCGTTTGTTTTTTTCTTCTATCCTCATGAAATATTATTGAAAAAGTCCGTTAATTTCTGCATTAATCTTTTCTATTACAACTCCCAAATCGCTTTTGTTTGAAGAGAAATCTAAATTATCAATATCTATTATCAGCAATTTACCTTCTTTGTAATTTTCAATCCACCTATCATATCTTTCATTCAAAGATGCAATATAATCTAAACGAATAGAGTTCTCATATTCTCTTCCTCTTTTTTGAATATTTCTAATAAGTGATGGCACAGAAGCTTTAAGATAGATTAATAAATCAGGAGGTTCTATGAAAGAATTCAATAGTTCAAATAGAGAAATATATGTTTCATAATCCTTTGTTGCCATAAGTCCCATTGCATGAAGATTGGGAGCAAAAATATATGCATCTTCATAAAGAGTTCTATCTTGAATTAGCTTGTTGAAAGTTTTTCTATGTTCAATTAAATTTCTAAAGCGTTTGTTGAGAAAATATATTTGAAGATTAAAACTCCAACGTCTCATATCATCATAAAAGTTTGCAAGATAAGGATTATCATCATCTTGTTCAAACATTGAATTCCACTTAAATTGCTTAGCCAATAACTCTGTTAAGGTAGTTTTTCCACTACCAATATTCCCAGCAATAGCAATATGCATACACTTAGTTTTAGTTTTTATTAACCTACAAAGGTATAAATTTTATTCATAATATTATTATTGTCTGGAAAAAATATACTTTTGCATGTTCTTAACATCATTAAAAATCAATAGAAAATGGCATTAGAAAAAGTTATTAATTACAAAATGATAAAGTCAGAAGACTTAAATCATCATGGAACTCTTTTTGCAGGAAGATGTTCCGAATGGTTTGTCGAAACATCATTTATAGCTGCAGGAAGTAGACTTAACCCAAAACATATAGTATGTTTAAAAGTTCATGGGTTAGAATTTTTACATCCAATGCGTTTAGGTAATATATTAGGATTTGAAAGTTCAATTGTTCATGTTGGAAGAACTACTCTAACAGTTTACACCAAAATTCACGAAATAAATTCTCCTAACATTAAACGTTTAGATGGATTTATTACTTTTTGCTATGTTGATAATGAATCAAAATCAACACCTCATAATTTGACCCTGGAATTTTCAACAGAAGAAGAAAAGCATCTTCATGAAAGAGCAGCAAATCTTATGCAAAGAAGAGATTAAAATATAGCTGGACTTTCTATTTATTTTTACATCATTAAATTGATTTATCTCAAAATAAGAAGTAGAAATTTTTAACAGACAGATTATTTAATTTTATTAATAAGCATTTACAAGACATGTTATTAGTATTTTAACTAATTATGTTTTGAGAAACAAATAAATAAATTACCTAATTCAAGAATAAACTTATTAGAATCAAGAATAAATTCAGTAAGGTGGCACGATACTTTAATAAGGTGGCATGTTACTATAAGTAAGGTGGCACGATACTAATAGTAAGGTGGCACCTTACTGAATTTAATCCTTGATTTATTAAAGTAAAATAGGACATAAGTATATCCTTATCAAGTAAAAATAAAATAATCATATATAATCAAGCAGAGCAATCTTATAGTTTTCAAAAAATTCTTTTCTTTGCTTTCTATTTATCTTTACTTTCAGATTTTTATTAATCATTAAGGATACTTTTGTCAAATAAACATATCCACCAATTAGATATTTTTAACACAAATAAAATCAAAAAACTATTTGAGTTTTGAAAGTTTTCTGTACTTTTGCAAAAATTTTTTACCAAATGGAATTAAGGGATAGAATAATCGTTGAAACATATAAATTGATAGTTTCTAAAAGTTGTAAATTAATTACAATGGATGAAATTGCAAATAATTTAGGAATTTCGAAAAGAACTTTATACGAAAATTTCAAAGATAAAAGTACTCTAATTGAAGATTGCCTAAACACTAACTTTGAACAAGCAAATGAAAAAGTTAGGAAAATAATGGATAAAAGCGAAAATAGTCTTGTATCATTTATGTTAATGACTCAAATGGGTCATCAATCGATAGCAAAAATTGGTTATGATAACATAAGTGATATAAAAAAATACTATCCACAAATTTATTCAAATACATTTCTTAAACATGTAGAATTTCATAAAAATAATACATATCAACTTATACAATTGGCAATGAATGAAGGACTAATTATTAAAAAAGTTGACATAAACTTTATTCAAAATATGCTCCGTATCTTCTTATTTTACTGTTCAAAAAATGAATACCTTTCTCTTAATCCAGAATTTAATGCATCAAAACTATTCAATATTCATCTTTTTATTGCAATGAGAGGAATTTCTACATTAAAAGGTATAGAAATTATAGATAAATATCAAGAAAAATTTATTAAGTAACAAATATTTAACGGAATATATGAAAATAAAAATTTTAAAATTAACTATCCTAAGTCTAAGTCTTGCTTTTGTAAATATAAATGTATTGGGGCAAGAATCAGTTTTAAAATTAGATTTAGAAACGGCTCTAAGAATTGCGCACGACAATAATCCTACAATTAAAATTGCAGATATTGAAATACAAAGAGTCGACTATGCAAAAAAAGAAGCTATTGGTGCATTATTACCTTCACTAAACGCAGTTGGACAATATACCGATAACGTAATGAAGCAAGTTATGTTTATGCCTGAAAGTTTCTCTGCTCTAATGGGAGGTCAGAAATATATGGAAATGGGCTACAAAAACTCCTATAATGGTGTTTTAAGCACACAAATTCCTATAGTAAATTTTACTCTTTGGCAAAATATTAAAAACAAACAAAATGACATTGATATAATAATTGAGAAATCAAGAGCTTCAAAAATAGAGATGACAAAGCAAGTCAAAGATGCTTATTATGGAGTCTTACTTTCAAAAAGTTCATTGAAAGTATTGGAACAAAGTCATAAAAATGCTTTAGAAACACTTAAAAATATTGAAAACTCATATAAACAAGGAGTGGTTTCTGAATATGATTTTATTAGAGCTCAAGTAAACGTTAACAATCTGAACCCAATTCTTATTAATGCAAAAAATGGAGTTGAACTTGCAATAATGCAATTAAGAATGATACTTTCTCTACCCGCAGAACAAAACATAGAAACTCAAGAAACATTAGAAAGTTTCAATAAAAATATTTCATTGTTCTCACAAATTGATAAAGAAACAGCATTAACACAAAACTCAGACCTTAAAATTTTAGACTATAATATTACTGGACTTGAAAATCAACTCAAATTAATCAATACTCAACACTTACCAATGCTTTCTGCTTCTGGAAACTACATATATCAAACTCAATCTGAAGATTTCAATTTTAAAGAATATAATTGGGTTAGTTCTGCTTCAATAGGATTGCAATTAACAGTACCACTATTTTCTGGAATGCAAAAAGTTAACCAAGCTAAACAAGTTAAAATGGCTATAAAAGGGCTTCAGCTTCAAAGAGAATATGCAAAAGACGGAATTAATTTACAAATACAAGCTGCAATAAATCAAATGAAAGCAGCCAAAGAACAATTGAATGTAAATAAAGATGCAATTAAGCAAGCAGAAAGAGGATATGAAATTGCAAAAGTTAGATATCAAGTTGGGTCAGGAACAATATTGGAATTAAATGATTCAGAACTATCATTAACTCAATCAAGTTTAAACTATCAACAATCTCTTTATAATTTCTTATCCGCACAAGCTAATGTAGAAAAAATAATGGGAAATATAAATTAGAATTAGAACATAAAAATATCAATAAGTAATCAAAAACATAATCATAGAATAGAATGAAAAGAATATTTTATTTATTTGTAGCTTTTTCGATAGTAATAGCTGCATGTACAAAGAAAGAAGAGAAGAAAACTGAAGTAAAAAATGAAGCTGTACAAGTAAAAATTGAAACTGTTTCAATGCAAGAGATAGATCAAATTTATGAATTTACATCAACAGTAGATGCAGCAGTTAAGAATTACATTTCATCTGCTGGAGGAACAAGAATTGAAAAAATATGGGTAGAAGTTGGTCAAAGAGTAAGTAAAGGGCAAAAGCTTGTAACTATGGAAAACACAAATCTTAACACGGCTCAAACACAATTAGCAAATTTAGAAAATGAAGTAAAAAGAATGGAAGCCTTGTATGTAAGTGGAGGCATTTCCAAACAACAACTTGATCAAATAAAAACTCAAGAAGAAGTTACAAAAAGAAACATTAAGAATTTAGAAAGCAACATAACTCTTACCTCTCCTATTTCAGGAGTTATTACTATGAGAAATTTTGATAATGGTGATGTTTCTGGAGCACAACCAATCCTACAAGTAATGCAAATTTCTCCAGTTAAACTTAAGTTTAATATTAACGAAACCTTCTACAATAAAGTTAAGTTAGGAATGTCGGTAAAAACAAAAGTTGATGTTTTTGGAGATGAAGAATTTTCAGGAAAGATTAGTTTAATCGCTCCAACAATTGACCCTCTTACACGTACATTTATGGTTGAAGCTCAATTTTCAAATGCAAATCAAAAATTGCGTCCGGGAATGTTTGGAAGAGTTGAGCTAAATCTTGGAAAAGCAAAAAAGGTTATTGTTTCAGATAAAGCAATCATAAAACAAAGTGGAACAAATAATAAATACGTATTTATTGAGAAAAATGGTTCTGTTGAATATCGTCAAGTTGAGCTTGGAAGACGTATGGGTGATAAATATGAATTATTGAGTGGAGTAAATGATGGAGAAAATGTTGTTATTTCAGGACAAACTAATTTGCTAGATGGCAAAAAAGTTATTGTTGTTAAATAATTAGATAGATTATTAAGATATGAAAATATACGAATCATCCGTAAAAAAGCCTATCACAACGGCCATTATTTTTGTTGCTGTGGTTGTGTTAGGGCTATTCTCATTAAGTAAGTTAAGCATAGATATGTTGCCTGAAATTGAAATGAATCAAGCAATAGTAATTGTAACATATCCAGGTGCATCAGCTGAAGATGTCGAGAATAATGTAAGCAAGACATTAGAAAGTGCATTAAGCACTGTAAGTGACTTAAAAAAACTAAAATCTACTTCTAAAGAGAATACAGCAGTTATTACTGTTGAATTTAATTGGGGAACTGATCTTGAT
>Ga0172377_10009243_pt1 | contig 10096 bp, 12 predicted proteins | sample Pumphouse3metaG_FD_119749 | JGI IMG/M metagenome (GOLD analysis project Ga0172377, IMG submission 119749) | Leachate microbial communities from a municipal landfill in Southern Ontario, Canada - Pumphouse #3 metaG | ecosystem: Engineered > Solid waste > Landfill > Unclassified | place: Canada... | reverse complement strand
GGGTACGACAGGAGACCAGGGGTATTCTACCCAACAGAGTCATTTATCTGCCAACGGAGGCTATACTTCCGGTTGACCAATACCCCAGCCAGAGAGGGTTCTAAACCACCTCTTGGGTTATTCAAGATGGGAGTGGCTGCTGAGCTTGCAGTGATCGAAGCACTAACCGTCGCACTGGAACCAAGGGGGTATACCATCGTATCCCAGCAACAAGCGAGGTACAAGACAGGGAGGATCGACATACATGGGTTTGCCGATTTCGTCGTCACCGACCCCGACGGAGAACAGTACGTCGGAGAAATCAAGTCGACAACGTCCAAAGCACAGCTGAAGTCCTCGACGCCTCAGAAATACCACTACGGCCAGCTGCAATGCTACCTCGGCATCTTTGGTATCCCCCAGGGGTGCGTCCTATATGTCGACAGGTCCGACATTTGCAAGACCAACCAGATCAGGCGTCCGTTCAGCCAGGAAGACTTCGATACCATCATGGGTAACTTCGAGAGCGTCCTCGACAACATCAACGACGGGGAAGCACCGGATGGATATTCGAAGCCAGTATACGAGTGCAGATACTGCGAATACAACCACCTGTGCTCGAGGTCTGCTCAGGCGAAGAAGTCGAACAAATATGCGTCGATGTTCCAGACAAAACTCAAGGAGCTTAACGGGCAATGATGGTATTTTTCGACGGCCCAGACCAGTCAAAGAAGACGACTCTGGCCAGAGCAGTATCAGAAGCCATTGGGTTCCAACTGTGGGAACGAGGTCCATACCTCCCCCACCACCATGGTAAGAAGTACAACACCAACGATTCCATATGGTATGTCCTCGATGACATGAAGACCATCGACTTACTGACGAGGTGCAAATGCGACGTAGTCGTCGACAGACATCCAGTGATATCTGAGATCGTATATCGCCATGAAGAAGGGAAGACGTCCCCTCTCCAATATTGGACGTTCCCACCAGCAGATGGTAGTCGGTTGAACTGCATCTTCATCATCTTGTACGACGGGTCCAACGACTACAGCGTCGACATTGAACGGCAGTACGCCCAGGCGTTGTCGTCGGCCAAACGCAATGGTTCAAGGGTAATGGTCAAGTCGTTCTCAACCGAAGACGTCGAAGCAACTTTCCAGTCCATCGTCGACTTACTGAGGTCGTTGTGCGTATGACTACACCTCTGTTAGTCATCGACTCCCGGGAACCTGCAAATGTTCGCCAAGACGTAGAGTCGAAAGTCAAATGCCTGATGGACGTCGAGGTCAGAGTAGAAACTCTGGCAGTTGGCGACTATTGCTGGGACGATGAAATCATCATCGAAAGAAAGACAGTCTGCGACTACAACAGCTCAGTCAGAGACGGGCGTATCTTCACCCAGTGCGCCGACATGGACCAATATGCGAAGTCATACGTCTTCGTCGTTGGCAAGTTCAGCAAAGCCAAGTATTGCCACCCAGCACCACAGCTGACGGCAAACCAAAGGATAGGGTCGATGTGTAGCCTACTGGCAAAGACGACAACGAAGATTCTCCAAGTCGACTCCCCTGCCCAATTCGCCACAGCTTTGGTGAAGATCAGAGAGAAGCACCACAACATTGACAAGACGTTCGTGGTAGAAAGGCATTCGAAAACTGTCAACCGTATCAACCCGAACCTCGGGATGTATTTGTCCCTCGACGGAGTCGGCATGGCAACAGCAAAGAAGATCATGGCAGTCTACCCGAAGTTCATCGACTTCGTTCAGGATTATAAGGACGACTGCCTCGACGTAAAAGTATCGACTAAGACCACCAAATTCATGGATTCTATCTTATGAGGAAACGACAAAAATGACCATCAAAGAAATGACCCTCGGAGCGATGATCAACCTGAAAAACTTCGAGAACCTACGAATCGAAATAAAGACGTCAGTCAACGATGCAAACGATATCGACCAGACCAAGAAGCTTCTCAGCAGCATTTTAGCTACGTTTGGTAACAACGACGAGGCAGCCAAACAGTGCATTGAGCGTTACAGGTACAGGGTCCTGAGCGACAAGGAAACCAGAGTTACACCAGACAAGTGCGAAGCCAAAGGTACTCCGGCGTGCGATAACTGTCCAGACGCACCAAAGAAGGAACCTACCCATGGTGTGGACAGTCGTAAGAGGATGACCTTCAACAAGCCAGCAGCCAAACCAGTAGCAGCCCCACTAACTAAAGGGCCCATTGCTAAAAAGGTGCCAGCAGAGACACAGCCGGGCCGTAAGGCGGTCCCTGGCATTAAGTTCCAGGGTAACCTAGATGGGAAAGAACCCAGCCAATCTACTATTCCTGACAAGCCAGCCAAGAAGGACAACGGGCTACCAAGGTGTGCTGTGTGTGGAGCAACCCTTCATGGGAACGAAACCAAGTTCTCGAAGACGATGACCGGCAGGGACGACATTTGCAAAGTCTGCGCCATTGCGGAAGTCAAGGCGAGGAGGTCGAAGGTCGCGAAGAAATAAGACTGAGGGGATCGACCTCCCCCCCCTGCCTCCATATTCTTATGGTGACACTGGAGGTCAAACAAGTCATCGATAGTAGACGAATAGTTATCTATATATACTTTTAGTGCCTACATATGAATGGCTAAGTTTAGGAGGGCCAGGCCAGCAGTAAAAACGACACGCTCAGACGGATATACAGTCTTTGGCTACGACCATCTTCAGATGGATGCCAAGGGTGCTAGAATCAACTGTTGAACACGAGCCATAGAGTATTAGGCTATGGTGGGTTAATGGATGGAAATATGGAAATCGACAAGTCAATCATTAAACAAGCGGCAATAATCGACATGCCTACGATGCCATACGATTTTGCCAGATGGTGCAAAGAAGTGTCAACAACCTTGAGGTCTTTGGCAGACGACTACGACAAACAGTACAAGCAAGAAATCGAGAGGATTCATCGCGACGACATCAAGGACGACAAATACGAAGTTGTCGTCGACATGAAGACGAAGAAGACAGTCGACCTCGAGAAGCTCAAAGCAGAGCTGCCAAAGACCTACCAGGACATCTCGAAGATCAGCAACTCAGACGCCATACGTCTCATTGGCCACGAAAAAGCATATGCGCTCGCCAGAGAAAGCGAGTCTTTCAACGACGACATGAACGTCGTAACCCTGGGCGACCTCAAAAAAGCCCTTGGCAAAAAGTCAGATGTCTACGTGAAAAAGGTCCAGGTTCCCGGGAGCCTCATCTTCGTCGAGAAAGCCAAACCAGGAGAGCCAACAACAGCAATCGAGGACAACCATGAGTATTAATCGTATGGGCATTTGCCCACTATGCGGGCGGGGAGCCCCAACAAAATCCGAAAGCAAAGAAGTCGACGAACAACCTCGCCACCCAGTCAACTTGTGCTACTGCTGCGCCTGTTGGGTACCTCTGGAAAACGACAGTCGTTTTGGCAGCTGCACCAGTTCACCGCCAACTGTCGTCGTGAAAAACGGGTCAACTGTCACCAGATACCCAGTAACGGCAAAGGCCGATGGGTGCAACACTGGTTTCGTTCGGAGAGTCTTCGAGGTCAAGCCAGCCACCCACGAAGACCAGCCAACCCTATGGGAGCTTTCAGAGCGGATTCTTCGAAAACCTCGGGCCAAGCCGTTGTACAAGGAGTCTAAGCATACCGAGCCAAGCCAGTCGCCAAAGAGGCTTGCCGACCTGATGGGCAGAGACCCAAAGACCCCTCCGAAGCCAGAATGGCATGAGGACGGATCGAAGAGCGAATCTCGCCACCCAACTGTTGGTGCAGACGAAGTCCTGAAAAAGGAATACAGCAAGAATTTCGTCCAGTCGAAGGATGACAAATGACCTGCAACCACGCCAGCACAGCCGAGCTACGAAGACAAATCGACGAAGCAACCACTCTTCATGAAGTCGAGACCTGCATTCGGGCGATAGCCGCGTTATGCGAAGAACTGGCCGAAGCATCCAAGCAAACAGAGGAAGCCGAAGACAAAATGGAGGCTATTGACATCATTGAGGATGTCTTCTTTGGTACAGCTGAGATTCAACGGCTGTGCCAAATGGTATCGTCCCAAGCAGGTGAACTGGTTAGATGTCTGGCATACGATGTTGGGCGTCTGTCATCCGAGTTGAACCAGCAGAACAAAGAACGTCTAGCCAAACTGAAGGAAGACGAAGATGAAGACTAAGATGAAGACATGGATGGAGAGGAAGATAGTCTTGATCCCTAAACACCAAAAACATGTCGATCCGGAGTTAGTCGACAACTTGGAAAGCGACCTCAAACGCATGCATTTGTCATGCCTAGAAGTATCGACAAACCTCGTTACGGGTGAGATACGAATCGAGTCGATGGAAATCAAAGACCGATTCGGCCGTAACTCTTTCGACTTGACCCAGGACAAATATGGTGACATCAGGATCTATCCAAAGTCAACCTCCAGTGTTGCCAAACCGATGACGGTACATACATGGGTAGCTACTCACGAAGACATGACTAAAAATGACGACGAGGACTGCTTATATGACAAGGAATGACGAAAAACAACTATGCATGGACGACCTTCGTCGAGTCGAGCAAGACCTTGGCGACATGCATATTACGGAGATCCGCACGACGATGAACCTCGTGACAGGGAGCATATGCATCGACACCATCGAGCTACGTGACAACGACAACCGTAACTCAGTCAGGCTGAGTGTCGACGAAGATGGGAATCTCAGAGTCTACCCGACGATGGACCTGAATTACGAAAAACCAATGACTGTGCGAACATGGGGCATCCACGAAACCATGGAAAAATTTGAGAAATAGGTGACATACATGGAAGACGAAAAACTTGGAAAGATGACTTTCAAAGACATGACGGAATCGATTAAGACCTCAGACGACCTTCTTGGGGCAGTAGACGACATCATAAGGTTGACCAAAGTCGTTGGCAAAGCAGCATCAAAGCTCGAGGTTCCAGAAACCAAAGACGAAATCAACAAGGCATTGATGTCGGTGTTTGCATCTCTCGACAACATATCCTCGTCTTACCTCAACGTCGTCATGGGTGTCTACAGCACCAAAGGGGACGAGGACGAAACCACTGACGAGGACGGAGATGGGAAAAACGCCTACGATATCAGCGTTGGCAAGATCGACAACGCCGACGATGCTCTGAGAGCGATGAACACTCTCATGAATATATTCAGCGGTGTTCTTGGCGTGGCGACGGAAATCATCGTGATCGACGACAAGAAAGAAGTCGTCGAAGGCGTCAAAGACATCTTCAACAGCATCGAAGGAATCACCACAATGTGGAACGACATATCGGCCAAAGCCAGAGAAGTCGACGTTCGATTCAAAGAATTCGACGACGTTGAAGAGCTTATCCATCATGTATTCGTGCTGGGCCGGGTCGTCGAATCGCAGAACGCTCGAGCGTTAAGAGAAAGGTAAAATCGGTGGGACAACTTGCGACGAAACGACGGTCGTTGCAACCACCTTCGATTAACCTCCTTTTCAAACCGTAGCATCAACTGTAGCTCAAATTTGACCCCTTGGCCTACACCAACAGGGAAGGGGAGTTCTCCACTACGAGGCCCCTGAGACGTCAACAAGACGACTTCGAGGGTACCAAAAATGGGGAAAAGCCTTCTGCAATACTAGCATTATGCCCCCATTTTGATATATACTATACTTTACAGTCGCTACGTAGGGTATCTAAACAGGGGCATAATGCTGGTATTGAAAATAGGGGCATATCGAGGAGGAGCGAAGGGACAACTATGACTTTGCTTGAAAACGCCCACATAATCCGCTATACGCCTCTGTCAACCTCCGTGCGAAACCCCTTTGGTGCTCCAAGGGGGCGATTTTCGTCAGGTGAACCGAGGATTAGTCTTATATATATGTCTCGCACACTAAGACTAATGGCAAGGAAGAAAGGAGGACAACCTCGCCAGTATTCTCCGGCGACAGTACGGGCAATCATCGACAAATTCGCACGATACATCGATCGAACCGATGTTCCAATCATCGTGGAGTTCTGCTATCGAAACCATGTGTCGCGGAAGTGCATCTACGAATATCCAGAATTCGACGAGGTTCGTGAACGTTGCTTGATGAAAAAGGAGGCTCAGCTTGAACGCCTTGGTGGCAACAAGTTGTGGGACCCTGGTATGGCGAAGTTTTCATTGACTCAGATGGGATGGTCGAACAAGCAGGACATTGCTCATAGCGGCAACATCGACAGCAACGTCCACATCTATCTCCCATCGAACAACCGCTTATCCAAGCCAGCTCCTAAAGAAGACGACGAATAAACCATCGTACTATGCAGGACGAAGAAAGGTCGATCCGGCCACAACCAGGGAAGCAAGAGGAGTTCTTGGCATCTGAAGCGGACATTTGCATCTATGGCGGTGCAGCCGGGTCGGGAAAGACGTATGGTATATTGCTGGAGCCCTTGCATTACGTCAAGGATGTCAAAGGCTTTGGTACTATCATCTTTCGTAGAACAACACCGCAGATTACGGCTGAGGGTGCGTTGTGGGACACTGCAGCAGACATCTATCCGTACGTCGGTGCAACACCAAACCAGTCGGACCTCAAATGGGTGTTTCCACCATATGGGAACGCCATCAAGATGGCACATTTGGAGTACGAGAAGAACGTCTACGACTACCAGGGAAGCCAGGTGCCACTGATCGTCTTCGATGAACTGACCCATTTTACGGAGTTCCAGTTTTGGTATCTGCTGTCGAGGAACAGGTCGGTGTGCGGTGTAAGGCCGTACATCCGGGCTACCTGCAACCCTGACCCCGACAGTTGGGTTGCTAAGTTGGTGGCGTGGTGGATCGATCAGGATACGGGGTATCCATACGATGAACGGTCGGGAGTATTGAGGTGGTTCGTACGAGTGAACAACCTCTTGGTGTGGGGCGACTCAGCTGAGGAGCTAAAGGAAACCTACCCCAGCATGGAGCCGAAATCACTCACGTTCATTCCGGCCAAACTCGAGGACAACCCCATCCTGATGAAGGAAGACCCCCAGTATCGAACGAACCTCATGGCATTGACTTACGTCGAGATGATGCGTCTGAGGTTCGGCAACTGGAAAGTCCGGCCAGCATCAGGGGACGTCTTCCGTCGGTCGTACTTCGGGCAGAGGTATCCACTACAGGACTATCTCTATTATCAGTGGCCACTGAAGGTTCAGTCATGGGATACTGCGTTTAAGGCGCCTGTGAAACGAGGCAACAAGATGTCCGACCCCGACTTCTCAGTCTGTACGACGTGGGGGATGAACGAATATGGGTACTTCTTGATCGACAGGTGGAAAGACCGTGTAGCATATCCGCAGCTACTAGCAGCAGCAGAAGACCAGTATCTGATGCACCGGCCGAACGTGGTGTTGGTAGAGGACAAAGCTTCGGGTCAATCGTTGATTCAATCGTTGATGGAGTCGGTGAACCGAATCCCCGTGGTAGGAATCTTACCACTGTCGACAGCTGACAAACGAACGAGGGCTGAGTCAATAACGCCGTTATTCCGGTCGTCTTGGGTGTGGATGCCAGAGAACATGCACTGGTTGTCTGACTACATCGAGACGTTGGTATCGTTCCCCGAGCCGACCATCCACGACGACGACGTGGACAGCACGTCGATGGCACTTTGGTACATGTCCATCGGCCAGTTCAACATCGACCTGAATCAAAAAACCGTATATCGCCTAGTCGACAACTATGCGATATGAGACAACTTTGGAGAAACAAATGGCAAGAAAACCTACAATTCGCGAACCAGCAACAGACAGCAGCATTGGCAAGATCCCCGGGCAGACAAAAATCAGGGAGCCTGTGCTGGTAGAAGACGAGGATGAACCCAGGAAGGCAAAAGCCAAGCCTGGGATGACGACCATCGAAGTGTCGACTGAGGTGAGGGACCAGCTCGAAGCCATGAAGGTCGACAGCAAAGAAGCAATTGCGAGGACAGTGGAGCGTCTTATCGACACAGGCGAATATTCCTCCACCGGCGCTTTGGTAACCCTGAAGATACCGAGGAACAAGTACGAATGGCTGATTCGTAAGCAGAAGAACCTCGACTGCATATACGTCCTTCGTGGGTACGTGAGATAGGTGGTCTGACGATGCTAGAGCAGCTTGCAGACATAGCGTCCAGAGGGCGTTTGTCTGAGATGGAGAAGATGGTCATCGACCTCAGTGCAACGAACAAAGCGTTGTCCCAGCAGGTCGACAACCTTACCGTCAACATGGAATCGGCCTTCGATACGGCTTGGGAACGACGCCTTGGTATCGACGAACAGTGGGCTAAAGTGTCGGGTTCCTCGGCCAGCCAGTCGAGGTACGTCAACAAGAGAGCGGTAAATCTTTACGCCAATCTGGCGTCTTTCATGTATTTGTTCAACCCGCTCATTAGACGTGCCGTCGACGTCAAGACGTTGTTCACCTTTTCGGGGTCTTTCCAGATAGTTGGTTCCTCGCCTGCTGAGCAGTCAGCTATCGACGACATGAGAAAGGACCTCTTGAACCGTCAGGCGTTCTTCAGCCAGCAGGCTATCCAGGAGGCAGATGCGGAGCTCCAGAAGTCAGGCAACATCTTTGTGGCCATTTGGAAGTCCACGTCACCGCCTCAGATAAGGGTATGGCCGGTCGAGGAAATCAATGCTGTCGTTCTGGACGAAAACGACTCCAGTCGCCCGACGTACTACATCCGTAAGTGGACGACTCGTAATAATGTTATGAAGACCATGGCGTATCCTTCAATCTTCAATGAAGCCGTCGATGACTCTGTCTACGTAGACAACCAGTCCATCGAGGTCGACCAAGACGTGTCGATATATCACATGAGTTCGAGGAAAGGCATCCGGCAGGAGTGGGCGATTACTGAACTATCGGTGGCCATACACTGGGCCAAAGCACACGAAGGGTTCTTAGAGGATTTTGCTGCCATTGTATCGGCCCTGAGAAAGTACACCCACATGTTTACTACCAAGGGTGGTAAGGCCCAGGTACAGGCACTTGGCAAGCAGTTTGCTGGGAAGCCGAGGGCTCCCGGGACACCTCCGATCAGCAATCCACCGGGGTCGATGGTCGTGGGCTCAGAGGGCAACGAGATGAAAGTCGTAGACGCTGGTGCAGGTAAGATCGTTGGTGCAAAGGACTCTCGATATTTCCTGATTATGGTGTGTGCGGGGACAGGGGTACCGGAGACGTTATTGACCGGAGACCCCAGTACAGGAAACCTGGCGACGGCCAAAGAACTGACGGGTCCATTTTTGACATTGGTTGAGTCGAGGCAAGAAGATTGGTCAGACACGTTCTCAGCCATCGTCAAAGCAGCTCTCGGCTTCGACGATGTGGCTATATCGTTCCCTCCAATCAGGAGCCAGGACGCTCTGGACTACATCAATTCGCTGATAAGTGCCGCTACCCTTGGATCACCTGGGTCTTTCGCTGGTACCATAGGGGTCGAATCGTTGATTGATGGGTTATACGAAGCCCTCGATATTGAGCTTCAAGACAACGAACGAGACCAAATTGTCGACGATTTCAGGGCTGCAATGGAAGCCTCGAAGGCAGGGGATGGGGAGTTAAGTGAGTCCGTAGATAGGCTTGTAGCCGCAGTGAGAGAGATGCAGCAGGGGTAGAATGGACCTAAAATCCGCGTCCATAGGTTTATACAAGGACCGCAAGATTAGCCACGTAGCAAGAGGTTCGCAGAAGAAGCTTGCGGTCTTTTTCCGAAGGCAAGGACGACTGTTGATATCTGAGTTGTCGAAGCACAAGTCAGTCTTCAACCAGACAGTTGGCAAATATGCCGAAGCCTTCGACTACAAAGACATGGACTTGGTGTGGGAGGTCGTTGAAGAGTCGACAACCGACGACCTCAAAGACATCGTTGTCGATGCCGAAAAAAAGGGGATGGCTGAGGGGATCAAATTTGGCGACAACCAATTCCCCTTCGGCCAGACGTTCGACCTGGAAAACCCCAACGCAACCAAATGGTTCGACGAACATGGTGGCTCTGTCGACTACATCAAGGGTATCCAGAGGACGACGGGGAACCAGATCAAGCACATCGTATCTGC
>Ga0172377_10009240_pt1 | contig 10097 bp, 9 predicted proteins | sample Pumphouse3metaG_FD_119749 | JGI IMG/M metagenome (GOLD analysis project Ga0172377, IMG submission 119749) | Leachate microbial communities from a municipal landfill in Southern Ontario, Canada - Pumphouse #3 metaG | ecosystem: Engineered > Solid waste > Landfill > Unclassified | place: Canada... | reverse complement strand
TTCGGTGTCGGGGTAGACGCCGGCGGCGACGGCGGCGAACATGGCGCCACCGAGGGCGCATACCTGGTCGGAAGCGGCGACGCGGATGGGTCGGTTGAGGATATCGGCGCAGGTCTGCATGACAAAGGGCGATTTGCGCGCAATGCCGCCTGTGGCCAACAGTGCGTTGACAGCGATGCCCTCGCTGATAAAGCGTTCAATGATGGCGCGCGCGCCGCAGCAGGTGGCTTCCACCAGCGCGCGGTAGATCATGGCGGGCGTGGTGCCGAGATTCAGGCCGATGATGGCACCGCAGAGATGGGGATTGGCGTCGGGGCTGCGGCGGCCGTTGAACCAGTCCATGGCCAGGGGGCCCTGGGGATTGATGGGCAGCGCGGCAGCCTCTTTTTCGAGCTTGGGCAGAGATGTCGGCGCTTCGTAGGAGAGCAGGCGGCGGAACCACGCGTAGACATCGCCGAAGGCCGCCTGGCCGGCTTCCAGGCCGATCATGCCGGGGACGACCGAGCCGTCCACTTGGCCGCAGATGCCGCGGACGCAGGAGGGCACGTCCTTGCTGACCAGGATGTCGCAAGTCGACGTGCCGAAGACTTTGACCAGCTCGTTGGCGCGGATGCCAGCGCCGACGGCGCCGGAATGGCAGTCGATCATACCGCCGGCGATGACCACGTGTTTGCCGAGGCCGAGTCTGGCGGCCCATTGCGGGCAGAGCGTGCCGACTGGCAGATCGGCTGTCTGGCTCTGCGGCGAGATGCGACTGCGCCAGCCGGCGAGCAGTGGATCGACGCCGGCGAGGAATTCTTCTGCGGGCAGGCCGCCCCACGATTCATGCCACATGGCCTTGTGGCCGGCGGCGCAGCGACTGCGGCTGATGGTCAGCGGGTCGCGTTGGCCGGCGAGTTCGGCGCAGAGCCAGTCGCAGTGCTCCACGAAGCTGCAGGCGGCCCGCCGGAGCTGCGGATTACGCCGGAGGACATGGAGGAGTTTTGACCAAAACCACTCGCTGGAGTAAGTGCCGCCTTCGTAGAGCGTGTAGTCGGGTCCACCCCAGGAGTGGGCGTAGTCATTGATGCGCTCGGCTTCGGCGATGGCCGTGTGGTCTTTCCAGAGAATGAACATGGCGTCGGGGTCATCGGCGAATTCGGGGGTGAGGGCCAGCGGCGTGCCATCGCGGTTTACGGCGCAGGGCGTTGAGCCCGTGGTATCGATGCCGATGCCGACGACGCGCGCCGGGTCAATGCCGGCCATGACGCCGCGGACGACCGCCTCGGTGCCTTCGAGGTAGTCCAGCGGGTGTTGACGGAACTGCATGGCGGCGGGATCGCAGTAGTCGCCACGTGACCAGCGCGCATACTCGTGAACGCTGGTGGCGATGATGTCGCCGTTGTCGGTGCGGGCAAGCACCGCGCGGACGCTGTCGGTGCCGAAGTCCAAGCCGATGCAGAGAATGCTGTCCATGTGATGATCTCCGGTTGCGGGTTCCGTGGTGAGGATGCGTGTGTGTGCGTACTGGGGATTAAGCATAATGCCGCTTGCGCGGTCGTGCCAGAGGCGCAGACCGCGCACCGAAGGGCAGTTGCCTGAAAAGGCGGTCCATCCGGCCCGGGGCGTTCATGGTGTCGACAAGTTTTGCCAATGTCGGCGCGTTTTATTTGCCGGTGGCGTCGTAAAATAGCGTGGGGCGGTTAACTTTTTTGCACATGAGGCGCCAGTGGTTGTGAACCATTTCCTTTTGTTGTTTTCCAAGGGTAGTCATGAAGAAAAAGAACGTCACCATCATCTTGCGTGAGCGTCGTGGTGCCTGTGCCTGCCATCGTGGGCATCAGGTTGGCGATCGTTTTGATTACGCGAGTGAGCGCGGCAAACTCTGTCCCCTGGCCATGCATGTCGCCTTTCCGTATATCGACATCATTCGCTATGGCGGAGAGGCGCCTCGTGTGCGTGATGGCCGCATTTTGTTTTCCTGCCCGGATCCGGACGTGCTCAATATCTTTGAGCTCGTGCCGGAGGAACAGCCGGATGATCAGGAGTGAAGAACGTCGCCAGCAAAGGAGTCCATCTTGTCCACCAATAAACATCTTAGTAATGACGCCTTTGATCGCGTGCTTTGCGAGCTTGGGCGTGAGTACCGGCTGCTGGGCCCGCGGCGTTTTCCCGGCAAAGGCGCTCATTCGGGTGCAGACGTCACGGGCTACGGTGAGATTGGCAGCCTCAGCGATCTGTATCTGGAGGGCAAGACCTATTTCAGCCCGAAAGAATGTCTCTTTCCCGTGCGGGAGACCCTGTTTTATTTCCGCGAGAAGGACATCACGCCGGCGGCATTTGACGACCGGCCGACGATAATCTTCCTGCGGCCTTGCGATATCAACGGCATCAAGCGGCTCGACACTATATTTCTGCACAATGGTTCGGAGCCGGACCCCTATTACGCCCGGCGGCGTGAGCGGGTGAAATTTTTCCTGATCGAATGTCGTGAGGGTTTCGACAGTTGTTTTTGCGTATCAATGGATGCGAATCGCAGTGACGACTACGCCTGCGCCTGTCGTTTTGAGGGCGATGGCGTCCGGGTGGAGATTAAAGACGGGAGTTTCGCGCCGTTTTTTGCGGGTGGTGAGGACGCGGCGGCGTTTTTGGCATTTGTGACGGCGAACAAGACGAGTGTGCAGGTGCCGGATTTGTCAAGAGTTGATCTCGGTGCCTTGTTTCAGCATGAGATATGGCAGGAATACAGCAGCCGCTGCATCGCCTGTGGTCGATGCAACACGTCCTGTGTGACCTGCAGTTGTTTCACCATGCAAGACGTCAGTTACGGCCGCAACCAGGCGTTGGGTGAGCGCCGGCGGGTATGGGCCGGCTGTCATATTGACGGTTTCACTGACATGGCCGGCGGCCACAGCTTTCGGGCAAAGAACGGCGACCGCATGCGTTTCAAGACTATGCACAAGATCAATGACTTCAAGCGTCGCTTCGGCTTTCACATGTGCGTGGGCTGTGGTCGCTGTGACGACGTGTGTCCGGAGTACATATCCTTTCCAACCTGCATCGAGCGCCTGGGGCGCATAAGCCGGGAGATGACGCATGAATAATCCCTACTTACCCCGCCCGCAGCGCATTTTATCGGTGACGCAGCAGACTGCGATTGACTGGACATTTCGGCTTGAGTCCGATATGGCGCCGGATTTTGGGCAGTTTCTGGAGCTGTCTTTGCCTGGGCTTGGCGAGGCGCCCATATCCATCAGTGATTTTGGTCCCGGGTGGCTTGATTTGACCATTCGCAGTGTTGGCCGGGTCACGCGTGGTGTCTTTGTGCTGCAGCCGGGGGATGTCGTGTATGCGCGGGGGCCCTATGGGCGGGGTTTTGACCCGAAGCAGTATTGTGGTAAGAACCTGCTGATGGTTACTGGTGGCACCGGCCTGGCGCCGGTGAAGAGCCTCATTCGCCATTTTCTTGCCCACCGTGATGACCTCAAGGCCTTTGCGCTCATCCTCGGTTTCAAATCGCCGGCGGATGTGCTTTTTGCCGCTGAGATAGAGGAGTGGCGAAGGGGGGCGGACGTCATTCTGACCGTTGATCGCGGCGATGAGCAGTGGCGCGGTCAGACTGGCCTGGTCACCCAGCACATTGACCAGTACGCGTTCCATGACGGGCCGACGGAGGCGATCGTCGTCGGCCCGCCGCCGATGATGAAATTTTCCACGTTGGGTTTACTCCAGCGTGGTGTGTCAGCAGAAGCGATCACGGTCTCCTTTGAGCGGAAGATGAGTTGTGGCCTGGGCAAATGCGGTCATTGCAAGATTGACGAGACCTACGTGTGTCTGGAGGGGCCGGTGTTCAACTACGCCAAGGCGCGGCTGCTGCTTGATTAAGGAAGGGCGATCATGGATATCAACACCAAAAAAGTGAAGAAGAACGCCTTTCGGATCACGCGGCATCGGGGCATCACGGCCTTGCGGATCCGCGTTCCGGGTGGTCATTTGGCGAGTTCTTATCTGTCGTTGATTCAGGAACTTGCCGACACCTATGGCAACGGCACGGTACATCTCACGGCGCGGCAGGGTTTCGAGGTGCCCGGTATTGCTTTTGCGGCCATGCCGGAGATCAACCGGAAGATCCGGCCTTTGCTGGAGATGCTCGGCATTCCGCTGGATAATCCGGATGGTGGTTATCCGGCGGCCGGGGCTCGCAATATCTCGGCTTGCATTGGCAATCGTGTCTGTCCTTTTGCGAACTATGACACCACGGCTTTGGCGCAGCGCATTGAGCGCGAGCTCTACCCGAATGACCTCCATTTCAAGGTAGCGGTGACGGGTTGTCCCAACGACTGCGCCAAAGCGCATCTGCAGGACTTCGGGGTTATCGGTATGACCGAACCGCAGTACGACGAAAGTCGCTGCATCAGCTGTCTGGCCTGTGTTAAGAACTGCAAGCGGCGGGTGACCGGTGCGTTGTCCGAAGAGAATTTTGCTATTCGCCGCAGTGACGACTTGTGCATTGGTTGTGGTGAGTGCGTGCTGAAATGCCCGACGGGCGCGATGACGCGCAGTACGACGCGATTTTATCGCCTGGTGATCATGGGGCGCACGGGCAAGAAACAGCCTCGTTTGGCGCAGACCTTTTTGGACTGGGCCGAAGAAGACGCCGTGGTGCAGGTGATCAAGAACACCGTGCCATTTGTGGAGAAGCATATCGACCGCGGTTTGGACAAGGAGCACATTGGCTACATTGTGGATCGCGTGGGCTACCCGGCCTTTCGCGACGCCGTGCTGGCCGGGATCACGCTTCATCCCAAGACTCGCGTGGCCGCGTGGATTGACTTCGGCGGCACGTCCTATCGACGCGACATCAATCTCAAGCAGCCTTAGCGCTGAAGAGGAGGCCCATGAGCATCAATTACGACCTGAATGACCTCGTCAACAACATGATCGAGTTAGAAATCACGGGTGCGGCCTTTTATTCCGGCCAGGCCGGCAGCCGGCAGCAGCCCTTGCTGGTCGCGCTGTTTCAGGATTTGGCGGAGCAGGAGAAGAAGCACCAGGCGGTATACGAGCAGCTGCGGGACAACATCGCTGGCGAGGCGCCGTTGGACGACGACTCCAGCGCCTACCTGCGGGACATCATTGAGCGCAAATTCCATCTTGATCCATCGGCGGCGGCCCAGTGCGAGACGGCGGCTGCGGTGATTGACCTGGCCATGCGGCTGGAGCAAGACTCCATTCTTTTTGTGGAGACCTTTGGCAAGATGACTGGCGAGCGTCATGCTGCCATGGTTGGGCGCATCAAAGGCCAGGAAGAACAGCATTTGCGGCGTTTGACGGAACTCAAAGCGGCTCTGGCGGGGAATTGATGCCTCGGTGGAGGATATCGTGTTGCCGAGTGATGGCCGGTGATTGCCGAGGCCAAAGCGCTAAGTTGACGCATCTGGCCATGGGTGTGACGCGCCGGCGTGTTTTTACGCTATTGGAACTGCTGGTGGTCATAGCGGTGATCGTTATTTTGGCGGGGCTGCTGCTGCCGGCGTTGAGCAAGGCGCGTCGGCGCGCTGGGTCGGCGTTGTGCGCGAGCAATCTCCGGCAGCTGGCGTTAGCCAACCATCTCTATGCTGATGCGAACGAGGATTTCTTTTGTCCCTACGAGACGGACGGGGGCACGGTCACTTGGTTTGGCATCGAAGTCGCCAACAAGGTCTGGGACATGCGGCACAGCCCGCTACTCGGGCCTTATTATGGGCAGGACCCGGCGGTGCTGAGGTGTCCGGCCGTCGTGCTGCTCAAGAGTTTTGCGCCAGCGCAGCCGGCGGGTGATTTCGGCGAGGTAGTGGGTGGCGGCGGCTACGCCTACAATGGCGTGTGGTTTGGTGGTTTTGCGATCAACGGCCTGTCGGTGGCGGTATCACGCTTCGGCACGCGTTTTCCAGCGAAGACCCTGTTGTTTGCTGATGGCGCGCGTTCGGGCGTTGGCAGCAAGGAATACGACGTGGTGCGGACGGTGTCCTTTCTCTACTGCAAGGTCAAGCCTGACGGCAGCAGGTATGATTTGAGCCGGAGTGGCAGCAATCATTTTCGCCATCTGCGTCGTTGTAATACTGCGTGGGCCGATGGCCACGTGTCAGCAGAGCCAGTGGGGACGATCAACAGCGCCCACGCGTCGGCCGCCGCAGCCGCCGTGGGCTACGTGGGCGCCGCTGATGAAGATTGGTATAACCCGACGCGGCTAAGCGATTAGCTCGCGGACTAATATGCGCCGAGGGGGAGTCGCTTGCGTCCCAGGAGTTAGGTAAGTGCAGTGATAAGAACAGTGATAGTCTGTTGCCTATTGGCTGGCCTGAGCAGCTTGCGCGCGCAGATTGTGCGTGAGGACGCGGCGACGCTGGTGTATCGCCAACGCGACGGCTTGGTGGTTACCTTGCGCAAACGGCCGTTGCGAACGGTCATTGCCTACGCGTCGTTAACGAAAGTATGGTATGCGGCTGGTGGCGAGGCGGTCGCGGTGCCGACGGTGAAAAGCAAGGCGGCGCTACCGGCGGCGACACACGCACTGCCGGAGATTGGCAAGATCAACATGATCAATGCCGAGCAGGTGCTGTTGCAGAAACCCGATCTGGTCTTGCTCAACCACGATTTTCCCCGGCACCGGGAACTGGCGACGCTGCTACGCGGCATGGGCGTGGACGCCTTGTGTTGTGAGTACGACAATTACGCTGATTACGCTGAGCTCGTGGAGCTCTTTGCCAAGCTCAATGGGCAGGCGATGCCGGCCGGGGGCCATGCCGGTGCAGATGAGATTGCCGCGCTGTGCGCCAAGGCGCGGCAGCAGCCATCGCCGCGGGTGGCGATCATCCTTTGCACCAGCTCGGGCTTTGCCCTGGAGACGCCGGTGTCCAACACGGGCTACATGGCGCGCATGCTTGGCGCCACGAATGTCGTCGCCAACACTGAACAGCGTAAAGTGCAGTTCTCCTACGAGCGTTTCCTGCTGGATAACCCCGACGTGATTGTGATCGTGCCGATGGGCGACCTGGCGGGCTTGCAGAGCAAATTTCGCCAGGAGCTATTGACGCAGCCCGCCTGGGGTAATCTGGCGGCCGCGAAGGCGTCCCGCGTGCATTTTCTGCCGGCGGAGTGGTTTTTGTTTCAGGCCGGGCCGGATTATCCGCAGGCGCTGCGACACTTGGCGGCATTGCTTTATCCAGGGGTGGATTTCGACCAGTGAAAACGGTTTATTCAGTCCATAGCAGGTCGTGGCGGGTGATGGCGTTCCTGGCGTTATTGGCGTTGTGCGTGCTGGCATTCATGTTCAGCGTTCGTTTTGGCGAGCTGCGGTTGGGGCTACCGGAGATTGTGACGACGCTGTGGCGCCGCGACGGCGGTTTGGACTATCAGATCCTGTGGCACATCCGTCTGCCACGCGTGCTGTTGGGCGCGTTGGTCGGCGCGAGCTTTGCGGTATCGGGCGTGATACTCCAAGGCGTATTACGCAATCCGTTAGCGTCGCCGGGGATCATCGGCGTATCGGCGGGGGGCGGCTTGGCTGGCATTGTTGTGATGGTGTTGTTGCCGCGACACGGCGGCGCGATGGTCCCGGCGGCGTTTGCGGGGTCGCTGCTGGCTGCGTTGCTGGTATACGTGTTGTCGTGGAAGCGCGGAGTGAGCACCATTCGGCTGATACTGGCGGGGGTGGCGGTATCGGCGATGCTCGGGGCGTTGTCCAGTGCGGTACTGTTGTTCAATGCGGAGAAAGCCGGCGGGGTTCTGGATTTCACCATAGGGTCCCTGTCCACCCGTTCCTGGCGTCATGTTGAGCAGGTGTGGCCGTACATGGCGCTGGGGCTGTTGATGGCGCAGGCACTGTGTGGTCGGTTGAATATCCTTGCGCTGGGCGACGACGTTGCTGTGGGGCTGGGTTTGCAGGTGGAGCGGGTGCGGGTGGCGTTGTTGGCGACGGCGGCGTTGCTAGCGGCCGCGGCCGTGAGCGCGGTGGGGTTGCTGGGGTTTGTTGGCTTGATTGCTCCGCACCTGGCGCGGATGGTGATAGGTTCTGACAATCGTTTTTTGCTGCCGGCGGCGGCTTTGTTGGGTGCAACGCTGGTGATGGCCTGTGATAGCGTTGGCCGGGTGGTGATGCCGCCATCGGAATTGCCGGTGGGGATCATCATGGCGATGGTCGGGCCGCCTTTTTTCCTATGGCTCTTGCGGAAAGTGTCCTATGAAGCTTGAGGTGAACAAATTGACGGGTGGCTACGGTGCCGAGCTGGTTCTTGACGGCGTGGAATTTTCGGTTCCAAGCGGTGCCATCGTGTCACTAGTCGGTCCCAACGGCTGCGGCAAATCGACCTTGTTGAAGCTGATAGGCCGGGTATTGCGTCCGCGCGCCGGTGATATTTTGTTGGATGGGCGGTCCTTGTCGGCTTTTCGAGGAGGCGATTGTGCGCGTTGCCTGGCGATGTTGCCGCAGCACCGCCATGAGCCGGCGGGGCTGAGTGTTGGTGAGTTGGTTGCCTACGGCCGGTTTCCACATCGGCATGCGCTTGGGTTGCTGAACGACGATGATCGTCGGATTGTTGATGAGGTGCTGGCCATGACTCGCCTGACGGCGCTGCGTTCTCGGCATCTGAGCACGCTATCCGGCGGCGAGCGCCAGCGCGCCTGGATTGCCATGACGCTGGCGCAGACGCCTCGGCTGTTGTTGTTGGACGAGCCGACGAGCTTTCTCGACATCTGCTGTCAGTTCGAGATCATCGAGCTGATCAAGGAACTCAATGCGCGCGGTGGCACGACGGTGCTGATGGTGCTGCACGACCTCAATCTGGCGGCGGCCTGCTCGGACCAGATGATCATGATGAAAGAGCGCAAGGTGTATTGCGCCGGCGCTCCGCGGAACGTCCTGACCGTCCAGAATCTGCGGGCGGTCTTTGAGATTGACGCGAGGGTCAATTACGACGACGCTGGGTGCCCCTACTGTCTGGCCATGGGGTCGGCGAGGAAACGCGACCACGCCTGAGCGGCGGCGGGTAGTGTTCTTGTTCGCATTAGTGTGCGCCGGCGGGGGCTGATGTTGCTGGCGGGTTGGTGTTGGCGGTGTTGCGGCTGTCTTGCAGGCGTCGGCCCCACGCTTCGATTTCGCTGATGGCGCGCCATGCTTTGGGCACACTGGGGGTAAAGTCACGGAGGCGCAGCCAGGTCAGGCGTCGCGCAGGGAAAGGGAAGGACTGGCGGTCGGCGGTTTTGCTGAATGCGATGGGCAGCGTTGAGCCGTCGGAGCATTCGATGACAGCTGCGGACCAGGTGTCATCGTGGGGAAAATCTGCTCGGAGCCAGATATCGACGCAGTCGATTTCGACCTCTTCGCCGAAGTCGATTTTGAGCCAGGGGTCGGCGATTTGCTCGGGGCCCCATGAGGGAAAGGCGTGGCCGTGGCCTTTGTTTTCGCTGCGGCCGTCGATGACGTTGGCGGGGTGGAAGGCATCGTCATTGCGGCAGCAGCTGTTGCTGCTGGCCTGGGGGAAGGAGGTGGGTTCAGATTTTGCGTAGGGATTGACGGCGAGGTTGCTGTAGCCGGTGGGGAGGCGATAGGTGGCGCCGGTTTGCCGGCGGATAAAGGCCTCAAGATGGGTCCGTTCGAGGGCGGCGAGGCGATGTCGTTTTCGTTCGTAATGGTTGTATTTGGCCATTTCCTGATCGTTCCAGAGATTGGCTTCGCGGTAGTCGCCGCAGAAGGGCACGGCCAGGTCAATCCACAGGGCGATGGTTTCGAGTTCACGCGCGGAGAGCGTGACGCCGCGATGGCCGGCGCGGAGCAGCGTCAGCAAGTTGCTTTGGGTGGAGCCGCCGGAGCGGGGCGGCAGCATGGGCGGCGCGGACTGCGAGGAAATCCAGTTCACGATCTTGTTGCTGCGGCCCTTGCGGGTTAGCGACGCGTAGGACGCCGTCCAGCGGCGGCCGGCCTGGGGATCGTCGACGGGCGTGGCGCTGAGGTCGATTTTCGTGAGGTCGGGATATTTTTCGCCGGGGGCGGCCACTTGCCATTCGAGGATGCCGGACGAATAGCGCTCCTGCAGTTGCACGTCGATGCGCAGGGCGCGGGTGGTGACTGCGGCGAAGGT
>Ga0172377_10009238_pt1 | contig 10098 bp, 5 predicted proteins | sample Pumphouse3metaG_FD_119749 | JGI IMG/M metagenome (GOLD analysis project Ga0172377, IMG submission 119749) | Leachate microbial communities from a municipal landfill in Southern Ontario, Canada - Pumphouse #3 metaG | ecosystem: Engineered > Solid waste > Landfill > Unclassified | place: Canada... | reverse complement strand
CTTTTTGAGGAGTCCAAGTCCATATTATCGAATAATCCGAAGCGTCAAGGATTGACACTGAGCTGTTTGCCTGGTTCGTTATAACTATCGACTTCTCAGGCAAAGAGAGATGAGGCTTTTTGACATCCGGCTTTGATTCAGAGCTGCAACAGAGAATCAGTAAAATACTGACAAAAAACAAAAAAAATTTCTTCATGTCTATTTACAAATAACAATTTGCAGTAGCAGAAGAGGTGTCCCCTCTACTACTGCAAAAATAAGAATTATTCCGCAAACTCGTAAGCCCCTATGTCGATAGACGAACCTATTTGGCGATTTGCGCCGATAATGTCCGTGTAAAGATAGAGATTAAGAGCAATATCATATCCCGCGTTGATCAGAGGCGAACTTGCCTTGAGAGCATAGCTCCTACCGCTCGGGTCAATGAACCCCGGCCCTTTAGGATCGTCATTATTAGCGTTAATGACAATGGAGCCTGTCGTATCGCTCGGCTTGTTCCCGCCATTGAACGTCAACGTGGACTCTACCGCACAATTAATGAACTTTGAGTTGTTATTGGCGTCAAGATAGACATTATGGGCGCCGCCCTTGTCGTGCCTATTCCCCCATATAACCGTATTGTACAGCAGGTTACCGCTTCCTCCGATACGGACGCCTCCTCCGGAAGCCTCGTTTTTTCCGATGTTATTGACAATGGTCACATTGTACAGCTCGGCATTCTTCACATTGATTGCCGCCGAATAATGAAGGGTTTTGTTGTTGTAGAAAACGCAGTTGAAGAATTTGACACCCTCAAAATAACCACCTCCGTTCTTGCCGTAAGTATTGTCACAGAACACACAATTTCTGAAACCCATATACTTATAGATTTCGAAAGGGCCCATATACTCATTCTTGGAATCCGCCCCCGTAAGGATGAAGCCGTCCATATAGAAGTACTCTTTGTCAACCTTGTTGCCCCAAGCGCTGATGGTAATGAAATTGCCGCCCTTGATAGTGGACTTGTTGTTTAGATCCCTGTCCTTAAGCTTAGTCTCATCCCCGTCAAATCCGCCATACATATTGACACATGGCCAAATCAGAGTCTTTGAAAGCTGATATTCCCCTTTGGCGACCCAAATCTCGTAAAGCCTGTCTGATGCGGCAATAGCATCAGGCAAATTGCCGAACGCGTTGTCCCAGTCCGAACCGTCTCCGATTCCGCCCGGCTTGACATAGATTCTCCTGTCACGTCCCATCTGAGACACGTAGAAGATGTCTGCCATATCAGTGTTCTTATCCTTGATCTTAACATATCCGCTACGCTCAACTCCGGTAGTGTTTGCCTCAAGCGCTATCTTAACGGTGATGTCCATAACTATGTCCCCACTGAAAGCAGGAGTCTCGATTACCTTTATCCATGAGCCATCTGAAACCACGCAGTCATAGTCCAAATTCAAAGATACGGGGATGTCTATGTTGTCCACTTTAGCTTTTGAAAGCAGAATATCTTTGTCCTTGGCAGGCAAAGTAATTGACAGCATCTTCTCAACATTAGACTGAATCACATTTAGTTGCGCAGTTTCATTTCCGTTCTTGTCCTTCAAAGTGACCTTTTTGGACCTCTCGGCTCCGGTAGTGTTTTTCCCGACGGTGACCTTTAATTTGGACTCATCAACTTTTGTAAACTTGAACCCGTCCTCGTCCTTGATGTCCGTGTCCCAATCCAGATGGGTCAACACGTCAACGACAGTTTCTCCTCCGTTCACGTTGAAACGGACAAGCTTTTTGCCCAAAGTGATCAAAGTACCCCTTCCGCTTTGCTTGACAGGAATCCTCTGGCTCATCTGATCCATAAGACGGATTTCAATCCAGCCCTCGCGGTCGTCCATTGACTCATTCTCCGCTATGTTGAAGACAAGAGAATCCTTTTTCAAAGCCTGGCCTCTGTACCTCTGCATATCAATCCACGGATCGGAAGCCTCAGCATACCAAGGATATGAGGAACGCAGTTTGACGATTTGCCTGGAATCCAAAGGTCCTGCGGCGACGCTTTCCTGAATGTCAAGCGTAGGTACCACCTTCTTCACCTCATACCCGTCATCACACGAAGTGAGGAACGAGGCGGAGATAATGAGAGCTGCTGCACCTAATAAGATGTTACCTATATATTTACAATTTATTTTCATGATATTTATTCTTTTTCAATAACCTGCAATCCGTTTATGACGGGTCTTGCCGGATTGTCCGAAGGGACATTCATAATCTCGAACGACAATGACGGACTCTCGACTCTTTTGACCATAGTAGTGGAGCCTCCGCCGTCAATATTGAGTGCCTGATAGCACCCCGCGCCTTCGCAGAGCAGCATCATATCACTGACTCTCATCCCGTTGGAGTACTCTGGCTGTCTTCCGTCGATTACGAAGAAATAGACCTTCCTGTTATCCTTGGACACACCGAGGAAAGTTCTCGGATGAAACATCATAGAGTTGTCATTCACCGTGAAAGTTCCTGTCGCCTTGCCGTCAGTGACAAGTCTCTGCCAACCGCCTATGGCGCTTTGAACATCAGAGGCTATCAACTGGAACTCAGGCAAAGTCGCTATGTGAGCCGTGCCGTCTTTCTTTATGAAGAAGATGTTGTCTGCCTCATAACCTATCTCAGTCTTGATGGCGACCCCGTCTTTGTAAAACACTCCTCCCGGGATCCATTCGGAGCCTTTCTGAGAATAGTAATCTCCATTTATGCCCAAATAGACCTTGCGGCCGCCTTCCTCGGCCCTCTCAGCCTGTTCGACTATGGTCTGCAATTTTTTGCCGACCTCATTCTTGTTGTCAGGCGCGGATGTAGCGATAGTGATGTTATTATTCAAATCAATCTCCGCTATGAGCATTCTGGTAGGCTTGGTGCAATAAGTAAACAACGCATCGGTAATTTTGATGCCGTCAAACAGATCATATTGCTCATCCTTCTCAACTGATTGAATGTAAGGGACATTGTCAGCGATGGACTTCATCATCGCAGTCTTTGCTCCTTTGTGCGCCACCTCGTCATCTTTACCCTCACAACTTACGAAAAGAGTTGAGAGGAACAACAAAGAGAGGACCGCCGTCAAAATATGCAAGAAATTCTTTTTCATATAATTCAATTATCTGATAATTACTTTATTCGCCCCAACCCGGATTCTGAGGCAGCAAGTTAGGATTTAGGGAAATCTCATCAAGAGGAACGTTCAGCAAATAATTCTTTGAAGTAAATTTCATAGAAAGAGTGGAACGCTTGGCATAAGGAGTGATGAAACCGTTCTCATCGAATCCGACCATAGTCTTGATAGTGCTTATCTCGTCAGAAGTGTAAAGTTTCGGATCCATCTTGGCGCCTCTTCTCACCCTGTTGAAGACAATCTCACCCACATCCCATCTGCACACATCGTCCCAACGATAGCCCTCAGCGAACAATTCTATTCTGCGCTCCCTGCGAATCTCACGGATAAGATTTGCGTTAGGGCCCTTGATAACAGGGTATTTCGCAACAAGATCAGGATCCTCAACAGGATTTTCGTCAAGCTTGAAGTTGAATCCCGCTCTTTCTCGAAGAAGATTGATTGTCTTGTCCAGTTCCGGATCCAAACCCAGCTCTGCACCTGCCTCAGCACGAATCAAAAGCACTTCAGCATAACGCATCACAGGTGCGTCAATGCTTCCCATATGATTGCCGATAAGATGCTCCGTGGAATTGAAAAACTTGCAGATGGCATAGCCGGTGCTTGTGGCTCCGTAGAATGTCCTCGTGTCCGAATTAGGAAGAATCGAAAAAATGTTAGGCGCACCGCCTTTAATCTTGCCGGCATCCTGCCTGTAAAGGTATCTTGCATAAGGCCCGTCCTCAGGCAGACAAAGAGTCTGTAGCAGCCTTCCGTCCCTGTTCTTCATCTCAGCGATATAACCCATATTCGGATTATGGCAGCCGCACAAAGAAACAGGCAGCCCGGTCTTTGAGCAAAGATACTCCTCAAAGCAGTCCCTGCTCATTCCCTGCTCGGAATTAGGGATGTAATTGGACACGTCATTTCCCATATTCAACGCAGGATCGTACTCCCTTGAGAGAATGATTTCGGGATTCGAGGTATAACTCTTCTGAATGAACAGGTCAAAATAGTTCTCGCCCGTAGAAGACTTGTACAATGAGTAGCCGTAGCCCATAAGAGTGCCGGCCGCATCATACGCTTCCTTGAGATACTTCTCATCGCCCTCAATGCCACGATAGCGGCGATAAGTGCCTTCATACAAGCACATCCTGGCTTTAAGCAACAAAGCCGCATCTTTACTGACTCTGTAGACATTCGTTTTCCTCTGCAGGAAATCGATAGCTTTGTCAATGGTCACGAGAACGCTGTCCATAACAGTCTCTCTTGAATCCCTGCCTTTGTACAAATCAGGATCATTTTTGTTCATAGCCTTGTCGTACCACGGCACGTCACCAAAGAGACGGACTTTGTTGTAATAGTCGAAAGCCTTGAAGAAAAGCATTTCTCCCGCATATTTCTTTTTGTCGACTTCCGATGCTGAGGAACGCTGATAATTCTGCAAAAAAGCATTACAAGCTCTGACAACAGACCAAGACCAATAACCTGAACCCGTCAGAATGGTGTTCTGACCGTAAGTTATCTGATTGACTCCTGCTGACAAAATATTATCTGATTGCTGTTCGGTTGTGAACATCGTCCCGAGACTCCATGCCTGAGGGTCTCCGTGACCTGTTATAAGTTTCGGATAATAAGTGTTGCAATACTGCTCCAACGATGATGAAGTGGATGTCTCCCAGAACACGTCAGCCGAAATGGCATCTCCCGGCTCAGTGTCAAGATAATCACACCCCGCCAGCATAAGAGTTGCAAGACCAAGAATAATGATTTTATTTTTTACCATAATGAATTGCTATTTAAAAGGTTATGTTTACTCCAAAAGAGTAGCTTCTCATAAATGCGTACTCCTTGCCGGCATTAGGACTGGAACTGTAAGATGAAATCTGATCCACTATGTCCGGTGTCATAAATGATGGCAGGCCCGTGGTTTCCCAAAGATTCATTCCGCTGACATAGACTCTCGTCTGCCCGATTTTAATTCTTGACGTCCATTTCTCAGGTAAGGTGTAACTTAAAGTAACATCCTTAAGTCTGATATAGGCCGCATTCTGGAGATATTTTGTCTGAACCTGTTTACTTCTCATATTTCCTGATGCTGTGAGACGCGGATAATAGGCATCCTGATTCTCAAGAGTCCAGGTGTTGTCAATGTGGTACTGAGTCACGCAGGAATTGTAGATTCCCCTGCTATAGCCCCAGAATATGTCGCTGCTGGTCCAAAGGTCCCTTTTGGCCACGCCCTCGAAAAGAACGCTGAGGTCAAAATTGTGCCATCCTAATCCTGCCTGAATGTTGAATCTGTAACGAGGTGTGGAGTTTCCAATGACTTTCTTGTCACCAGGATCGGCCAAAGTGCTTGTGCCTCCGTCAATCACTCCGTCCCCATTGATGTCCTTGTACCTTATGTCTCCCGGAAACCATTTGGAAGAAATGTATTTCTGGATGTAATTCATCTGAGCGGCTTCATTTTCGTCTTTGATGAACCCATCGGTTACATAGCCTCTGATTTCACCGAGTTTCTGACCTTTGTAGTACATACCCGAAGCGAGAGAGCCGGTAGGGTTGTCATATTTCGTTATCTCAGCCTGATAGTCAGACACTCCGACTGTCAAAGAATAGTCGAAAGGACTGCCTGCGAAGTTTTGGATTCTGTCTTTCCAAGACACCTCAGCCTCCCAGCCTTTAGTTCTCATATCCGCGATATTCTCCTTTCCGCCGCTTGTTCCTAAAACCGCAGGCAGTTTCACGGACCTTACCATTCCTTTGGTGTCCCTGATGTAATAGTCAAAACTGCCGGAGAAACGGCTGTTAAACAACGCCCAATCAAGACCGACATCGTATGTGTTGACCTTTTCCCACGTTACTAAGCTTTCAAGAGTAGGAGTGTTCAACCCTGTGAGTATGGAACCGTTCATCATATAATTGTTTATGCTTGTTCCAGTTAGGACAGACATATAAGAGTGGTTGCCACTGGTGACCTGATTACCCAACGAACCCACGGATGCTCTGATCTTAAGGTCGTTGACAAAGTCCGAGGCTGAATTCATAAAGCCTTCTTTCGATATACGCCATCCTGCGGAAACTGAAGGAAAGAATGCCCATCTGTCATCCTTGGCATATTTGGACGATCCATCATAACGGCCGTTCACTTCAAGCAGGTATTTGCTCTTGTAGTCGTAATTGAATCTATAGAAAAGGCCTTGGACTCTCCAGATATCCTTGGTCTCGGAGTTGGTTTTGTAATTAATGGCCAAATCTGAAATAGGCAGATCGTTGTCATAAAGATCCGTCATAGTGTAGGATGTGGATGCGTAAGTTTTCTGCTCCTGATTGTAACCTGCCATCAACGAAAGATTGTGTTCCTCATTGAAAGAATGCTTGTACTCGGCATACACGTTGATCGCCTGATAGAAGTTATTGGAGTTGTAATTGGTCACAGAGTTGGGAGTCTCAGCAAGATAATCCTCCCTTCCTTCCGGAAAAGTCTGCGTCATCGTCTTCTTGTGGATTTTCTGGACAGTGGAATACCTGTTCCAAGAATAATCTCCTTTAATGGAAAGGCCCTTGAGCGGATGGAAGTCAAACTTGCCTGTGTACCATTGGTCCCATGTCTTTTTGACGTTCCTTCCAGCCAATGCCATTTTGCCGATAATGTTGAAGTTACCGCTATTCAAGTATATGCCCGCAAAATCTCCGTTTGGCAAGAAAACAGACAGCGTAGGGTACATACGGTACACGTCATAGTACCAAGTCTCGGACTCAGTGCCTGATTTGTAAGGCTCGTCATTCTTTATGTTGCTCAGACGAGTTGAGAAACTCAGATCCAGCCAGTCAGTGACTTTAGTGTCAAAATTAAAAGCCAGGTTCAATCTCTTGTAATTGTCATTGCCATAGCGGAAAATACCGTCCTGGTCTTTGTAGCCTATCGACGCATAATAATTGTTGGTTTTGCTTCCGCCCGAAAGGCTGACGTTATGCTGTTGCATTAAAGCCGCATCCTTGTAGAACTCATCAAGCCAGTCAGTGTTGCCCACGTAAGCCCAACCCGGATTGCTCGGTGTGTAATTGGAGTTCTGAATTCCCTCGGTATCCACCAGAATAGCAGGATTGTTCTCTGGATCAGATATATGAGCATCCAAGGCGGCCATAAACTTGTCATTGAAATAATATCCTCCCGGGCTATCATAGTCACAAGCCTTGTTCCACATCCTCGCCCAGACATCAGATCTTGGCATTTCAGGAATCCTGGCAGGGGTACTCCACGAAAAGTTGTTGTTGTAATTGACTTTGATCTGACCGTTCCTATTGCCTTTCTTTGTCGTGATGAGCATAACTCCGAAAGCGGCTCTGGCTCCATAGACGGCTGCGGCTGAGGCATCTTTGAGGACCGAAACGCTTTCCACATCTTGAGGATTGACAAGTGACAAATCGGCTATTTCCACTCCGTCCACAAGAATTAGTGCGTTACCGCCGTTCAAAGAAGTGTTGCCTCGAATGTTGATGGTAGCGCTTGCGTTTGGCTGTCCGCTGTTGAATGTGATATTTAGGTTCGGCACCAATCCCTGAAGGCCCTGTGCGATATTTCCGATTGGTCTATCTTCCAATGCTTCCCCCGAGGCCGAAGCCACGGCACCGGTAAGATTAATCTTTTTCTGAGTTCCGTAGCCGACAACAATCACTTCATCGAGAAGCAATTTGTCTTCCTCAAGCACAATCTGTGAATTGTCCGCTAAAGAAGGGATAGTCTTTGTGACATAACCGATGCAGGAAACTTCAAGTACGGCATCCTCAGGGACTGTGACCGTAAAATAGCCATCCACATCAGTAACTCCTCCGTTCAGTGTGCCCTGCTGCTTTACGGCAGCTCCTATGACAGGCTGTTTGTCCGTGTTAAGAACGCGCCCGGAAATCTTGCGGCTTGAGTTATCGGAGGTGGGCTTCTCTACCTTCTTGATGATGATCTTGTCCCCTTGAATGGAATATGTTATGTTCTTCTGACCGGCTATAATCGCCTTGACTGCCTCATCGACTGTGGCGTTCTTTAACGAAAACGAAACTGTTTTGCCGGAATTGAAATCCGAGGAAGAAAAAACAAAAGAGTACTCAGTCTGTTTTTCCAATTGCGTCATAGCGTCTTTCACCGTGACGTCTTTCACTCGCATCGTAATGTTCTGAGCAAGGACCTCGGCACTTATGCAAAGCGCTGCTAAGGCTATCAGGATAGTCTTAAATAAATATCTCATTATTGAATTAGTTAGTGGTAGTGATTAATACGAACGGAACCCGTAAAGGATTACCATTCAATATAAGATGGGTTAGTGATAGGAAAGTTGATAAGCAACCATCGAATATCTGTTTTTATTCCTTCATTACACAGTCTTTTTAGAATAGTTAAACAATTAATATATGGTTATCGTACGATTGTCAATTTGATAATTGAACTTGCCTGTCGAGGATAGGTCTTTCATTACCTCCTCAACGGTCTGATCGTTCTTACTGAAACTCCCGTAGAAACGCTCAGAGGCCAGACTCTGCTCTTTAAAGACGATCCTCACGTCATATAATCTCTCCAATTCCTTGGCCATTACGCGCAACTCGCATTCGTTGAAGAAAATTGTACCGTTTTCCCAATTTCTCGAACGGTCACCGGACGTGACGTTAAGTCTTAGTTCCCCTGATTTCTTGTTGAGAGTCACCTTCTGATTTGGAAGCATATCAATGTCCTCACGCCTTCCGATTCTGCTGCCCACTTGCACCAAGCCGCTGATCAACTCCACTGACGCGACATCGTCATCCTCATAATCCCTAATGTCGAATTCAGTCCCTATATCCTTCACATTCAGACTATTGGTAGTAACGATGAACTGATGCTTGTCATCGTGGCGGACATCGAAGAGGGCCTCTCCGGAAAGGCTCACATTTCGGTTGCGCAATGAGAAATCCTGGGCATATCTGATGGTGGAGCCGGCATTGAGGCTGACCTTCGTACCGTCAGGAAGTACGAGATCCGTTCTCGATCCCATCGGCGAACTGATGGTCACGTCTGATTTGGCGATGCGGGAAACTGTCCTCTCGCCTCCAAGCGTGAACGAAAGCACCGCCACGCCACAGACAATTGCCGCGGCTGCCGCATATCTGAAAGCCAGCTTCACGACACGTGATTTACGGATCTTCTGAATGAAGGAGTCGTAGGCTTTTGAAGGATTGAAGAGATCTTTCCCGCTGTCGAACGAGGAAAGCCAGATTTCCCTTTTCTTTAAAAAGTGGTCTTTGTTCGCTGCGTCGGCTTCTATCCAAGCCGTCAATTCCTTCCTGCCCTCATCGGTTATTTCCCCGGTGAGATAAGAAGCGATCAAATCGTCTATTATGTTTGAAGTGTTATCTTTCATAATGCGTTTCTATAGTTAAGACAAGATTCCTTCAGCGAAGGGTAGTCTATTTGAGTGAAAAAAATAAAATAATGACAAGAAACTTCTCAAGGGCTATTGTCAAAGCCGCTAAGGCGTTCTTTATGTGGTACTTGACTGTGTTGACCGAGATGCCGAGATCCGAGGCGATTTCGGAATATTTCTTCCCGTCGACTCTGCTTTTGAGGGAAACTCGCCTGCATTCCTCAGGAAGATTGCTAACCGCAGTTCCGATTTCAGCCTCCAATTCTTTTGCGAACAGACGTCCTGTAGGAAGGTCATCCGACAATATACTGTTCTCAACCGTGGCGTCAAGAGATATCGCATGCATTGATTTGGCGGTCTTGAGGGACTTAATGTAATTGATGGACTGATTTCTTACTGCGGCCATCAGATAACGGCGCAGAGAAGTGTCCACGCTGAGGAAACCGCGCTTCTCCCAAAGATGGAAAATCACCCCGGAGACTATTGATTCAGCAACGTAATTGTCGCCAACGTACTCTTTTGCGAAGTAGCACAGGGCCCGATAATGATAGTCGAAGAGGTGTTTGTAGGCAGCTTCGT
>Ga0172377_10009236_pt1 | contig 10099 bp, 8 predicted proteins | sample Pumphouse3metaG_FD_119749 | JGI IMG/M metagenome (GOLD analysis project Ga0172377, IMG submission 119749) | Leachate microbial communities from a municipal landfill in Southern Ontario, Canada - Pumphouse #3 metaG | ecosystem: Engineered > Solid waste > Landfill > Unclassified | place: Canada... | reverse complement strand
ACATTCGGTCTTGTTGGGGCATTAAGTTTTAATGGCAACAAGACTATTACGACCGGTGGTGGCGGCATGATACTCTTTAAGGATGAGGAACTAGCTAAACTTGGCAAACATCTCACCACACAGGCAAAGGTTCCTCATCGTTGGGAGTTTAAGCACGATCATATAGGTTACAATTACCGTATGCCAAATATTAATGCTGCACTTGGCTGTGCACAGTTGGAGCATATTGAACAGTTTATAGCTAGCAAACGTGCCACGGCCAAAAGTTATGAGGAATTTTTCAAGGATTTCCCTGATATAGAGTTTTTTGTAGATACTCCAGATACACGTAGTAACTATTGGCTCAATGCTATTATCTTAAAGAGTCATGATGCGCAACTCGAGTTTCTGGAATATAGTAATGATCATGGAGTGATGACCCGTCCTGTGTGGGAACTCATGAATCGCCTGCCAATGTTTAACGGCTGCGAACATGATGATTTAAAGAATACCATCTTCTTTACTGATCGGGTAGTTAACATCCCCAGTAGCGTGACTAAACAGAATATGCCAAGATAATTAAAGTGTATATGAAGCATAAAATTTGTGTTATTACGGCTGCACGCTCCGAATACGGACTCTTGAAATGGATCATAGATTCTATTTATAAGGATCCGGAACTGGAATTGCAGCTTGTCGTTACTGGCGGGCATCTCTCCCCGGAACAAGGCATGACCTGCAAATATATAGAAGAGGATGGTTACCCGATAGCTGAGAAAATAGAGATGCTCCTGTCAAGCACCACCAAAGGGGGTATTGCAAAATCAATGGGTATCTGTAGTCTCTGTCTTGCAAATACCTTCGAACGCCTTCAACCCAATTTGCTTCTTGTACTTGGAGACCGTTATGAACTACTCCCAATTGTCAGCACAGCACTTGTCATGCAAATCCCTATAGCGCACATTTCTGGTGGAGACATAACGGAAGGAGCCATAGATGATGAAATACGTAATGCTATTACCATGATGGCCTCGCTCCACTTTCCAGGTGTGGAAGATTCAGCCCGTAACATCATCCGTATGAGAGGTTCTGCCAAAAATGTCTTTACTGTGGGAGAACCAGGTCTGGACGATTTTTTGTATTACCAGTTTTGGAATAAACAGCAATTGGCTGAAAGTCTGGATATTGATATTAAGAAGAAATGGTGTCTTGTAACGCTACACCCCGAGACAAGATTTTCCACAAAAGAAAACCTCAAAATGGTGAATAATCTTGCAGAAGTGATGGAAGAAACAAATGATATTGAGTTTGTTATCACTAAGGCCAATGCAGACTATGATGGGCAAGCCATCAATGCGTTCTGGGAAGAGTTCACGAAACAACACCCTGAATACATGCATCTATATTCATCGCTTGGTCAGATACGTTATCTGAGTTTCATGCAACAAGCAACTTTCATCTTGGGTAACAGTTCTAGCGGTATTGTTGAAGCTCCTTTTATGGGAATACCTGTAGTAAATATCGGAAATCGCCAGAAAGGTCGTCATATATGTCAGAATGTAATTTGTTGCCCAGCAGATAAAGAAAGTATCAGAAAAGCCATGGACGAAGCCATTCATCAACCTCGTCTTGTTGATACCTATTGGGGAGATGGTCATACATCAGAAAGGATTGTACAGCATCTTAAGGAATATTTGAAAAACACATAAATTTTCACTTCAATATGAATCTCAATCATATCATTAAGAAATCACTATTCGGTGCACTTACATGTTCTATCACTTAGTTTATAGAAGAATGGAGAGATTTTATGTAACTTTGAGAGTATGTGAAATTATTAACATGTAATAATATCTGAAGCCTCGTTATATTTATGTTAAGATGCAAATGATTTCCGAATAGCAAAAAAAGTTGAATACAAAATTGATTATAGCAGAAATCAATTCTGTATAATCTATAATTTAGCATAAGTGATGAACAAAGTAATTGGAGGAGAATTTGAACTCATCAATGAGAAAAGAAATATCAACAATTTGTCTTTAAACAAAGATTATATTTATTCTTCAGGAAGAGACGCATTATATAATATCCTCATATATCTTAAGACTACAGGGATAAAACAACATATTTTCCTGCCTGATTATATCTGTGATAGTGTTTACAACACTTGTTTTATGGCTGGATTTGAATATTCATTTTATCCTATAAATGAAGACCTTACAACGAGTTCAAAAAAAATAAAAGAATCTTTAACAAAGGGAGTAATACTCTTTGTAAACTATTTTGGAATCATTGATAATCAAAAAGCTATATCTCAAATTAAAAAAGACTTTCCTGATATAACGATTATTCTGGATAACGTTCAAGCAGCTTACAAAATGGAGGAGAAAACCGAAGCCGATTTTTGTTTTACCAGTTTACGTAAGAGTTTTCCTCTTCCAGATGGTGCCATAGTTAAGACCAATGGAGCAAAATTGAAACAATATAACCAGACGGCAAAGTTTTCAGAATACAAGATAGCAGCATCCTTTCTCAAAAGACACAGGAAATCCGGTTATTATAGTGACGATCTCTATTTGGAGTTGTATCAAAAAGGTGAAAAATTGATTAACACCGATATTAATAAAGCTCCCTCAAAATTTACGATAGAGAAATGGCAAAATATTGACATTGAGCGTTTCGGTTTATTGAGAAAAAGAAATACAAAAGTTATATTGGAAGGATTAACAGAATTGGGAATTAGCCCAATAACACACATTCACGAAGATGATATACCTTTATTCATACCGATAACGGTAAACGATCGAGACAAAGTGAGAAGAACAATGTTTGCACAGAATATCTTTCTACCAATTCACTGGCCTATTAATGATGAGATGAGGAACAAAATGCCTCATGGAAGTTATTTTTCTGATCACGAATTAAGTATCATCGTTGATCAAAGATATACAGAAGATGATATGAATCGTATATTACAAGTTTTACGAGAAAATATATAATGGATACCTTCATAACAGATCATTGGAATAGTTATCTTTTATCATTTTCTAAAGAGAATAAAGATATCTATTTCCAAGAGGAATATGTAAAACTATACGAGGATAGCAATAACAAGGGTGTGTGTCTCGTTGTTAAGAATGACGAAAATATCATGCTGTTTCCTTTCTTATTAAGAACTTTTTTTATTAATCAAGAAGAGTATTATGACTTTGAAACTGCTTATGGCTATGGTGGTCCAATACAGCAGAAAATTGATGATCAATTTAAACACGCGGCCTTAAAAGAAATGTTTGATTATCTTTCTGAACGAAACTATGTAGCAGGTTTCGTGAGATTTCATCCCTTACTGAATAATCAGGAACAATTCAACATCGGTCAAATTATTGACGACAGAAATACGGTGGTAATAGACTTGGCTTTGCCTGTTGAAGACATTTGGATGAAGGAAATACATACAAAGAATCGGAATGTTATCAAGAAAGGAGCTAAAGAGGGATTGAAATTTATAGTAGACAATAACTTTACGCATCTTCATGAATTTGTATCTTTATATAATAGGACAATGGAAAAATTATCAGCAGATAACTTTTACTATTTTTCAGAGAACTATTATAAGAAGTTTATCCATGATATACCTAATTCTTTCTTAGGTTTGGTTTACTATAATGAGAAAATCATTGCTGCAGCTATTTTTATGTATCAAAATGAATATGGGCACTATCATCTTTCCGGAAGTGATGAAAGGTATCTGAAACTTGCACCTAACAACTTCCTCCTGTTTCATGCTGCATTGGAATTAAAATCTCGTGGTGTAAAGAAGTTCCATTTAGGTGGAGGTACCACTTCGGATGAGAAAGATTCTTTGTTCTGTTTCAAAAATAGGTTTTCAAAGAATATTTGTCAATTCTCTATTGGAAAATTAATCTTCAATGATCCAGTCTATAAACAGCTATGTAATGATTGGGAATTTAAAAATCCAGAGAAAGAAGCATGCTATAAAAACTTCTTATTAAAATACAAATACTAATGAATAAGAATCACACATACATCATAGCCGAGGCAGGTGTAAATCACAATGGCGATATAAACTTGGCTTACAAACTCTGCAATAACGCACAAAAAGCAGGTGTGGATGCTGTAAAATTTCAAACATGGAAGACGGAAAGAATTGTAACCAAGTCTGCCGCTCTTGCCACGTACCAGGAACATAACATCAATGACAAGCAAAAAAGTCAGTTTCAGATGTTGAAAGAATTAGAACTCAGCTATCATGACTTTCGCAAAATAAAAGCTTATTGCGACGAGATAGGAATTCAGTTCCTTTCTACACCTGACGAGGAGGAAAGTCTTGACTTTCTGTGCAGCATAAACCTTCCGTTCATCAAACTCGGTTCTGGTGACGTAACTAATATTCCTTTTCTTCGCATCGTTGGCAGTCGTCATCAGAATGTAATTCTTTCCACAGGTATGGCATACCTCTCCGACGTAGAAATCGCTTACCGTACACTCATGGATGCCGGAGCCAAATCTGTTACCTTGTTGCATTGTACGACCAACTATCCTTGTCCGTACAAGGAAGTCAATCTGCGGGCCATGCATACACTAAAGGAAGCGTTCCATTGCCCTGTAGGTTATTCTGACCATACACTGGGCATTGAAGTGCCTGTTGCAGCTGTGGCTCTTGGTGCCGAGGTCATAGAGAAGCATTTTACCCTTGACCGTACAATGGATGGGCCTGATCATAAGGCATCACTTGAACCATGCGAGCTCAAGCAGATGGTAACCGCCATCCGTAACATAGAAGTTGCTATGGGGAATGGTATCAAATCTCCAAACGCTTCCGAGAAGGAAATTTCCGGTGTGGTCTTAAAACGTATCGTTGCTGCCTGTCCCATCAAAAAGGGTGATACCCTCAATGCCTGTAATCTTGTTTTTAAGCGTTCCAATGCTGGTATTGCTACCAAATACTGGGACATTATCAACGGGAGAACAGCTACAAGAGATTATAAAGAAGATGAACCCATAGAACTATAAAAGCAATGAATACATTATTTCTCATTACAGCCCGTAGCGGCAGCAAGGGTATTCCGCATAAGAATATTAAGCTTTTCAATGGCAAACCTTTGATAGTCTATGCCATTGACCAGGCTCGTCATTTTGCCAAGGACGAAGATATCTGTGTATCAACAGATGGACCGGAAATTATTCACATTGTGGAAGAATATGGCCTGCACGTTCCATTCCTACGTCCGGAAAAGCTGGCCTCTGATACGGCAGGCAGCTATGAAGTCATCATGCACGCCTTACAATTCTATGAAAATCAGGGAAAAATGTATAGCTGCATAGTTCTTTTACAACCAACATCTCCTTTTCGCAGAATAAAAGATATTGAAGCAACCATGAAAATTTATAATGAGTCCCTAGAGATAGCCGTATCTGTGAAACCAGCATCAGCCAATCCATATTATGACATTTTTGAACCAGATACAAATGGCTATTTGAAAATTTCAAAGGGAGATGGAAAGATTACCCGAAGACAGGAAGCTCCAAAATGCTATGAATATAATGGAGCTGTATATATAATGAACGTGACCGCACTTAAAGCCCGTCATATTTCGGAATTTGACAGGGTGGCTTTCTATGAAATGGATGAGTTGCATTCCCTTGATCTTGACACTTTGTTAGACTGGAAATATGCAGAACTTCTTGTTAAGGAAAAACTTGTGAAATAGATAATCAGCAAAAATGGCAGCACAAGAACATAAAATATCAGAAACGAAAACACTTCTTCAGGCACTTGAACAGATTAATGGCCTAGTTGATGGACCTCTTGTTCTCTTCGTTCTTGATGGCAACGACAGAATGGTAGGCACGTTAACCGATGGCGATGCTCGCCGTGGGATCATTGCAGGAATAGACGTACACGATACCATTGAAAACGTGATGCACCGCAACTTCAACTTCCTGCGTCGTGGTGTGGACGATGACGTAAACATATCAAACAACAGAAGCTGTTGAAGATGAAACTTGTACCCATTCTAGATAATGAAGATCATATTGTGGACATTATCGACTTGGAGCGTTATCGCACAAAACTCCCCATTGATGCAGTTATTATGGCAGGAGGAAAAGGTGAACGCCTCCGCCCATTGACCGAGAAAACTCCTAAACCTCTTATCAAGGTAGGAGACAAAGAAATTATAGACTATAATGTCGATAGTCTTATTTCCTATGGTATACAGCATATTTCTGTTACTGTTAACTATCTTGCCGAACAGATTAAAGCACATTATCGAACACCTCATCTTGGTGTTCAAGTAAAAACCGTCCAAGAACCTGAATTTCTTGGAACAATAGGAGCCGCTCAACTCGTAAAAAAGTTTTATAATGACACCATCCTTATTATGAATTCGGATCTGTTCACGAATATCGACTTTGAAGATTTCTATCTCCATTTCATGGAAAACGATGCCGATATGAGTGCTGCTGCTGTACCCTTTTCAGTCTCTGTTCCTTACGGCATCTTTCAGCTGGAACGACACCAGGTGAAGGGTATTTTGGAGAAGCCGACTTATAACTATTATGTAAATGCAGGTATCTATCTTATCAAACGTTCTGTGTTAGAAAATATGCTCCCAAAGCAGATCTTCTTTAATGCCACAGACTTCATGGAAAAATTGATATCATCCGACCATAAAGTTATTCGCTATCCTCTTTCAGGTTATTGGATAGATATTGGCAACAAGGATCAGTTGGCAAAAGCAAGAGAGATAGCAAAACATATAAATTGACAATGAATTGAATGGATTTCTGTAATTTGTTAATACATGAAACAAAAAATTGATTTTATCATAAGATACGAACATAAAGTCCGTGAGCTGGAAAGCATTATGCTCTTAAAACTTGAACTTGAACGGCGTGGCTATACTGTTGGTCTGGTTTGTAACTATGATTACAAGTCGAAAAAAGACTATAAACCAAAGGTAATCGTCGTTCCTGCAGCATATAAACCTGAACATATTATAGATGATATGGGTAAATATGGTTGTTTCCGAAAAATAGCAAATCTTCAATGGGAGCAACTGTTTGAAAGTAAAAATGATCGTAATCTTAATTCTCCATATAATATAAGAGGAATTTGTTTGAAAATAAAACATTTCTTGTGGGGACAGGAAGCATGTAACAGATTACAATTTGCCCATTTACCAAAGGAAAATGCCTTGAAAGTCGGATCGCTAAATACAGATTTGCTCCGCGGAGGTTTTAAGAAATCACTCATTTCAAAACATGAACTTGCACAAAAATATAGTTTAGACGAAAATTCAAAATGGTTTTTGTTTATTTCTACTTTCGCCTATTGTGAATTAGATGATTTGCAGCTAAAACTATGTCGTCAAGATTGTGGGGAAGAAAGTTTCAACTATTTCATGACTGTTTGTATAAAAAGTAGAAATGAAATTTTGAGATGGTTCAGAAAGGCGTTATTAGCTCACCCAGACATCACATTAATATACCGTCCACATCCTGATGAAGCGAGAAAGTCTGAAATTCTCAGAGAAATGGAGAAAAAATACCCTAATTTCAGAGTGATCCAGAATCTGGCTATGAAACATTGGATAAATAGTTGTGACAAAATTTATAATTGGTATAGTACGGGACAGATAGATGTGACGATGCTTCATAAGCCTTATCGTTTTCTCCGTCCAGTAGAAATCAAAAAAGAGGTAGATTATAGTCTTTTCTTTGGAATTGATACTATCAAAGATGAGCAATGTTTTCTAAACGATTATGTCAATTTTTCAGATTTAGAAATAATTAGTAAAGAGCGTTTTGCATCCTATTATTATATTCCTGAGAACTACGTTTATTTAAATATTGCTGATATTTTGGAAAAAATGCTTCTCACAAAGGAGTATGATGCGCATTACAATCTACATGAATGGTACACTATTCTTTCTCATAGAGTAATGTATTTGGTATGTCATCATGCAAAAAAAATGCTTAGCAAACGAATCTCTGATTTCATTCTTGAGCATATCTTACATGAAGATCATTCAGTCCCTCAGGCTATCATCGATGGCTATGCCAAAAATGTAGCTTCGGAAGAAGAGATTAACCAAATCGCAAACCGAATCAAGCCAATGATTTATGGAGCCTAAGTACAAAACACTTATAAAAAATACATTATGGACGTTATTTGGTAATACAGGGAGTAAGATCATTAGTTTCCTTCTGCTTCCGTTATATACCAGATGGCTTGGAACAGCAGGATTCGGTTTATCTGATCTTCTCTCAACCTATTCCGCCTTGTTATTAGGCTTAATGACCCTTTGTCTAAGTGATTCTATTTTCGTATTTACAAAAAACCAATCTTTTGAGAAAAAGAGACGTTTCTATTCCTCTGTTTTGTATCTTGCAGTATTCCTTCTTGCAATTGAATTTGTTCTATTTTTTCTATTAAAATATTTTGCAAATTCTATAAATTTGAAAGATGCTTTTTTTGATCATATATGGATGGTTTATGGATTGGTCATCTCTTCATTTATACAACAATATGTACAACAATTTGTTATATCACAAGAAAAAATCAAGATCTATTCTTTTACAGGTATAGTTTTATGTTTCCTGACATTTCTGTTCTCGTGGCTTTTTATTCCCAAATATGGAGTTAGTGGATATATCTATTCTTTAATCATATCAAATTTATTAACAAGCACTTTTACTTTTTTTGCAGCAAAATCATATCATTATTTAGGATGTCAGCTCATAAGCAAGAAAGAACTAAATAGTGTTTTGAAATATACTATTCCTCTTATTCCAAATGCGATCATGTGGTGGCTTGTCGGAGCCCTGAATCGACCGATAATGGAATATCATTTAGGCTATTCTGCCATAGGATTATTTGCTGTTGCGAGTAAATTTCCTTCAGTGATAACAACCGTATTTGCAATATTCGCCGTATCATGGAACATTTCTGTTTTTGATGAATTCAATAAGAAAGGATTTGACGATTTCTATAAAAAAACATTTAAAACAATTTTTTCACTAATTACATTAATCGCTTTTATCATCATCTGTTCATCACAAATCTTAATTTCGATCTTCACATCTGCTCAGTTTCATGAAACTTGGAAATATATGCCGCTTCTGATTATAGGGGCAGTGGCGAACTGTGTGTCAAGTTATTGTGGTACATGTTTTAGTGTCGTAAAAAAAAGCAAATATTTATTCTATTCGAGCGTATATGGTGCAGTGACTGCTATCATATTAAACTTTCTATTGATACCCACACTTGGAATATGGGGAGCGGCACTATCAACAATGGGGTCATTTTTTGCAATGACCATATCTAGGTATATCTATAGTAGAAAGATAGTAAAGGCTAATCTCGTTCCAAATATGGTAGAATATTTTAGCGTTATGCTTATTGCTACTGCAACGGTTTTGTTTATCAAAGACACCACTATTAAAATCGTTGTAGAAATGTCCATATTAAGTTTGTTTCTGTATTTAAGAAGGAAAAGCATAAATATTGCAGTAAAAAAAATATCAAGCAAATTATAAATAACAGCTATTTGGTATTTAAAGTGACTTACAAACTAATAAATAACAACGGCTCAATAGCCCCTATAGCTTTTCTTATACTCAATTAATTTTTGCAAGATTTTATGATATAAAGGTAAAAAGTTGAGCAAATATATTCATGTTTTTCTCTGCGTAAATTCTTATAATCCATCATTGCTGTTCGCTAAATTTGCTTGAAAAAAGGCTGAATTCCAATAATGGAATTCAGCCTTTTTATTACTTTACTTTTGTCAAAAAACATCGAAACAGGTGCAAAACGAGGCACTCATGGCAAAATAAATATTGACATCTTTTCCACAAAAAGCCTCACACAATTTCCGGCTCTGATTATTTTCTTTTTCAAGTCCTTTTTATTCATAAACTCAGAAGATCTGTTGAAAAAGCCAACATAACCTACCATTTGGTTATACGTAAGAGTATTGATCTTTAAATATTTACACTTTGCTATTCGTGGCGAGCAGAATATGTTAAATATAAATAAATTCCATTCTTTTAGATGATAAAATGATTTTAAATCTGTATTTCGTATTTTATT
>Ga0172377_10009234_pt1 | contig 10100 bp, 5 predicted proteins | sample Pumphouse3metaG_FD_119749 | JGI IMG/M metagenome (GOLD analysis project Ga0172377, IMG submission 119749) | Leachate microbial communities from a municipal landfill in Southern Ontario, Canada - Pumphouse #3 metaG | ecosystem: Engineered > Solid waste > Landfill > Unclassified | place: Canada... | reverse complement strand
GGCGACTCTTTTTGCTTCCTCCTCGGGAGACTGAAGCGTAAATTGAAGGATCTGCAACGTGCGGATCGTGTTGAATTTAATATCGTTGATGAGTTCGCTAAAGAGGTTAAAACTCTCTTTTTTATACTCGACAAGCGGATCTTTTTGATTATACGCACGCAAACGGATACCCGTTTTCATGTTGTCCATCGCATAAAGATGTTCGCGCCATGCCTTGTCAAGCTCTTTGAGATAAAACTCTTTTTCCACCTCATGACGCAAAGAGGGCTCAAGCACCCCCATTTTCGCATCGTATTCGTTCTTGGCATGTTCGCTAATCTTTGCCGCAAGCTCGTCGTATTCCAACCCTGCAACCGATTGGATATCCAAATCGTGGTTGATCTCCTCTTTGAGTATTTCTCCTAATTTTTTCAAATTAAAATCTTCGTGTGCCCCGCCGTTATAAATCTCTGCTTGCATTAAGAGATGCTGCATATACTCTTGACGTATTGCATCGATGCGTGCTGCGATGTCAAACTCTGGGTCTAAAAGCTGATTTCTGAATTTATAAATAATTTTTCTTTGTTCGTTCGCAACGTCATCGTATTCTACGATATGTTTACGCCCCTCATAGTGCATATTCTCAACTTTTTTCTGCGCTTTTTCAACCGCACGGGTGACCATTTTCGACTCGATATACTCGCCGTCTTCTACCCCTAAACGCTCCATGATCGTCTTGATCTTATCGGAACCGAAAATACGCAGAAGGTTGTCTTCGAGACTCAAATAAAACTGCGTCGTCCCCGGATCGCCTTGACGCCCGCTACGCCCGCGCAACTGATTGTCGATACGTCTGTTTTCGTGTCTTTCGGTACCGATAATATAAAGCCCTCCGAGCGCTTTTATCTCATCGCTCACTTTAATATCGACCCCGCGTCCCGCCATATTGGTCGCGATTGTCACGGCGCCTTTCATACCTGCGTTCTTGATAATTTCACCCTCTTGTGCATGGTTTTTGGCATTGAGTACGGTGTGGGGAATTTTCTCTTTTTTAAGCATCTCATGCAAAACTTCCGATTTTTCTATCGATGCCGTTCCGATAAGCGCAGGCTGTCCCGTTGCTTGCAGCTCTTTGACCTTCGCGATCACCGCGGCAAATTTCTCTTTTTCCGTTTTATAGATCAAATCGTTTAAATCGACCCTTGAGATAGGGATATTTGTAGGGATAGAGATAACATCAAGGCTATAAATCTGCGCAAACTCCGTAGCTTCCGTTTGTGCCGTACCCGTCATACCCGAGAGTTTATCATACATTCTAAAATAGTTTTGGAACGTAATATCTGCAAGCGTCTGTGTCTCCTCTTTAATTTCGACCCCCTCTTTGGCTTCAAGAGCTTGATGCAGCCCCTCAGAATAGCGGCGCCCCTCGCTCAAACGACCCGTAAATTCGTCGACGATAACAACCTCGCCGTTGGCTACCACGTAATCAACGTCTTTTTCAAAAAGGTAATTGGCCTTTAATGCCTGATCGAGAACGTGGGGCAAAGAAGCGTTTTCGATACTGTAGAGATTTTCCACGCCGAAAAGCTCTTCGGCTCTTGTGATTCCCGCTTCGGTAATAAGGATCACCTTGTCTTTTTCATCGACGGTAAAATGCTCATCTTTTACAAGCTCCAAAGCGATTCTGTTCGCATCGACGTAGTCTCGCATCTTTCTGTTTGTAGGACCCGAAATAATAAGCGGCGTACGCGCTTCATCGATCAAGATAGAGTCAACCTCGTCGACGATAACGAAATGGTGGGAGCGTTGTACCATATGCTCTTTTGAATAGCTCATATTGTCTCTTAAATAATCAAAACCGTATTCGTTGTTGGTACCGTAGGTTATATCTGCGGCATAGGCGGCTTTCTTTAAAGAGGGATCATACATTGCATCGGTAATGACACCTACGCTATAACCTAAAAATTCATAAAGGGGGCGCATCTCGTTCCCATCACGCGATGCGAGATAATCGTTGACGGTAACAAGGTGTACCCCTTTGCCCGTCATTGCATTTAAAACGATAGGAAGGGTTGCAACAAGCGTTTTCCCCTCCCCCGTCTTCATCTCGGCGATTCTTCCCTCATGCAGTACCATACCGCCGATAAGCTGAACGTCGAAATGGCGCATGCCAAGCACTCTTCTCCCGGCTTCACGCGTAATTGCAAACGATGCGACAAGCACGTCGTCCAAACTTTTTTCACCCTTTAGCACACTCTCTTTTAATGCTTCAAACGATGCCTGAAGCGACGCATCGTCCATCTCTTGATATTTTGCCTCTAGGGCATTGATAGCTTTTACTCTCTTTAAATATTTTTTTAATTCACGATCATTTGTAGTACCAAATATCTTACCCAATAATGCTTGTAGCATCCGCAACCTTAATATTAAAATCGTTCTCTTTTCTTGTTACAAAATCAAAGAAATAGAGCTTATTCTAGCATAGTAAAAATAATATTTCGCATAAACTGCCAAACCTTAAGAGCGCCGCTAGAGTAGGAATTAACCACTCTTAGCTATAATGCGAAGAAAAAAAGGCACATTATGAGAATCATCCTCTTTCTTCTCCCTCTTTTTCTTTCGAATCTTCACGCTTCTTTGGAGATGATAGAATCGTTTGAGGCGGAGTTTACCCAAAGCATTACCGACGAAAAAAATAAAACTCTTGTCTATAAAGGTTACGTAAGCGCTTCAAAGCCCCAACATGCCAAGTGGCATTACAGCGAGCCCGTCGCCAAAGATATCTACGTTAATAAAAACAAAGTGGTGATCATAGAGCCGGAGATCGAACAGGTAATTATTAAGCGTCTTGAGAGCGATTTGGATTTTTTTCAAATCATGCACCATGCCAAACAAACGGCACCCGGAAAATACAACGCCGTTTTTAAAAATACCCTCTACACCATCGAGATATCTCAAGAGAAACTCACTTCGATCTCTTATAAAGACGAATTTGAGAACGATATCAAAATATCTTTTTCAAAGCAGAAACAAAACATACAAATCGATCCCGCTCTCTTTGAACCGAGAATTCCTCTGGATTTCGACGTTATTTCGGAATAATCAAAGCGAGAGGGAGGGTTTTGCGATTGCAAAACCTTGAGAAAATTCGATGCCGTGAGCTTTGACTATTTCGTAAATCTCGACGTTTTCTACATGCTCCGCGATGATTTTTATCCCCCCTTCGCGGGCAAACTTGATAATACTCTCGGCAATAATCCCCCGAACCCCTTGTTGTAAAAGCTCTTTAATCAAGGAACCGTCTACTTTGATATACTCTGCCTGAAGTTCAAAAATTCGGTTGTAAATAATCGCATCGGAACCGAAATTATCGATAATTATATGAAATCCCGCTTTTTTAAGAGCGAGTATTTGACGATCTATCGTGTCGGTTTTATCCAAAATAACGTCTTTGACGATCTCTAAATACACTCTGCTTGGATCGACTCCGTATCGTTGGCATTTGTAGCGTAAAAACTCAAGCAGATAATTTTGATGCAAATCATACATGCTGATGTTAAGCGAAAAGCTATAATCGTTGGAGGTAAAAAGTTTAAACGTTTTATCGATCACCGTTTTTGTAATATGGGTAGCAAGCCCCACCAGTTTTGCACTCTGAATAAACTTCTCCGCACCTATGATTTTCCCGTCGGTATCTATTAAACGGCAAAGCACCTCGTAATGTTTTGAAGCCTGCGGATTCGTATTGTTTACGATCGGCTGGTAATAGGTAACGATACGGTTGTCTTCAAACGCTTTTTTAAGCGTTTCGATCCAGTAAAGGTTTTCCCTCTGCTGTTTGATATAATCGGAGTGGGGATCGTACAAAGTCACCTGATCGCCGCCGAAATATCGCGATTCTTTCGATGCGGACTTGCCGTTGACGAATAAAATCTTCCCGCTTCCCCTGTCGATCCCTATGGAAAAAACAACAAAGTGGCTGAACTCGTCAAACTCCAGCGGCGCTTCTTTAAACATCGATTGTATCTGTTTGGCAAGCATCATATCTTGATCTGCTTGAGGCTCATCCAAGAGAACGACAAACTCATCTGCGGTAATATGGAACAACTCTGCATTTTGCGGCATAAATTTTTTTAACCGTGCGGCACACTCTTTTAAAAGCTTGTTTGCTTTTCCCATACCGTAGATTGAATTGATAAAATCAAAATGGTCAATGTTGATGTAGAGCAACGACTGAGGAGTGCCGTTGAGAGCATTTTGGAGCGCGTATTTACTCGGCAGTCTGGTAAGTTCGTAAATATTTTTATTAAAATTGATATTGTTCTCGTAGGTTTCGATTTTATCGGTGAGTTTTTTTTCGTTTGCCATAAAACGGCCGATTCTTTTGCGCTCATAGAGCAGCGTTTCGTTCAATTTTTCTATTTCACCGATCAAAAACTCTCTTTCGTGAGCTATTTTGGAGACAATCTTTAAAATCGCATCAAGTAAAAGCGATATTTTCAAAGGCTTGGTAACGATCGCTTTGACGCCGAGCCCATAGAGTTCCAACATTTTTTGTTCGCTGAGATTTTTGGCTACGACGATAATATCTTGGTATTTATTGACCGTTTGAAGATTTTTGATAAGCTGTTCTATACTCATAACGCTTGAGGAAGCGTCTGCGATGATCAAATCGTATCTATTGAGTTTTGCATACCCCATCCCCGTCGTCGCATCGCTTGCATCGTCGAGTTTGAGAAACACTTTTTTTAAAATTTCCGAAATATTGTGCAAGAACTCTTTGTCTTCGTCTATATAAAGTAATGATAACTTATCCGAATATCCTACAAGCTCTTTCAGTTCAGCCATTGCTTCATCCTAGAATTTAATTATAAATCACAATTTTATCATTATTTTTGTTAAAAATTAAAAACAAAAAAGCCACATGCCATGATTATAATGAAATTTGAAAGAAAAGTTATACGAAATGAAAAAAAAGTTCTTGTAAATGGGGTGCAAACCCCGCTTATTGCAAGCGGGAGTTTGCAAGAGAGGAAATTACTTGGTTTTAGTAGTTTCTTTTGGTTTGGCAGACTGTTTCTCTTTTGCTTCAATCTCTTTGTTGAGTTCTGCTTGCGGATTGATCTCCGGTGCATAGACCCAATCAGGTTGTGCAGTGTAGTTCGGCGCCAAATCGTTTTCAGGCAATTTACCGAGCGGTTTAACGTATTCAGGCGTTTGATTTTCGATACGCACTTCGTCTCTCATAAAGAAACCTGAACCTTTTTCTTGATCCATAGCACTGAAGATTTTGATATCTTGTACTTTTTTGATCCCTACAGAATCGTAATCGACTTTTGCGTCATGGCATGCAGCACAAAGTTTTTGGATATTTTCACCTGTAGCACCCGTATCGACACGCAAATACATGAAGTTTTTGTTTGAAGGGTGTGCCTCGTGACAGCTTACACAATCGAGTTTTCCGTCTTTTAGCATATTTTTAGGAACCGATGCGATTTTTGGATTCGGTACCATACCAATCGGATGCGTCGTATGCATATGGATCGGTTTAACGCCCGCTCCGCCGTACTCTGCCAACTGGTGACAGCCCAAACAGTTTTTCGCAACCAGCTTGTCAAACGACTTTTTGGTTAACGGATTTTTTTGATTCGTATTTTTAACGGCAAAGATTTTGTGATCCACCGCAAAGTGAGCCGAGTGACAACCTAAACACGTAACCCCGTCGTGTGGTCCTGCCGCATAAGCACCTACATTAAATAGCCCAAAGATTGCTATAAAAGCAATTTTTTTCAAACGATTCATACACTTCCTTTATACATTTTTGTATAAGTTTATATTATCAGCTTATTTTTTAATGATTACTTAAAAAATAACATTTTTTATTATTAAGCATCAATTTTGATAACTTTTTGATACGTAAAATTAATTTTTACTATTATTTTAGATGAATAAGATTGTGTTCAAGAAAGACGAAAGACGAAAAGTAAAAATCAAAAAGAAAAAAGGGGGAAAAAAGAAAACGTGGAAGATATACATGCCAAAGAGGAGAAACCCTCCTCTTTGTGCTGCTTAACCGAGTTTGTAGTTTTGGATAAGGTTGAAGTTCAAATATTTATAGATATTTGCTTCTTTACCTGCTATTTTCTTCGGTACGATCTCGTTGTACTCTTGTGCAGTCGGAAGACGTCCAAGCATAGCACAAACCGCTGCAAGTTCTGCAGAGCCCAAATAAACTTGTGCACCTTTTCCAAGGCGGTTATCGAAGTTACGTGTAGAAGTAGAGAACACTACCGCATTATCTGCAACACGCGCTTGGTTACCCATACAGAGTGAACATCCCGGAATCTCGGTTCTAGCACCTGCAGTTCCATAAATTGCGTAGTATCCTTCTTCTGTAAGCTGCGTCTCATCCATACGTGTCGGAGGACATACCCATAGACGTGCAGGAACCGCACCCTCACCTTTTAAAACTTCACCGAGTGCACGGTAGTGACCGATGTTTGTCATACATGAACCGACGAATACTTCATCGATTTTTGTAGGACGGTTAGAAGCCAAAATCTCCGAGAGTGTCGCAACATCATCCGGATCGTTCGGACATGCCAAGATAGGCTCCGTGATTTTATTAAGGTCGATCTCGATAATCGCTGCATATTCTGCATCTTTATCCGCTTCCATAAGTGTAGGATTTGCCAACCACTCTTTCATTTTTTCGATTCTTCTTGCAATCGTGCGTTTATCTTCGTATCCCGATTCGATCATCTGCTCTAAAAGAACGATGTTTGATTTGATATACTCGATTACAGGCTCTTTATCTAGTTTTACAGTACAAGCAGCTGCACTTCTCTCAGCCGAAGCATCGGAAAGCTCGAATGCCTGCTCACATTTTAATTGCGGAAGACCCTCGATCTCTAAAATACGACCGTTGAAGATGTTTTTCTTGTCTTTTTTCTCAACCGTCAAAAGACCCTCTTTGATTGCTTGATGCGGGATAGCATTTACCAAGTCACGCAACGTAATACCCGGTTGCAACTCTCCGCTAAAGCGAACAAGTACGGACTCAGGCATAGTCAAAGGCATCGCACCCGTTACCGCAGCAAATGCAACGATCCCAGAACCACCAGGGAAAGAGATACCGATCGGGAAACGCGTATGGCTGTCCGCCCCTGTTCCTACGGTATCCGGAAGAACCATTCTGTTTAACCATGAGTGGATTACCCCATCACCCGGACGAAGCGAGATACCGCCGCGGTTTGAGATAAAATCAGGCAACGTGTGGTGCATTTTAATATCGGAAGGTTTCGGGTATGCCGCCGTATGACAAAACGATTGCATTACCAAATCAGCCGAAAAGCCTAATGCCGCAAGCTCTTTAATCTCATCGCGCGTCATAGGTCCCGTTGTATCTTGGCTCCCTACCGTCGATGTTGCAGGCTCACAGTATACGCCCGGTTTAATACCCGCTACACCGCATGCGCGTCCTACCATTTTTTGTGCCAGCGTGTACCCTTTACCGTTGTCGGCAGGCTGCTCAGGCGCCAAGAAGAGATCGCTCGTACCCATGCCAAGAACCGCACGTGCTTTTGTCGTCAATCCGCGACCGATAATAAGCGGAATACGTCCGCCTGCACGCACTTCGTCGGTAATAGTGTTCGGGTTTAATTTAAATGTAGCAACGCATTTTCCGTTTTTATGCGCTTCCCCTTTGTACGGGTAAAGCGTGATCACGTCTCCCGTTTCCATTTGCGTTACGTCCATCTCTAAAGGAAGTGCTCCCGAGTCTTCACAGGTCGCAAAGAAGATCGGTGCAATGATACCGCCGATTACGACACCGCCCGTACGCTTGTTAGGTACGCCCGGAATATCTTCACCCATATGCCATTGTACGGAGTTTACACCCGATTTACGGCTAGAACCCGTTCCTACAACGTCACCTACGTATGCAAGAGGATGCCCTTTTTGTTTCAACTCGTTGATCGTAGCGATCGGGTTGTCCATTTTTGCCGACAACATAGAGTTGGCATGTAGAGGGATATCCGAACGTGTAAACGCTTCTGATGCAGGAGAAAGATCATCCGTATTTGTTTCACCAGGAACTTTAAATACCGTTAGGGTAATCTCTTGCGCGATTGCAGGTTTACTTGTAAACCATTCTGCATTTGCCCATGAAGTCATAACTTCGGTAGCCGCAGCGTTACCCGCTTTGTGTAGTTCCTCTACATCGTTAAATGCATCATAGACAAGAAGCGTATGTTTAAGAGCCTCTTTTGCAGCTTCTACAACCGCATTGTTGCTTGATTTAAGTCCGTCGATAATCGGTCTGACGTTGTAACCGCCAAGCATTAATCCCATAATTTCAATAGCTTTTTGGGGAGCGATAGCATCTACTTTAATTTTTTCGGATGCAACATCGTTTAAGAAAGCAGCTTTGACGTATGCAGCGTCGTCAACACCCGGGTTTACACGGTTTGTAAGAAGATCGACATTTTGTGCCATATCCCCTTGACCTACTTTAATCATCTCTACTAATGCAGCAACTTGTTCTGCAGAAAGTGGAAGCGGCGGAACGCCTAGGGCTTCCCTCTCGGCGATATGTTTTTTGTACTCTTCGATAAATGCCATGTTTCATATCCTATGTTCTAGATTTGAAAAATTATAACCTAATAAACAGGATGAAAAACACAAGTGTTACTTTTTTTCACACACAAAAAAGCTTTTGTGTTTCTTTTTGAAACACTCAAGCGTTTCTACGGCGATATTCTTGTTCTATCTCCTCTCTTTGCGCCCCTCGGTAGTTTCTTTTTAGCCACTCTAAATACTCATCGGGTAATTCGCAAAGCTGTGCGCCTTTATATTTTCCAAACTCTATTTTTGCACTTGAGGGGTGCGCTTTTGCAAAATTCTCTTGGCATGTAGCTTCGATATGAAGATGTTGTACAAGGGTACAAAACTCTTCGAAATTTATCCTTTTTTGGATCGCAAAGGTGTATGTTTGAAAGTCAAACACCCCCTTACGTTCATGTACGAACCGTTCAATCTCTCGGATTTGCGATACGTCTAGTTTTTCGAGGTTCTCCACATAGACGCTAAAGGAGTCGCGATATTGGGTAAAAATAAAAAGAGGCTGCGGCATGGACAAAACGGAAGATTATAAAATCTCCCGAATCCCTTTGGAGTTGGGGGCAGAGAGTATCCCTTCTGCTTCAAGCTGCTCAATGACGCGAGCCGAACGGTTATAACCGATTTGGAGTTTTCTTTGCAGATAGGATATAGAGGTTTTTCTATCGGTCAATACGACGTTTTTTGCCTCTTCAAAAAGATCGTCAAGATCCTCAAAACTTTCTCCGCTTCCGCCGTTGCTTGAGAGTTCGCTCTCCTCAAGCAAAAAACGCTTGTCATAGTTGGGTTCCCTTTGCGATTTAATAAAATTGACGATCTTCTCGATCTCCTCTTCGGTGCTCCACGGTGCATGAAGGCGCACAAGCCCCGTAGCGCCCGGCGGTGTAAAGAGCATATCGCCGCGCCCTAAAAGCGATTCGGCGCCCTGCTGATCGAGAATGATTTTTGAATCTACTTTTTGCCCGACACGATAGGAGATACGCGAAGGTAAATTCGCTTTGATAAGCCCCGTCACGACGTCCACCGAAGGTCGCTGGGTCGCTACTACAAGGTGAATCCCCGAAGCTCTTGCCATTTGGGCAAGACGTGCGATAGAGTGTTCCACGTCTTTACCGCTTGTCATCATCAAGTCCGCAAGTTCATCAATTATCACGACGATGTAAGGGAAGTGCTCTCCCCCCTCTTTTTTCACTTTTTCGTTATAGTTTTCTATATTTTTCGTACGCGTTTTGCTCATAAGCTCGTAACGGCGTTCCATCTCCCCTACCATATTGCTCAGGGCAACGATAGCCTGTTTTGGCTTCGTAATCACGGGGGTCAAGAGATGCGGTATATCGTTATAAATAGAAAATTCAAGCATCTTAGGATCAATCATCAAGAGGCGCAGCTGATCGGGGGAGTTTTTATATAAAAGCGAAAGGATCATCGCATTGATCCCCACGCTTTTGCCGCTTCCCGTGGTTCCTGCAATCAAAAGATGGGGCAGTTTTTTCAAGTCGGTT
>Ga0172377_10009231_pt1 | contig 10101 bp, 9 predicted proteins | sample Pumphouse3metaG_FD_119749 | JGI IMG/M metagenome (GOLD analysis project Ga0172377, IMG submission 119749) | Leachate microbial communities from a municipal landfill in Southern Ontario, Canada - Pumphouse #3 metaG | ecosystem: Engineered > Solid waste > Landfill > Unclassified | place: Canada... | reverse complement strand
CAGAAAGGAGTTTGGCTGTAAAATTTTTGAGAATGTCTGTTGTCAGCGTTACATTTTCTTTTTTTATGTTGTTTGCAAGTTCCAATGCTTCTTGCTTGGATAGTTTTCCTTCTTTGTAGAATTGCAATAATAATTCCAACCCCCAGATCACTGTACAAGCCAAACATATACAGGTTTTTCTCAGCTTGATATCATTTGTTACACAATAATAGCCCTTTTGGGCGTAATACAAACAGCAACAATCCTGAATGGACAAACCAACTACGGTTTCTATTTCCTCAAAAGGAGTCTCAAGAAGAATGATCCCTACATCTGAGGGGTCCGTTTCTTTGAAAAGCGTAACTTCTGCATATACTATATCAGGTACGAAAAGACCTCCATAGAATTGTGAAATTCTGTACAATAAGGTAGGAGATGCATTCATATAGTCGATAAGGATATTTGCATCACAAAGAAGAGGTTTATTCATCAGCTTCAAATTCCCATGATGAGTGAAGTTTTCTCATTGCAGCAAGATCAAGGGAAAGCATTTCAGCTGCTTTGGTTATGGATATATATTCCTTTTCATATGCATCACGAACAAGTCCTTGATACTCAGTTGAGAGAAGATCATACCTCTGCAAGGGCTCAGGATCGATGCTTGCAACCAGTGATTGCCCTTCGCTGGGTTCATAGTGATTTTTCAAGTCATGACCGTATTTGTCCTTATACCCCTGAGCGAAGGCGACATATAGTTGGCTGCTTTCGCCTTTATGGAAACCATCTCTGATGAGCGCATATAGTACGGTTTTATAACTTACCTTATACACATGCTTGATAGCCAATACCCTGTCGATGAAGGGGATTCCTTTATAGAGTTCCCACTGTTTTTTCAGAGCTGAAGGAGGTAGCAATAAGACACCGGCAAAGGCATTTGCCTGTGATTCCTCTTCGTCATTCTCTTCAAGGTATTCTTGTGCAGAACTAAAGGAGTCGATATGAAATAACAGGTGTCCAAGTTCATGGGCGATGGTAAATATCTTCCTCTCAATGGAAATCTCTGCATTATCATTGACAATGATGGCCGGTCCGTCATCAGGAATCCCCACAGAGAGACCGAATACACGTTTCATTTTGAAGTCATGGAGCCAGAGTTTAACTCCTAATTGTGAAACCATACCCACCAGATTACACACAGGATCTTCATCTTTGATATGTGCAATAGCCCTTACTATCTGTGCAGCTTCCATTGCAGTAAGATCTTTGACATCTGGCAAGGACGGTCTGGATGGTTTTCCAAGCAATTTTTCGAGTTCCTTGTAGTTTTTCAACCAGACAGGTACCTCAAGCAATATTTGTTCTTTTGCGGCTTTTTCTCTTGGACTTAAGGTTTTTGCAGTTCTGAACCGAACTGAATGCAACAGGATGGGAGTGATAAGCAGTGTATTGATGGAAACTTTCAGGTATGAAGCCAGTTTGATGACAGTTCCTGATTTCGGGACACTTTTTCCAGTCAGTATGTTTGACAAGGCAACTTTTGAGATCCCTATAGATTGGGCGACTTCCTGTATGGTTTTGCCCTTGTTTTTCATCTGTCTGCGAAGGTTCTTTCCCACATATTCAATATTCATTTTGAGCCTCCGGGTCCAGTGTATCATAACTATATAAAAAATACATTTTTAAATTTTAATAAAGTGATAATGCTGTACATCACCTCTTGATGGAGAGATGCAGAAGGAAACAATTGTAATAGATAGTATGAAAGCTTTGCATTCTTGCAAAGCTTTCATGGGGGGCGTCTTGATGGGAGCTGGATTTGAAACGGTGCTTACAACCGGATGGCAAAGCCCTTAAGGGTAGGAACGCTTTTATCAATTATCCTGATACTCGATATTTGAAAAGTTCTCTATGTCTTGGTGAAGGCATTGAATTGCTTCTTCTTTGTTGTTTGTTTCCAAAAGATGAATGAATTTCTTATGGAATTCACACTCACTGACGATGTTTTCTGTATGAAGGTTGATCCAGTATGCCTGGGCGTATGCCACTCCAAGATACTGCATGGCATTCTTCAATTGGGTGTAGATGAAATCATTGCCGAAGAATGAAACCAATGCCAAGTGAAACTCGGTATTGTGTTCCCAGTGTTCCAATGCAGGTTTCTTATCCCGTTCAGCATAGTTTGTATTGAGGATGTCCTTGAGCTTTTTGATGTTCTCGCTGGTGATGTTGCCCCAATGGGTTGCAAGATACCCACACTCGATGATCGTTCTATATTCGGTCAGTTGGATGATGTTTTCGTTGCTGAAAGAAACGACTTCATATCCGAAGCGGGGAATGCTTTTAAGGAATCCTTCATTGCACAATTCAATCAGGGCTTCCCTAATAGGCGATTTGCTTGTGGAAAATTCATCTACAAGGGATTTTTCGGTGATGATATCCCCCGAATTGTAATTGCAGAGGATTATTCGCGAAAGGATCGTGTCGTAGAAGTGCTGCTTCTTGGTCGAGACGGAATATTTATTTTTTATGGCATTCATCGGTTCATCCTTTTACCTATTGTACTTATAGCATAGCAAATAGAGTGAATGTTGCTTAATTTACAGACATATGTCCAAAAAAGGTGATTTTCATAGTAGTCTTTGTGATTGGGACCATAAGAAAACTCTTGATTTATCCTAGAATGGTGTTAGTCTGTTATTGGCATACCACTAATGTATCTCTAATATCTTAGAAAATCAAATGAAAATTCTCTCTTTGTTTGAATGGTATGGATTTTTGAAAACAATACATATGTAGGTATAAACACGAAAGGGAAACTTGCTCGAGCGAATGGATTCTGGATGAGGCAACAAAGGTTCTTAGTGTTTGCTCAGGCAAATCCTACTGTAGTTCTCCATGTCTTTTCGCAAGGACAACAAGGCTTCTGTCTTGTTGTTGTTCTCAATCTCCTTGACGATGAGTCTGTGGCACTCCTCGCCGAAATAACCATCAATCGAATTGTTGGAATTCCAAATGGACCGAGCATACTCAATGCCCAGGAATCTGATCGCCTTGGAGAGTTGTGCGCTGAGATAGTCGTTCTGGTAGAAAGCGGCAAGGCTGGTGTGGAATTGGGCTGTATGTTCCCAACGATCCAGGGGACCTGCTCCTTCTCTCATGGATTCACAGACATCAATGAGGGCATAGAGCTTTTCTATCGTTTCCTTGTTGGTGAGCATATCCCAATAGGCATCCATGGCACTGGTTTCAAGCAGATACCTGAAATTCAACACCTGTCTGATCTGGTCTTCCTGAAAGGGGGTGACTTCATACCCGAATTTTGGGATGCTTTTCAACAGACCTTCGTCACAGAGCTCGATCAGAGCTTCACGTATGGGGGTTTTGCTGACATTGAATTCAGAAACCAGGGATTGGATGTTGATGATGTCGTTGCTTTTATAGGTGCAGTGAATGATTCGGTCTAGAATGATTTTGTGGTATTGGTTCTTCAGCGGATCGTCTCCATACTTGTTTTTTGTTCCAGCCATTTCACCTGCTCCATATTTTTTGATGTATATCAATGTTTTTTGATGATAAAGAATTTGCATGGCATTTACAAGAGAAGAAAAAAGCAAAATATTGTAGGGTTTTCTTACCTTGGTTCTCAAGGTGAATGATAGCTGAAAAATTCCTGAGATTTTTACTTGCGTAATTTGAATTCTATGGTACTCTTCTAGTATGTTACTGGAATTCCAGTGATATTCCTATTGAGAAAGTCATGGAATACTCAGAGGATTCACACAGAAACGCTTCTGTATTTGGTACAGAAGAAAAAAAAGGATGGAGGAACGTTCTATGAAAAAACGGATCGTGTTGGTAGCTCTCCTGTCTCTGCTGATTTGCGGATTTGCATTTGCAAATGGAAGCAGTGAAACCCAGAAACCTGTAAAGATTGCAGTGGTTGGACCGCTTACCGGTGATTTTGCCGAATATGGCATGGGATTCAAGAATGCAGCTGTGTTGCGCGCAAAACAGATCAATGAAGCTGGTGGAGTCTTGGGCGGACGCCAGATTGAAATCGTTGATTTCGATGACAAGAACAGCGGTGAAGAAGCTGCTTCTATTGCTGAAAGAATTGCTGGAAACAAGGACATCGTAGGTGTTGTTGGACACTTTGCAAGCGGTGTTTCCATGGCAGCTGCTCCTACCTATGAAGAAGTCGGTGTTCCCGAGATTTCTCCCAGTGCTTCACACCCCGACTATTCCGGTATGGGAAAATATATCTTCAGAAACAACTCCTTGATCGACGTGGAAGCCAATGAGACACTCAATATCGCTTCCAAGGTGTTCAAAGCAAAAAGAGTTGCAGTACTTGCTGTTAAGACCGACTGGGGCGTAACTACCGCCGACATCCTCATCAACACGCTTGCAAAGGATCATCCTGAGCTTGAAATCGTTGGGTATGAGGAGATTCTTGATGGTTTGACCGACTTCTCTTCAACCATCACCAAGCTTCGTTCCTACAAGCCTGATACGATCATTGTCTGCGCCATGTACAACATTCTCGGACCTTTTGCAAACCAGTACAAAGACATCGATTCCAAGATCAACTTGATTGGTTTCTCCAATGCCTACAGCGAACAGCTCATCAAACTTGCCCAGGAAGATGGAAACGGAATTGCACTCCCTGCAATCTTCTTCCATGAAAGCCCGGAAGCAAAGGTGAGATCTTTTGTAGACAACTATAAGAAAGACTATAACGGCAAGATTCCCAGTTCCCTTACTGCCCAGGCCTATGACTCTCTTGGCATGTTCGCACAGGCCATCGAGGAAGCCGGTTCTGCCGACAGAAAGGCTATCAAGGAACAGCTCTACAAGATCGAATACGATGGAGTTGCCGGAGTGACATACTTCGATGAGATCGGTGATGCCTACAAGACGTTCAACTGGTTGATGATCGAAGATGGAAAATTCACCTTGATCGACAAGAGCAAGCTATAAGATTGCGCGTAACGATGAGGGGTGGAAGGGCACTTCCACCCTCCATATACGTAGGGAGCTAGTATGATTCTACAACAAGTATTTGATGGATTGACGCTTGGCATCGTCTATGCACTGATTGCCGTTGGGTATTCTTTGGTATTTGGTGTTCTCCGTCTAGTCAACTTCGCCCATGGTGCTACCTACGCTTTTGGTGCCCATATCGCAATGGTCGTGGTTGTATCGACAAACTTTGGATTGTTTTGGGCAATCATCATCAGCGTCATCATGACCGGATTAATGACGATGTTCATGGATAGGATAGCCTTGAGACCCTTGAGAGCCAAAAAATCAAAAGGCATTTCCGCTCTCATCACCACCATCGGTTGTTCCTACATCATCCAGAATGCCCTGATGATCGTGTTTGGCAGCAGATCGAAGTGGTTCCCGAAGATTTTCGACTATGGCAACTTTCAAATTGGAAACGTCCTGGTCAAATCGACTCAGGTCGGAATCATCACGGTTTCCGTGGTGCTCCTTCTCCTTCTGACTTTCATTGTCCAGAAGACCAAGATCGGTCTGGCCATGAGAGCTGTACAACAGAATGCAAAGGCTGCTTCCTTGATGGGTATCGACGTGAACAGAGTCATCTCCTTTACGTTCTTTTTAGGTGGTGCTTCTGCTGCTGTGGCAGGATCGCTCATCAGCGGCTATTACCAGATCGTCAATCCCCAGATGGGCTTCATCGCCGGTCTCAAGGCCTTCTCTGCAGCAGTGCTTGGAGGAATCGGCATCCTGCATGGTGCTGTGTTCGGGGGCTTGGTTGTTGGGCTTGCTGAGAGCTTTGCCGCCTTCTACATCGGTGGCGGGTATCGTGATGCCGTCGCATTCATCATTCTGATTGTTGTGCTTATTTTCCGTCCAAATGGATTATTTGGCAAAAAGGTAATCGAAAAGGTATAAAGATGAAACATAACAACGCAAAAAAGAACCTGCTGGATACGAAACCCAAGAAGATAGCAGCCTTGGTGGTAATGGTGGCCTTGGTGCTGTATCTTCCCAAGAGTGGATTGTTGTCCCCCTACCTTGTCCGTATCCTCACCATGATATCCCTGTATTCGATGCTTTCTTTGTCTTTGAACCTTTTGACAGGATTTACCGGTCTGGTGTCGATCGGCCACGCTGGGTTCTGCGCTGTGGGCGGCTATACCTCAGCCCTCATGTGGCAGTATCTCGGTCTGCCTTGGCTTGTAACTGCAATCTGCGGCATGATCATGGCGGGTGTCGTAGGCTTGATGCTTGCCGCCCCCACAAGCCGGTTGTCCGGCAGCTATCTGACGATCGCAACGCTGGGTTTTGGAGAAATCGTCAAGATGATAGCGCTCAACTGGCAATCCTTTACCGGCGGACCTTTAGGGGTGAACCATATTGAACGCCCTGAGTTCTTCGGCATTACCTTGACTACGTTCAATGGTGGCTTTTTCTACCTTTCCATCATCTTGACTGCTTTGGTTACGCTATTTGTCTATCGGATCGTCAACTCCAAGATGGGAAGGGCGTTCATGGCCATCAGGGACGACTCCTTGGCCGCAACCATGATGGGTGTGGATGTCACTGCGTACAAGATGAAGAGTTTCGTGATCTCTGCAGCCATTGCAGGTCTGGGAGGAGCCTTTTATGTGCACTTCGTCAGGTTCCTTGATCCGAACACCTTCAATTTCGATATCTCGATCATCATCATCAGCATCGTGATCCTCGGGGGAACGGGCTCTATTCCTGGATCCTTTTTGGGTGCGGCTTTGTTGATCTCCTTTCCTGAGATCCTGAGGTTTGCAAGCGAGTATCGGTTCATCATCTACGGGTTGATCCTTGTCTTGATGATGCGGTTCAAACCGGAAGGTATTCTTGGAGGGCATAGCCACAGGCCCTTCAGACTGATGAAAGGAGTGGAATCCTATGGAAACTAAGCAAGATCCTATCTTGGAAGTGAAAAACCTCTCCATACAGTTTGGGGGCTTGAAAGCTGTCGATGACGTGAATTTCAAAGTCAACCGAGGCGAAATCGTAAGCATCATCGGTCCGAATGGAGCGGGAAAGACCACCGTCTTCAACATGCTTACCGGTGTGTACCAACCTACGAATGGCCAGATTTTCTTCAAAGGCGAGGAAATCCAAGGAAAGACCCCACAGAATATCGTCAAAGCAGGAATGGCACGAACCTTCCAGAACATCAGGCTTTTTTGTGATATGCGGGTGATCCAGAATGTTCTGTTGGGAATGCATACCAATACCGACTACAACTTCTTTGACTTGGTGTTCCATACCCCAAAGTATCGGAAATTGGAAAGGGAAAAACAGCAGAAAGCTGTGGATATCCTGAAATTTCTCGATCTGGACAGGTATTTGCACGATTATCCTACGAATCTTCCCTACGGTGACCAACGGAAGGTTGAGATAGCACGCGCTATTGCAACCGATGCCCAATTACTTCTGCTCGATGAACCTGCTGCGGGTATGAATCCAGAGGAGTCTGAAGAACTGTTGTCCTTCATCCGAAGCTTGGTCACCAAGGGTTTTACCATCGTTCTGATCGAACACGACATGAACCTGGTCATGAACATCTCCGACAGGATCTACGTTATCGACCATGGCAGGAAGATTGCTGAGGGACTTCCTCAGGAAATCGCCACCAACAAGGACGTCATCGTAGCCTACCTTGGTGAAGAGGAAGAGGAAGATCAATTGGAGGAAGTGGAACATGCCTAAGCCGATTCTCGAACTCAAAGACATCAATACCTATTATGGGATGATCCATGCGGTCAAAGGCATCAACATGGAAATCTCCAAAGGCGAGATTGTAGCCCTGATAGGAAGCAACGGGGCTGGAAAGTCAACGACGCTGAATACGATTGCCGGGCTGTTGAAACCAAAGAAAGGGCAGATCATCTACGATGGCAAGGACCTGTCCCACAGTTCTGCAGCTGAAATCGTGAAGATGGGCATTTGCCTTTCCCCTGAGGGAAGGGAAGTGTTTCCCGATCTTTCCGTCCAGGACAATCTCAAACTGGGAGCCTTCACCAGAAAAGACCGGGCGATGATCCAAAGGGACTATGACAAGGTCTACTCTCTATTCCCCCGGTTGTATGAACGAAAGGTACAGGTTGCAAAAACCCTCAGCGGTGGTGAACAGCAGATGCTTGCGATCGGGAGAGCTCTGATGAGCGATCCCAAGGTCTTGCTGCTGGATGAGCCTTCCCTTGGGCTTTCTCCCAACCTGGTGATGCTGATCTTCGATCTGATCAAGGATATCAAGAAGCTGGGTGTAACCATTCTCTTGGTTGAACAGAACGCAAAAATGGCTTTGAAAACCGCCGATCGGGCGTATGTCCTGGAAACGGGAAGAATTACCCTGGAAGGTACAGGAAAACAATTGTTAACGGATGATAATGTCAGAAAGGCTTATCTCGGAAATATTTAATCATTGGAAGAAGGAAGAGAAAAATGGAAATCAAGAATGAACCTACGTTGTTGGATAACGAAATAGTCAATGTGTTGAGAGGTGCCATCGAGCACAGGGCTACTTGGATGTGCATGATGATGGAAGCAGCCAAGAAAGCTGGTCTGGATCCTGAGGCATTCACCAGGGAAGCAATCACCAGATGTGGACATTTCCATGGTGCCAACATGCAGAAGGCTCAAAAAGAAGAGGGTATCCCTGCATTCACAGAAGTCTTCATTCCTGAGAACGTAAAGAAAGTGTTCGAAATGGATGTACAACGCTGTGATGAGGATGAGCTCTATATTGAATTCCACTACTGTCCGCTTGTAGCTGCCTGGAAGAAACTGGGTGCAAGTGAAGAGGACATCAAGCTCATGTGTGATGCCGCCATGGATGGTGATAGGGGCATTGCCGCTGAATGCAACTATGGCTATGAGCTGGGAAAGACCATCGCCAATGGCTACGATGTGTGTGAAGTGACGTTCAGAAAGAACAAATAAGCAACATTTTCCAAAGGGGAAAGATGCTTCTTTCCCCTTGTATTTTATGATCTGAAGAATCGCCCTCACCAAGAGGGTGGGCTTTTTATCGCCTCGATCTTGGATTGATGACAAATCCATCCATATTCTGCAGAGAAATCACAGGAGTACAGTATGAAGAAATTGATCAATAGTCCCGAGACTTTGGTAAACGAGATGTGCAACGGCTTGGTGTCTGCGTATCCAAGTCTTGAGTTTGACAAGAAAAGCAAGCTCATCATTAAGAAAGAGATTGATACACAGAAAGTGACGCTCATCAGTGGTGGTGGTACGGGTCATGAACCCGCTCATGCAGGGTATGTCGGCAAAGGGATGTTGGATGTTGCTGTTTGTGGCGATGTGTTTGCTTCACCCTCCCAGATCCAAGTCTATAAAGCCATCAAGGCGAGTCAGAGTGAGAAAGGCACGTTGTTGATCATCAAGAACTATAGCGGTGACAATATGAACTTCAAGAATGCCAGGCAATTGGCGCTTGAGGATGGCCTCGATGTTGAATTTGTCATTGTCAATGATGATATCGCTGTCGAAGACAGTCTCTACACTGTCGGGAGACGGGGTGTCGCCGGTACAGTGTTTGTGCATAAGATCGCGGGAGCTGCCGCTCAAGCCGGTCTTTCTCTCAGCGAGGTGAAGAGAATCGCTGAAAAGACAATCGCCAATACCAAGACCTTGGGTTTTGCATTCACCTCCTGCACCGTCCCTGCCAAAGGTACTCCTACCTTTGTGTTGGCCGAAGATGAGATGGAATTCGGTGTAGGCATTCATGGTGAGCCTGGCATTTGCCGACAGAAAGTCCAGGGAATCGACCATTTGGTCGCTCAGATGGTTCCTCCCTTGCTCAAGGAATTGGATCCTCACTCTGCTGCGGTGGCTATCATGGTGAACGGATTGGATTCCACTACGTTGCAGGAGCTGTATGCATTCAACAACGCCGTTCTCAATACGCTGGTGCAAGCAGGAGTGAAGGTCGTCAGGGTGTTTGTCGGTGATTTCATGACCAGCCTCGATATGGCAGGTGCTTCGCTTACCTTGGTCAAGCTGGATGCAGAGCTGAAGAGTTATCTGGTTGCTCCTGCAACCACCCCAGCTCTTAATCTCACCGGAGAAGAGCAGGACATTGAGTAT
>Ga0172377_10009226_pt1 | contig 10106 bp, 10 predicted proteins | sample Pumphouse3metaG_FD_119749 | JGI IMG/M metagenome (GOLD analysis project Ga0172377, IMG submission 119749) | Leachate microbial communities from a municipal landfill in Southern Ontario, Canada - Pumphouse #3 metaG | ecosystem: Engineered > Solid waste > Landfill > Unclassified | place: Canada... | reverse complement strand
GAAAGGAAGGGAAAAGATGACAGCATCCTTACGGGGGCATCTGTCCACAGCATCCAGGATGCAAAGGACGCGGAAGAACTCGGTGCCGACTGGCTTGTTTTCGGAAATGTGTTCGAGACCTCATGCAAAGTAGGGAAGGCAGGTGCCGGGACTGATATGCTGAAGGAAGTGTGTGAAAGCACATCCCTTCCAGTCTACGCCATCGGAGGCGTAACGGCGGACAACATCCGCTCGGTCATGAGATCGGGAGCGTCCGGAGCATGCATAATGTCCGGATTGATGATGGCGGAAAGACCTTCGGAGGTCATAGACAGACTCAGAAGGAATTCCAACCTGCAATCTAAAATATCCATATTGTAATCACAGTACCATGTCTGTCCGCATCTCAGATATGATGGGTGCTGTGAGGCTGAAAAGACCTCTCGTTCACCATATCACCAATTATGTAACTGTCAACGATTGTGCCAATATCTGTATCTGCGCCGGAGGTTCTCCTGTAATGACGGATGAGGCCAAGGATATTCCCGAGATGGTGGCCCTTGCCTCTGCCGTAGTTCTCAACATAGGCACACTTAACGAGAGGACGATCTCCTCGATGATACTGGCGGGAAAATGCGCCAACGAGAAGAACATCCCCGTTATCCTCGATCCCGTCGGAGTAGGTGCAACGACATACAGGACCGAGACCGCTTGGAAGATCCTCAACAAAGTGAAGGTAAGCGTCATCAAAGGCAACAGCGGGGAGATAGCGGTACTAGCAGGTGCCGGAGGAGAAGTGAAGGGTGTTGATTCCATTTCCGGTTCCGAAGGTACAGGCGCTGTACTGGCACTGTCTAAGAAAACTGGTGCCATTGTGGCATCCACAGGAAAGATCGATTACATCTCCGACGGAAAGAAAGTGTATGTCCTGAGGAACGGGGACGACTACCTCGGCACCGTTTCCGGAACAGGCTGCATGGTATCTTCGGTGATCGGATGCTATGTCGGAGCATGCGGCGTGACCGCAGAGGCCGTGGCATGCGGAATATCGGCATTCAACATCGCCGCCGAGATAGCCGCCGAGAAAGCGTTCGGACCCGGGTCCTTCAAGACAAAACTTTTCGACTCCATCTACGGACTCGATGAGAAAGAGGCAGCGACCAGACTCAATTATGAAGAGGAATAAGACATGAAGGTCGGAAAGGATGCGGTGGACGAGCTTCTGGAATACAACCGCGAATTCGTGAAGAACGAGAGATACAAAGAGTTCAAGACCACGAAATATCCGGACAGGAAGATAGCCATCCTGACATGCATGGACACCCGCCTTACGAATCTCCTCCCTGCGGCACTCGGCCTCAAGAACGGAGAGGTCAAGATGATCAAGAACGCGGGAGGTATCATCTCGGATCCCTTCGGCAGCAGCATCAAGAGTCTGCTGGTAGGAATATACGAATTGGGTGTCGAAGAGATTATAGTCATCGGACACACTGACTGCGGTGCGCAGCACATCTGCGAAGAGGTCATGGAAAAGGAAATGCTCGAAAGAGGCATTCCAGAAAGGACGATCGAACTTCTGAAAGGCGAACTGGATTTCCACGGCTGGCTCTCCGGTTTCGACAGCGTCGAAGGATCTGTCATCAACACCGTGAAAGCTATAAGGGAACACCCACTGGTGCCGAAGGACGTGGACGTATCCGGATTCCTGATCGATTCCCATACCGGCGAACTTACCGTTCTGGACAGATCATAACATCTTCAGGTCGCCGGTGATCTTGTCGATATCCGAATTGGGCGCCGGACCTATTCCGATGCATGTGTACGAACCGGGAGCGATCTCGGTCCTTCCCGCATCACATATCGTTACCACGGTAAGGCCCTGTGCCTCGGCCACGGCCTTGTACTCGAACAGCTGCCTTTCGGAATCGACCTTGAGGACGATCTTTGCCTGTCCGCCGGACATCCAGGCCTCGAAATTCTTCTTGTCGCGCTTCTGTGCGGCAAGGGCACAGCCTACAGCCGCATGACCTGCCTGGGCGGCGATCTTCCCCTTGCTCATCTTGAGGTCGTTCCTCATAAGAATTACGACCTTGCGCTCTTCTCCGCTGTCCGATACACGGAATAACATGATTCCCCGATTGTCCGACACCTATATGAAAAAGAGGGTACAGATTTTTACGTGGAACGTCATACGGATTCTCATGGCAATGATCGATATCGAATACAGACACGCCGCCGAACCCCCAGCGAATGCGGGAGAGATCAGAAGGAAGACCGTCAAAGAGATGCACGATTACCTTTACGACCTCGTATGCAACATGCAGATGGAAGACGTCTCTTCCAAACTCATCGATACCGAATCTCCGGACGAGAACATGGTCTACATCAACGGCAAACCGATCCATGAGATCCTCAAAGGACTCAACATCAAGATGCTGGAATCCGATGATTCATGCGGTTCCGCACCCATGGTCAAGTTCGAACGCCCTCCTACCGAATGGAATACCGAGATCATCGAGGACATTCCCGACGTCATTATGAAGAACGCCATCGCCAAGGTTTTCGCCGACATTTACAACAACAGGATCATGTGATCCCGCGTACCAATACTATAAATGGTCCCTCCCGATACTCTCGGACGATGTTCGAAATAGTAAAGAGGGACGGATTGGCAAGGCTAGGTAAATTCGAGACCAAACACGGAGTACTGGAGACACCGGCGCTTTTACCGGTTGTAAATCCAAAGATCAATACGGTCACTTCCAGGGAGCTGTACGATGAGTTCGGCTTCCGCGCGATGATCACGAATTCCTACATCATCAAGAACACTCCGGACCTCAAGGAGAAGGCCCAGGCACTCGGACTGCACGAGATGCTCGACTTCCCCGGGATCATCATGACCGATTCGGGAACCTTCCAGAGCCATATGTACGGAGAGGTTGAGGTCACCAATGATGAGATGGTCGAATTCCAAAAGAGCATCGGAACCGACATCGGAACGGTTTTGGACATCTTCACCGAACCCTACTGGACCAAAGAACAGACCGCGGAATCCATCGAGGTCACACTTGAAAGGACGCAGCACGCCTGCGACATCAAGGGCGACATGATGATCAACGGTGTCGGACAGGGTTCGATCTACAAAGACCTCAGAGAGAGCTGTGCCAGAAGGATGGCGGACATGGACATCGACGTTCATCCCATCGGCGGCGTTGTCCCTCTCATGGAACAGTACAGATACTCGGACCTTGTGGACGTCGTCATATCATCCAAGAAAGGATTGAACCCCAACCGTCCGGTCCACCTTTTCGGAGCGGGACATCCTATGATCCTCGCACTTGCCACCCTCATGGGATGCGATCTCTTCGATTCCGCCTCATATGCGAAATTCGCAAGGGACGACAGGCTCATGTTCATCGACGGGACCTTCCGTCTTTCGGAAATGCAGTCCCTCGACTGCGACTGCCCCGCATGCCGCGGACACACGGTACAGACCCTCAGGAAACTCCCTCCCAAGGAGAGGACAAAGGTCATCGCAAAGCACAACCTTTACCAGATAACCCATGAGTTGGCACTTGTGAAAAGGTACCTCAGCGAAGGACGTCTCTGGGAACTTGCGGAAATGAGATGCAGGGCACATCCCGCACTTCTCGACGCACTCAGAAGACTCGAGGAATACCAGGACTTCCTGGAAAAGACCGAACCGATCAGCAGGACCGGAGCAATGTTCTACACCGGTGCCGAGACCAGAGGACGTCCGGTCTTCAAGAGATACATCGACAGGGTCAATTCGAGATATGTCCCCCCTACGGACAAGGCCGTCCTTTTCGTAGATGAGGGCTCCAAACCTTACAGCAGGGCCTACGCCGCAGATTTCGACAGGGCAAGGAAGGCAGGATACACCCCTATCGTCCTCTCGCCCTTCGGACCCGTGCCCGCAGACCTTGATGAGATGTACCCTCTGGCACAGTCGCTTTTCCCTTACATAATGGATATCGATACGGAGATAGAATCCGGTTCCACCACAAGGGAATTCCTCGACAGGAAGTTCAAGACCACCATCAAATATTCCGAGATCCCCGATGACGGAGACCAGGAATACGATGCCGACATGCTCAGAGCAATGGCGGTATCCAGATACCAGTTCGGAGAGGAGGCCACACAGGCACTCTTCCGCGGAAACGTCGAGCTTATCAAGAGCAGGAAGACGGGAAAGATCAGGAATGTCATCTCCGACGGAGAACATGTTCTTTCCATGCGTGCCCCCGACGGCATGTACTCCCTCAGGGTAGAAGGCGCCAAACGTATCACAGAATCTGTTCCGGCACCTCATATGAGAGTGGTCCTGATGGATGATGCCGTACCGTTCGTCTCCAAAGGAAGGAATGCATTCTGCCAGTTCATCACATCATGTGACGAGGAACTCGTTCCCATGGACGAGGCCATTCTTGTGGACAAGGACGATAACGTCATAGCCACGGGACGTCTCAATGTGATAGCCAATGAGATAGCATCACTCAAAAAGGGAATCGCCGTCAAGGTCCGCAGCGGATCCGGAGACGACGAGGCCTGAGGATTCCTCAGCGGTCTTCACACAGGCAAGGAGGTCATCGGCCGTGTTCCTTAAGGAACCTGCCGATGCGGCCTCCATTTTTAAAATAATGAAGTTTTCCTGAAGCTCCGCCTTCACAAACTCGCCGTTGTCCGGCGAGATCGCCGTCAGGACGGCCTCAGCGGTCTTCCTGTCGGGATATTCAAGACGGAGCTCCAGTGTTATCATGAGCTCATCTCTTCTGATTCAGGACGTACTCTGCGATAGCCTTTCCGACCTCGGCCGTCTTGAGCTTTCCGCCCAGATCGGGTGTGGTCTTTCCGGTATCGAGAACATGCCTGACGGCATCATGGAGCATCTGACCCTCTTCGGGATATCCCTGGTTGGTCAGAAGCATCTGCGCTGCCAGTACGGCCGCGATGGGGTTTGCCTTTCCCTGTCCCGCGATATCCGGTGCGGATCCGTGGATAGGCTCGAACATGCTGACGCCGTGCGGGTTGATGTTACCGCTTCCGCCCATTCCGAGTCCTCCCTGGAGCTGCGCTCCCAGGTCTGTGAGGATGTCACCGAACAGGTTGGGCACCGCGATGGTACCGAATGTCTCGGGACGTACGATCATGGCCATTGCCATGGCATCGACGAACATGAACTCCAGCTTCATCCCGTACTCGTCGGCCTTCTGCTGGAATATCTCCCTCTGCATTCCGTAGACATGCGTGCACACATTTGCCTTGTCGACGAGAGTGACCTTGTCCTCTCCCCTTGCCTGGGCGTACTTGAATGCATAGTCTGCGAACCTGGTGATACCTTTCCTGGAAAGGAATCCGATCTCGAACGCGAAGTCGTCTTTGGGCTCTGCATCGACATTGAGGTCGATGTCGAGGGTGTAAAGCTCTCTCTTTACCTTCAGTTTGCAATCGCCGTTTGAAGGTCCGAACTCTCCGCCTGCTCCCATGTAGAAGTCCTCGGTATTCTCTCTGAGGAAATGCATATCGAAAGGCACCTCCCTCTTCAGAGGGACCAGGGGGAACCATGATGTGACGGGTCTGAGATTGATGTACTGGTCGAATACAGCCCTCATCTTGAGAAGGACTCCCTGCTCCATGATACCGGGCTTTACCCTGGGGTCTCCGATAGCACCGAAGTAGATGGCATCCTTCTTCTTCAGGGACTCGATATCCTCGTCCGTGAGAAGCTCTCCGGTCTTGAGATATCTGTCCGCACCGATGTCGAAGAGCTCTCCGTCGTAATCGAACGTAGATATCTCAGTGACAGCATCCAATACATCCATTCCTGCCGCGATGACCTCTTTACCGATACCGTCACCGGGCACGATCGCCAAATGTTTCATAATTTACCCTCTTTGACCATGTTGACCAGACCGCCGCATTTCACCAGTTCTCCGATGAACGGCGGGTATTTCTGGAATGTGAATTCTTTTCCGGTGGTCTCGTTCCTGACCACGCCTTTCTCCGTGTCCACGGAGATCTTGTCTCCTTCGGACGCATCGACCTTGCACTCGACGAGCAGCAGACCGATGTTCATGGAGTTCCTGTAGAAGATACGGGCAAAGGACTCTGCGATGATGCATGAGAATCCTGCTTCGATCAGCGACAGGGGAGCGTGCTCTCTGGATGATCCGCAGCCGAAGTTCCTTCCGGCGACCAGTATGTCGCCTTTCTTGACCTGAGGTCCGAAACCGGGCCTGACCTTCTCGAATATGAAATCGTTCAGATGGTCCAGGTTGGTCGACACCAGACGCTCTGCGGGAATGATCTGGTCTGTATCGACGTTGTCGCCGAAACACCATGCCTTTCCTTCGACGGCTGCCATCAGCATCCCTCCAGCTGATCAGGTGTGACGATCTTTCCGGCGATTGCGGAAGCTGCCACTACCTGGGGACCTGCCAGATATACCTCTGAGGCCTTGTCTCCCATCCTTCCGATGAAGTTCCTGTTGGTGGAGGACACTGCCCTCTCGCCGGCTGCCAGGATACCCATGTATCCGCCCAGGCATGCTCCGCATGTAGGGCCGGAGATGAATGCTCCCGCGTCCAGGAATATCTGCATCAGGCCCTCGTCGAGCATCTGACGGTATACTTTCTGGGATGCGGGGACGACCAGGAATCTGACGTCGGGATGGACATGCCTTCCCTTGACGATCTTGGCCGCTGCGCGCATATCCTCGATACGTCCGTTGGTGCATGATCCCAGGTATGCCTGGTCGATCCTGACATCCGTCTCCTTGACAGGGTGTCCGTTGCTGGGCAGGTGGGGGAATGCGACCATCGACTCGATCTTTGACAGGTCGTATTTCAGGACCCTGCAGTAATTCGCATCGGGGTCCGCATCGACGGCTTTGTAATCTCCTTTGACCGTATCTTTGATGTACTCTCTTGTCAGGTCGTCACAGGGGAATATCCCTGCTTTTCCGCCTGCCTCGATGGCCATGTTGGAAACGGTCAGTCTGTCGGAGACAGAGATGTTGGCGACACCGGGTCCGTGGAATTCGAATGCTTTGTAGTTGGCACCGTCCACTCCGATATCCGTGATGATCTTGATTATCAGGTCCTTTCCGCCGATGTTCTCCCTGAACTTGCCGGTGAGTTCGACCTTGATGGTCTCGGGGACCTTGAACCACAGGTGTCCGGTAGCGAATGCTACGGCGGCCTCGGTGGATCCGATACCTGTGGAGAATGCGTTGATACCTCCGTACGTACAGGTGTGCGAATCCGCTCCGACGATCAGTCTTCCGGGAGCTGCGAATCCCTGCTCGACCATCAGCTGGTGGCAGACACCGCCCTTTCCGACCTCGTAGTAGTTCTTGATGTCGTGCTTCTTTGCGAACTGCCTCATCTCTTTGGCCTGTTCGGCGGAAGCGACATCCTTGTTGGGAACGTAGTGGTCAGGAATGAGGACCATGCGGTCCTTGAACATCTTGTCCGTTCCGATCTTGTCATACTCTCTGAATGCTATGGGTCCTGTTACATCGTTGACCATGACGTAATCCACGTCCGCGATGACGATCTGACCCGCTTTTGCGTCTGTCCCGGATTTCTCCGAGAAGATCTTCTCTGCAATTGTTTTTCCCATTTGCAACCCTTACCTTGCAAAATCCCTGTTTATGGCCATCATCGTGGCGTCCACTGACGTTTCCACGATATCCAGGCCTACTGCCTTTCCGACGGACAGGTTGCCGTCGTTCTGGACGTTCTTGACCATTACGGTCACCTCGCATATCGAGTCGCTCTTACCCGTGATGGCGCTGAGCTTGTACTCTTCCAGCGAGATCTTCTCGTTAACGGCCTTTCTGATCGCATTTATCGCGGCATCTACGGGACCTACACCGATCGAGGCGATCGTTCTGTGGTCCTCACCGTCGATAGTGACCGTCACCGTGGCCGTGGATGTCGTATCCTTTCCGGTCAGGACGGTCAGCTGATCCAGAGTGACCCTGTTCTTGGTCACTCCCTTCTTGTACATTATATTGTCTACTATGGCCAGCAGTTCCGCGTCATCGATCTCTTTGCCGCCGATGGCGATGTTCTTGATCATCTCCATCAGTTCGGGCATGTGCTCCTGGGGGAACTTCACCTTCAGCGCGTCCAGTCTTCCCTGGACGGAGTGCGCTCCCGAGTGCTTTCCCAGAACGATATGCCTGTCGACACCGACCAGTTCCGGCAGGAACGGCTCGTATGTCGCGGTATTGTTCATGATACCGTGAACATGGATACCCGACTCGTGCGCGAAAGCATTCCTTCCGACGATCGGTTTGTTGTAGGCCATGTTAAATCCGGTGATCCTCTCCACGAGCTTCGACGTCTTTCCGATCTTGCTCAGATCCACGGTCTGAACCCCGTAGTTGGCGAACAGGTTCAGCGCCACCTCTTCCAGCGCCGCGTTTCCCGTCCTCTCGCCGATACCGTTCATGCAAACGTGTACTATCGTCGCTCCGGCCTCCACACCTGCGATGGAATTGGCAACTGCCAGTCCCATATCGTTGTGGCAATGCACTGCGATCGGGATCTTGATCTCCTTCTTCAGTGCACCGATCAGATGGTCCATCGCCCTGGGGATGATTACTCCCACTGTGTCGGGAACATTGATGGCCACCGCACCGGCCTCTTCGACAGCTTTGTAAACTGATGTCATGAAGGCCAGATCGGACCTTGTAGCATCCTCGCATGAGAACTGGACCTTCAGTCCGTGTGCCTCTGCGTATTCGACGGCATCGACCGCTCTGGCTCTGACCTCATCGGGGGTCATCTTCAGCTTGTATTTCATGTGCAGGTCTGAAGTGGCGATGAAAGTGTGGATGTAATCCACACCGGTGTCGATGACCGCATCGATATCTGAATGAACGGAACGGGCCAGACTGCACAGCTGTGTGTCCAGATTCTGGTCCCTGATCTTTCTGATGGTCTCTTTTTCGGTCTCACCGGAAGCCGCGAATCCGACCTCCATGATGTCTACTCCGAGATCGTCGAGGGCGAGTGCGATACGAACTTTATCATCTTGGCTCAGAGCAATTCCCGGGGCCTGCTCACCATCCCTCAGCGTAGTATCGAAGATCTTTACATCTTTGATGGGACCCACACCGGAGAGCGCAAGCTGGTTATATGGGCTGATTGCGAGCATATCTTCCATTTTCCTAGCGCTTTCACTGGTTTGTTGCGTTTTCATAAAAACCACCAAACCGTCATAGCTACCACTGCTTACTGAAGAAGAATAAGTTCGGTGGTTGCGCTGAAGATCATTTTTCAATCCTCTCTGACGGTAATTGTCCATGATTCACACATTATATAAATGTTAGGTGTTGTCCTTGACTACTCCATAGAATTTATATAATGCATCAGTCACAGTAATGGTACCAGATACCTTATCTCCGCTATTCGTAGCCCAGTAATCTATGTTGATTGAATTATCTGAAGGATTCCACAAACAATAATCGATTCCTATCTGAGAATATTTAGTTTCTTTTAACAGATAAACCCCATTGTCTTGCACGTAGTATTCTATCTTAGATATACCAGAAACTGAACCGTCTGATATCGGAAAATAATCTCCAGAACTATTGACTAGACAACTAGGCGTATAGAATTTAGTATCATCTGTAATTATTACTGTATTGCCATCATCCCATATACTCAATTTAATTGTGTAATTCGAATATATCTCAATCTGTTTTGGTGTATCATTGATGTTATGTGTCGTTAACAGCTCCTTATCGGCATACAATGAAACACTCAGATTTACCCCGAATGTGATCTTAAATAACTTGGGAGTCCAGATTGACTTTATCTGTAAATCACTACTTACAGATTGACCATCGTAATCCCACCCTTTGAAATCGTATGTATCGAGCGAATAAGTAGGCTTTTCGATATTGAAAACAGACAATTGAGTTCCAGACAACAAAAACATCGTTAGGCCTGTTACAATTTCATCTTTTAACCCTTTGAACTCAACCTTATAGACCGAGGGCAATTCTGCATCCTGGGCAAAGAGATATTTCGTCCCTGATTTCGTTACTCCGGCCAGCGATTGGACCTTTTCTGAATAATCTTCCGGGAGCT
>Ga0172377_10009223_pt1 | contig 10110 bp, 7 predicted proteins | sample Pumphouse3metaG_FD_119749 | JGI IMG/M metagenome (GOLD analysis project Ga0172377, IMG submission 119749) | Leachate microbial communities from a municipal landfill in Southern Ontario, Canada - Pumphouse #3 metaG | ecosystem: Engineered > Solid waste > Landfill > Unclassified | place: Canada... | reverse complement strand
GAACGGAATCGCTAACGGAATTATCAACGGTCTGCTTTCCGGAACCGGATACACTATTAAGACTGTCAGCGGTTTTACTAATCAGGGAGTAAAGACAGCTATGGAATGGGCCTTTATCGGCGGAGAGACAATCTGTTTTGCTGCGATCGGAATAATCCTCTTATTCATGAAAGTGGAGAGATTCTCTTCTCTTGATCATAAGGCTATTATCGAAGACCAGAAAGAGCTCGCTAAAAAGCAAGGGCTCGATTATGTAGAGCCTGATATCCGTCTAGCGGAGGAGCAGAAGAAAGCGGAAGAAGAATCTGAGAAAGCTTTCTTAGCTGAACTTAAGGCCAAATGCGCTAAAAAGGGACTCGACTATTCTGAAGAGGAAAAGAAGTATTTCACCTCAAAAGAAGCGAAAGCCGCTCAGGCCGAAATAAAACAGGCCGCAGCTCAGGCCAAAAAGGATGCCAAAGAGAAAAAGGCGCAGGAAAAGATCTATGAAAAAGAGATTAAAAGGAAAATAGATCTGAAGAAAAAATGTATCGCTGAAAATCTCGACTTCAGCGAGGAAGATAAAAAGTATAAAGAGCAGAAAGCTGCTTTGGCTAAAGCGGAAGAAGAAAAAGAAGCTGCTAAAGAAAAAGAGCTTGAGATTGCTTTCCTGGCTATGAGAAAGAAAGCTAGGGAAAGCACCATCTAGATTAATTTAAAAGGCTAGGATAAGTATAAATCCTAGTCTTTTTCAGTCCTTATTTCTCAAATTCGCCGGAGACTCTCTCTAATAGATTTCTTATCGGCAGATGCTGGGGGCAGACTTTCTCGCACATGCCGCACTTTATGCAGTCTGAAGCTTTTCCGTTAGGAGCCTGGGTCAGCCAAGAATACCGTTTATCCAGATCTTTTTCTCCGAAAGCAGTTTTCTGGTTGAGGCAGGAGAATAGATTGGGTATCTTTATCTGCTTAGGGCAGTGATTTTCCTGAATGCAATAGCGGCAGGAAGTGCACTGGATTAAATCCAGCCTATGGAAGATCTCTCTTACTTTAATAATAGCGTCCTGCTCTATATCGCTGAGCGGCCTGAAGTCTTTCATATAAGACATATTATCTTCTAACTGCCCTAGGTCAGACATGCCTGATAAGACTTCTGCTACATTAGCAAAGCCGGCGGCGAATCTAATAGCGTAAGAGGCGTAAGAGCCGCTGTTCAGGCTGTCGAAGATCCTTTTGGCATCTTTCGGGAGATTTATCAGGCTTCCGCCTTTAACCGGCTCCATGATGAAGATGGGCTTATCGTGGCGTAGACAGACTTCGTAGACCCCTTTTGAGTCGACAGATTTATTATCGTAGTCAAAATAATTGAACTGGATCTGGACCACCTCGATCTCCGGATATTCGGTAAGTATCCTGTCCAGGACTTCTGCAGTGTCGTGGAAGGAGATGCCGACGTGTCTTATCTTGCCTTCTTTTTTAAGCTGGAAGGCCGTTTCGTAAGCCTTGCACTTTTTAAATTCTTCAAATCTCTGGGCGTTCTGGGCGTGCATGAGGTAAAAATCAAAATAATCTACTCCGCAGGCATCAAGCTGAGATTGGAATAACGGCCTTATATCTTCTTTCTTCTTAAAGAAAGATCCGGTAAGTTTATCTGTCAATATGAATCTATCCCTAGGATATCTTCTGGTCAAGGCTTCTTTGATAGCCAGTTCGGAGCGGCCGTTGATGTAGGGCCTGGCTGTATCAAAATAGTTGAAGCCTTCCATGAGGAATCTATCGACCATTTTCGTAAATTGATCTATATCGACCTCTTCTTTGATCATCGGAAGTCGCATGCATCCGAAGGCCAGCTTCTTTTTTAATTCAGGGAATCCTACCATAAGTATTACCTCGCTTATATCTATAATCTTAATATACATGGAAATTATACTTGAATGTATAAAAAAGCCCGCCTGGATTTATTAGACGGGTTTTCCCGATAATCTACTAAAAGAGCCTGCTGTCTTTTAATAAGAGTTCAATATCGGTTCCTTTAGTGTATTTTTTAACAAGCTTAAGGAGTATCTTCTCTTTTAATGATAGAGGCATATCTTCCAGCTTCTTTTTATCGATGGCGTAATAAGAAGCTTTCAATAACTCTCTGGCATCGAAGGTAGAGCCCCAGACCTCAGGTATCCCTCTATCGACATCCATAAGGGTATAGGCAGCTTCCATACCTGTTCTTATTGAGTATTCGGTAGTGAAGATCGTATCTCTGGGGGTCTCTGCGAATTGGCCGATAAAGGCGAAGTTGAGAGAACCATTCGGAACGACTTTAGGTCTATCAGTGTTTTTCCTCGGCTGGAAGAAAGCGTTGATGTAGGGCATATAACAAGTGGTAGTGTTGCACTTTTCTGATGCGTATTCTTCAATCTTGGATCTGCTCATTCCGATGTGGTAGAGCCACTCTTCACATATTTCTTTTCCGGTGCATTTCCTCATAGGTTTTTTAATGAAGTTACCTTCTTTATCAGTCGATAATGAGTAGACCCAGATAAGAATAGAGTCTTTGTCCTGAGACTTAAACTGCGGCTGGCGGTTGATGGTCCAGGATAAGAACCACTTATCGATTGAATCTTTAACTGTAATAATTCCTCCGGTGGTGACTTTGCCTTCTAAAGGGTTTCTGTGGCAGATATTTTCAATGAGCCTGATGATTTCCTTATCTTTAGTCTCGATAGAGGCGGACATCCAGTTAGTGGCTTCCGGATCTGAAGCAAAGGCGCTGGGGTTCCCAAAAGATTTATCCTGCTTCGCTATCTTATTCCAGAGGTTCCAGGAATCTCCGGTGTTAGGTTTGATATCAGATAAGTCAGGAGCGGTATTCTGATCTCCGTAGCATGAGACATCGGTGCAGCATCCGTTAGTGATGAAAACCAGGTCGTTCTCATCTAGATCGATCTTTTCTTCTTTACCATCTTTAATATAGTCCAGTTCTTTAGCGATCTTCTTATCTGATTTGATGTCGAAGACAACATCAGTAACTTCGACTCCGAATGAGAAGATGACTCCTTTTGACATCAGGTATTTCTGCAGGGGCAGGATCATCGATTCATACTGGTTGTATTTTGTAAACTTCAGAGCCGAAAGATCAGGAAGGCCGTCGATGTGGTGGACGAATCTCTGGAGATATCTTTTCATCTCGAGAGCTGAGCTCCACCTTTGGAAAGCGAACATTGTCTGCCAGTATATCCAGAAATTGGAATTCCAGAATTCATCGTCGAAGACATCGGAGATCTTTTTGTCTTCGAGGTCTTTTTCCGGTGTCAGATAGAGTTTCATTATTTCCATCGCGGCTTTTTTGGAAAGCGTGAATTTTTTATCTGTGTGGGCATCTTTCCCGCGGTCTATTGTGACTCTGCACAATGAATAATTAGGATCCTTTTTATTCAGCTGATAGTATTCATCTAGAACTGATACTTCAGGGTTCTCAATAGAAGGGACATCTCTGAACATATCCCACATGCATTCAAAGTGGTTATCCATTTCCCTTCCGCCTCTCATGTAGTAGCCTTTAGTGATATCTTTAAGCCCGTCACAGCTGCCGCCTGAGACAGGAAGTTTCTCTAGAAGATGGATATTCTCACCTTTGACCTGACCGTCTCTGACTAGATAGAAGGCCGCTGATAATCCGGCTAGGCCGGTTCCTATAATATAGGCGTGTTTCTTATCGGCCCCTACAGGTTTTTCTGGGTGAGCGAAAGCCTCATAATTTCCTGCTGAATAATACATATGTAGTTCCTCCTTTAGGACTTAGATTATCTTAGCTAAGACTAATGGAGGTGTTTACTTACAATAAGGTCTTCCTGTAAGATTTTTTAACAGAGGGCGGATTATGTTAAAAAAACATACAAAAAGCCCTGAATGTATAGAATAACGATGCTATTTTTCCTAGGACTTAATTTATGTAAAGGACAGATCTTCCGCCTCTAAGTTAGGATCAGGTCTTTATATTTCTGAAGAATAGTATCAGCCATATGAGTCTGTTATTTATTATCCAGACTTATAAGAAAATAGAGATCAATATCAAAAAATGTCTGATCAGCAAGTTACTTTTCTTTTGAGTAAGATTCCAAGGCTCTTCTTACTGAGCCTTTCACGATAGGTGAAAGGTGATGGATGATATCCTTAGAATCCTTATTCATCCCTTCCTCTATCCAGTCAAGTACCAGGCCTACAAAAGAACTGGTATAAAAACCTGCTAGAAAGTCTTTATCCTCTTTTTTGACATTCAACCCTTCAGCCTGTTCTTCTACGACTCCGTAGATAAGCGGGAAGACTAGTTTCTCAACGTATTTTATAAGGATATTCAGAGATACAGAATGGTAGATATTCAGGACGAAGGCTCTGTCTTCCATAGCTAGCATGAAGATAGAATAGAACCCTTCTTCCCAGTTATCATAATGTCTATGTTCAGACAGGACTTTGTCGGCATCATTGACGCACGTCCACTCGATAAGTGCCGGGATATTATCGAAATGATAGTAAAAAGTCTGCCTGTTAACTCCGCAGTCATCGGTGATATCGCTGACCGTGATATCAGAAAGAGATTTCTTCAGAAGTAATTTTTTTAAGGAAGCTGCAAGAGCTTTTTTAGTTAAGTCGCTCATATACCATATTATATTTAGACACGTGTCTAAATTCAAGGCTGATGAAGCCTTCACCCTGAGTAAAAGGATTAATCTATCTCAAGTCTATTTATAAGATTGACTTTAGATTTAACGGCGATATCTATGCAGGCCTCAGTTACTTCTTTTGGCCCTCCCAACAGTTTAGGGGAGTGAGCGTCATAGCCGATTAATACTTTGTTATTTTCCATCTTAGAAGCAATCTGAAAGAAAGGCAGATAAGGATAGTGGATAGCCAGTCCCTTATTGAAGGTATTTACAGGGGAAAATCCGCCGGCGTTGATTTCGACAGGTATGTTGCGGCTGAAGGCTACTTTTAAAAGCCTGGTCGCCAGCCTTGCGAAATCATCTTCAGTTCCTAGAAAATGGTTGATAAAAATATCAGGATGGGCGAAATAAGAGAATAAGCCTGTATTTAAAGCTTCAATGCTGTCCTCTATATATCCGGTGGTTGTAGGTTTTTTGTTGTACCACATCCACTGCCCGTCTACCAGTTTTCCATGCTGTCCTAAAATAAGATAATCGACTTTATAATCGTTTTTCAGCGATCTGTAGTAAGAAAGATATTGAGGCATATATTCAGTCTCAAAGCCTACGTATATCTTTATTTTCTTTTCGTATTTACTTTTTAAGGCTCTTATAGAAGACAGGTACTCCTCAATCTGTGAGAAATCCATTCTTATTCCGGGCTGGCTAAAATCTGGGAAAGGCACGTGATCTGTAAACCCCAGTTCCTTTATCCCAGATTTAATAGCTTTTTTTACGTATTCTTCATCTGTTCCTTCTGCGTGCCCGCATCTGATGGTATGCGTGTGGTAACAGTAATCAATTTTTATGTGATTCATATTTTATAACATGGCTATTATACGTCAAAAGAGCCATTCTTTTATACTATATTTTTCTTTTTAATTAAAGCTTTTTAGAGGATTTATGCTTAATAATCATCTTTGAGTGATATTAGAATAAATTAATTGCTGAGATAATTGAGTTTTCTGAATTCTTGTTGCTTTTTTAAATAAAATGATTCTTGTTTGATCTTTTGTTTTTAACCTCCTTCTTCTATAATCAGATTAGCGTAAAATGATTGATAATTTTTTAACAAATAGGTCAGATGAACCGTTCTTAACCAAGATAAAAGAAGCTTTGAAAAAATGCACTTCTTTTAAATTCTCCGTTTCTTTTATTAAGAAAGCTGGTTTGATTTTATTTCAGAAAGATATTGAAGAGGCCCTTGAAAGAGGAGCTAGAGGTCAGATTATTACTTCTTCATATCAGAATTTCACTGATATATCTTCTCTAGAAACGTTTAACAGCTGGCAAGAAAAGTACAAAGGCAGCTTTTCCTGTCATTTTGACTTTGATTGTTTCGGTGAAGCTGGATTTCACTCAAAAGGCTATATTTTTGAAAATAAAGATTCATATGAACTGATTGTCGGATCTTCTAATATTACGAGATTTGCTTTACTTAACAATATCGAGTGGGATGTCTCTCTTTTTTCTAAGGACTCTTTTCCTTCTTATCTATCTAGTCTAGATGAATTTGACAGGCTCTGGGAAATCACTAAGCCTCTTAACGCTGATCTGATTAAGAATTACCAGATTCGTCTGGCCTATGCAGTCGAGAAATGGGACATGGATTATATATCCAGTTTCAATTCTTCAACGATCAGGCCCAACTTTATGCAGAAGGAAGCGCTTAAAGATATTAGAAGATATCGTGATATGGGAGCTGATAAGGCCTTGATTATCGCCGCTACTGGTTCAGGTAAGACATATCTAGCTGCTTTTGATGCCTTAAACTTCGGAGCTAAAAGGCTTCTGTATGTTGTCCATAGAGAACAGATTCTTGAAAAGGCCAGAGAATCATTTATTGATGTTTTCGGAAGCAAGTATCTGATGGGATTGTTTACCGGGAAAAAGAAAGAGTTAGATGCCGACTTTATTTTTGCCACTAACAGTGAACTATCGAACCATCTTTATTCTTTTGATAATAAAGAGTTTGATTATATTGTTCTTGATGAGTGCCATCATTCTACTGCTGATTCATATCAGAAAATCATTAAGTATTTCCAGCCTGAATTTTTGCTAGGCCTGACCGCTACTCCGAATCGTATGGATAACCAGGATGTCTTATCGGTTTTTGACAAGAATGTTCCTTATCAGCTCAGTATCGCTGATGCCTTGAATAACGATCTGATCGTTCCGTTTAAGTACTATGCCATCAGAGATGAATTTGTTGACTATTCTTTGGAGAAGAAAGATCAGCAGCAGATGATACGTCAGATAACTTCACCTGAGAACTGTAGATTTATTGATGAACAGATTAGGCTTCATGCTCCTAACGGAAAACTTAAGGCTATCGGATTCTGTCGCTCGGTTCAGCACGCCGCCATGATGAAAGATGCTATGGATGATCTAGGTTATAAGACTGTGGCTCTAGTCGGTAAAAATGATACAGGTTCTCGTATAAAGGCTTTTGATCAGCTGGCTGACGACAAAAGTCCTCTTCAGATTATTTTTGCGGTTGATATTTTAAATGAAGGTATAGATCTGCCAGCAATTAATATGGTTTTATTTCTCCGCCCGACGGAATCACAGACAATCTTTATTCAACAGCTGGGAAGAGGACTTAGAAAATACCCGGGAAAGGAATATCTTACTGTTTTGGATTTCATCGGAAATAGTTATCAGAGAAGTGTTCAGATAGCCTTGGCTTTATCTTCTTTGAAAACTGATTCGATTATTGAAAAGCCTTCTTTGTATCAGATGGTTAACACTTCCTTCTCAGAGCTTAATTTACCTGTTCAGATATTTTTTGATGAAAAATCAAAGAAAGAAATTCTTTCTTATATCGAAAGAACCAATTTTAATAGAAAAGATTTTTTGATCAGTGATTATAAAAAATTCAAGGAATATCTTCATTTGGATGATTCTTTCCCTAAGCACATCGATTATCTGAATAACAGCTGCGCCCCGAATATTCTAAGATTCATCAATTCTAGTATGAACGGAAAGCACAACGCTTCCTACTATACTTTCTTAAAGAAAGCCGGTGAGACTGCTCTCCCAATATTTAATAATGATGAGATTTCTCTGCTTGAAGATTTATCGGCCCTGCTGCCTTTGGTAAGACCTGATGATTTTGTTATTTTCCAGTCATTATTAGGCGGAGATAAGTCCTTAGATGAAATTAAGGATAGTATTAAGGAATATGAGTCGATTGAAAAACCTTCGCAGTTAGATAACGCAATTAAGTTCGCACAGGGAAAACTGTTCTCGTTGAATGACCAGAGTAAGAGAATTGATTTTATTACGGAAAAAGATCGGAAATATCATTTTGATATATCTTCTTTCAGCATAGGTTTCATCGACCATCTTAAAGATCTACTGACTTATGGACTGGAAAGATTCAAAGCTGAATTTGGTGATTTTGAAGGTCCGTTCAAATTATACGGCTCATATTCAACTGCTCAGTTCTGCATGTCAGTTAATTTAAATTCTATGGTATATATGAAAGGGACATTGATTACTGGTAATACCGGCTTTATCCTAGCCGGTCTGAAAAAGGATGCTTCAGTATCTGAGCGTTTGAATTACGCTGATAGATTCTTGAGCCCTAGTACTTTTCAGTGGGAATCAGAGACAGGATGTACCTTTACTTCAAATAAAGGACTGAAAGTTTTAGCTATGAAAGAAGTTGATCTTTTTGTTAGGAAAGTTAAGGTGGAGGATGGCATTACTCTTCCCTTTATTTATGTAGGAAAAGGTAAACTTACTAACCCTCGCGAGAATCCTCATAATCCTGGCAGGACAATTATTTTTGATATTCAATTAGAGCATTCGATTGCTCCTGAATACAGGTTAGACTTATTAGTTCCTGAAACCAGAGAATAATTAAAATGAAGAAACACTTAGAAGTAGTAGCTGCCATCATCGTTAAGGACGGTAAGGTGTTTTGCGCCCAAAGAAGATATGGATTCTTGAATGGTAAATGGGAATTCCCTGGCGGCAAGGTTGAACAGGGTGAAACCGATGAAGAAGCTTTAGTACGTGAAATAAAAGAAGAGCTTATATCAGATATTAAAGTTGAAAAGTACTTTGATACTATCAATTATGAATATGAGAACTTTTCTATCACAATGAGATGTTTTATCTGTTCGTTAATAAAAGGTAATTTAGATGTAAACCCAGAAGTTCATATGTCTAAAGCTTGGGTTGATAAAGACAATCTGTTGAAGGAGGACTGGGCTCCGGCTGATCGGCCGATTGCCAAAGAAGTATTAAAGCTGGTTTCTGAATAAAACTAGAATTAATTCTATCAAGAATAAAAATCTATAGATGCAAAGAAGTGCATCCTTTCGGATCAGCAAAGTAATCTAAGAATTTATATCAATTAATTTATGCGACAGAGTCTTTAAGCTGAATCAAGCTTGATAATAATTATTTCCGGGTTTGACTTTTGTCGTTTGCTTTTTATAAAAAATCCCGATTTTTATTGACTTTATTTAAGCTGTTATTTTAAAATAACATCTGTTATTAAATTATGTCAAGAAAGAAAATTCTGACTAAAGATCAAATCATATTATCAGCCTTTAACCTAGTCAGGGAGAAAGGGATAGATAAGCTTTCTAGTAGAAGTCTCTCTAAAACGCTGAACACTTCTACTCAGCCGATCTTTTCTTTGTTCAGCAGCATGGACGAGATACTATCTTCAGTTAAAAGCAAGGCGTATGAGACTTATGATCGAGTGGTGAAGGAGGCTTTGAATCAAGAATATAAGCCTTTTAAGGCTGTTGGCACTGCCTATATAGATTTCGCTATACAAGAGCCGAATCTTTTCAGATTGATTTTCATGAGCCCTAACGACCATACTTACAGCCATTTTAATATTGATCATAATTATGGAATGATTATCGAGGAAATAAAAAATGAGTTTAAATTCGATGAGAGGCTGGCGAAAAAACTGTATTTCGAAAGCTGGATATTCGCCCATGGCTTAGCCGTGTGCTTAGTGACAAAGACAGTTAATTTAACTGGCGATGAGATTTCGGAGATGCTTACTGACGTTGTTAAAGGGACATATATGTATATTTCAAAGGAGAATAATTGATGGACACAAATATTATTGAGGTCAGTAATCTTAGGAAAAGCTTTAAAGAAATTAAGGCGGTCGACGATATTTCTTTTGTCGTCCACAAAGGTGAGCTGTTCGCATTTTTAGGTCTTAATGGCGCCGGTAAAAGTACGACTATCAACATTATTACCGGAGCGCTGGAAAAAGACAGCGGGACTGTTCTGGTCAACGGGATTAACGTTGATGAGAATATGACTTCTATCAGAGATAAGATTGGGATTGTCTATCAGACAGGGACGCTGGACAGATTCTTATCTGTGTATGACAATCTTAAATTCAAAGCCGGTCTATATGGCTACACCGGAAAGAAGTTTGAATCTAGGCTTAAGG
>Ga0172377_10009221_pt1 | contig 10112 bp, 7 predicted proteins | sample Pumphouse3metaG_FD_119749 | JGI IMG/M metagenome (GOLD analysis project Ga0172377, IMG submission 119749) | Leachate microbial communities from a municipal landfill in Southern Ontario, Canada - Pumphouse #3 metaG | ecosystem: Engineered > Solid waste > Landfill > Unclassified | place: Canada... | reverse complement strand
CCGCCGCGTCCGTGAAAAATTCTTTGAAACTCTTGGGTGCAGTTTTTGGCGTTTGTTTCTAGGAGCAAAGAGAGTTCTTGTAAAGTCATAAAATAAGCCGTTTTGATGATTTTTTTCGCAATTGTAGCGCCTTAATTGTTAAAACGAGATAAGCGGCATATCGGGGCGGATAGGGTGTTCATATTCCTTTAATATTGGGTTTATAGAATTGCGCTCTATCGTAATACTAGACTTCTTGCAAAAACTAGACCCTGAATCGAGTTCAGGGTGACGAAATTTTGTATTTTCCGTCATTTCGAACTTTATTCGGAATTTAGTTTGTAGGTGACGAAAGAAGTTTAATTAAAAAAAAAGGAAGGGTTTCACTATGAAAATAGTTACGTTGGCATGTGCGTTTGCTCTTGGCGCTATGACGCTCGGGGCATCCGAGGCACATCAGGCACATTGGGGATACACGGGGAAATACTCCCCGGAACATTGGGGCGATATAAGCCCCGAGACACATATGTGCAAGGCGGGGAAAAACCAATCCCCTATCAATATCACCAAAAGCGTCGGGGTCGATGCCCAGCTTGAAGCGATCGGCTTTCATTACAAAAGCGCAGCGCACGAGGTTCTCAATAACGGGCATACCATCCAAGTGAACGTCGAGGGGGGCAGTTTTATCACGGTGGACGGGATCGATTTTGAACTCAAACAGTTCCATTTTCACACCCCGAGCGAAAATACCCTCGAGGGGCAGAGCTTCCCGCTTGAAGCCCATTTCGTACATGCCGCAAAAGACGGTTCTTTAGCGGTTGTGGCGGTTTTGTTCAAAGAGGGGAAAGAGAATGCGATTCTAAGCAAAGTATGGCATGCAATGCCGCATAAAGCGGGTGCAGCCAAGAAGATGCAAATCAGCGCCAAGGAGCTTAACGCGTTTTTACCCAAAGAGCGCGATTATTTCCGTTTTGAAGGTTCACTCACGACACCGCCGTGTAGCGAAGGGGTGCGCTGGCTTGTGTTAAAAGAGCAAGAGGAAGCTTCCAAAGAGCAGGTGGAAAAATTCTTGCATGTGATGCACCACCCGAACAACCGCCCTTTGCAGCCTATCGGTGCGCGTAGGGTGATCTACTAGCCTTTTTATACAATCGAATGTTCTGAATCAATTAAGATGACCGTATTTCCGTCATTCCGAACTTGATTCGGAATCTAGTTTTTTGTTTTTTACCCCGCTACGACCGAGTAAAAAAGGTAAAAACTATACGCCGCATATCCGCCAAGCAGCACAATTCCGTCAAATCTTGTAATAATCTTCTTTTTCGCGCCGAATCTGTACGCCATAAAAAAGAGGGTAAGGGTGAGCGCGAACATAATGATCCAGTCGCGGTAAAAAACCGCTTCGGGAAGGTTGTTCATAGGGGCAATGGTCGCTGAGATACCGATAACGGCAAGGATGTTAAACATGTTTGAGCCGACGATGTTGCCAAGGGCTAGGTCGTACTCTTTTTTCTTTACCGCTACGATACACGAAGAGAGCTCGGGCAACGATGTCCCCAAAGCGACGATGGTTAGCCCGATCACAAGATCGCTTACCCCCAACGCCGTGGCGATCCCTACCGCGCCCCAAACCAAGAGCTTTGAGCTGGCTATGAGAAGAACGATGCCCGCAAAAAGCCAAAAAAGAGATTCTTTAAGACCCATTTCGTGCTCTTGAATGTCGCGATCGACTTCGCAAGAGAAACTGTCCGCCCTTGCTTTGAGTCCGCCGTAAATACTCCAAAAAATCAACATGCCAAACCCCAAAAGCAAAAGCGACCCTTCGAGGAAACTGAGTACGCCGTCATACACCATCCACCCGCTTGCAAGGGTAATAATCAAAACAAGGGGAAGCTCTTTGGAGATGATGCGCGAATGCACGACGATGGGCGCGACAACGGCGGTGGCACCGATAATAAGGGCGATGTTGGTGATGTTGGAGCCAAAAGCGTTGCCAAGTGCGAGCTGCGGGTTGCCATCGAGTGCGGCGATAAGAGAGACCAGCATCTCAGGCGCGCTCGTTCCAAAACCGATAATAAGAATCCCGATAAGCAGGGTGGGAACCCCGAGATGCTTTGCACTTGCCGCACCTCCGTCGACGAACTTATCGGCACTCCATAGCAGAAGTACCAAACCCGCGATCAAAGCCGAGAAAAAAAGCAGTAGCATAGAAACCCTTTCTAGTTATCTTTGCAGAGACTCGACCTCGTGAACGAGTTTGCGCAGAGCGTCGTAATCTTTGTCCTCTTTGAGGGTAAACCCCGATGCTTTGTTGTCAAACCCTTGAAGGATCTCTTTTGCTTCTAAAGAGAGTATGGCATGGCGAATTTTTTCAAAAAGCGTCTTGTCGAGATGCGAAGAGGCGACAAAAAGGAAATTTTCGTATTGTTTGGAGCGTTTGATGACGCGGATATAGGGTGCGTATTTGCGCGCTACGGAGTTTTTAATGCTGCCCGCGTCGTATTTGCCCATGATGACGTACTGTGCAACGCGGTCGTGTCTGCCTAAAAAATCGAACCGTTTGAGAGCCGTATCGACATGTTCTTGTTTAAGCAAGAACATCGGAACATAGTAGGAGAGGGTCGAATATTTGGAACCGAAGGCAAATGTTTTCCCCTTTAGTTCTTGGAGCGACGTGAGGGGGGAATCTTTTTTGACGAAGATAACGCTTTCAAAATCCTCGCTGTGTGCATTGTTCAAGGTTGCGACTATCTCTAAGGCGGGATTTTTCTCTTTTGCCTTTATGTAGGGAACGGGACCCAAAAAAGCGATGTCGAAAGTTTCGTCGGCGATCTTGTCGATGGCGTCTTGGTAATCGTACCCCGCGCTCAAATGCACCTTTAAACCCGTTTTTGCCTCTAAATAGGCAACGAAAGGGGAGAGCTTTTGTTGGAGTATCTCGCTGTTTTCGGTAGAGAGATACCCTACATGGAGGGTGCTTTCGTTAGCCCAAAGCGATACAATGCAAAGAAAAAGGGGTACAATTATTTTCATCATGTGGGGAGTATAAAGATTAATTTGTTAAAATCCTCTAAAATCATAATGAAAAGTATAACTTCATGAAATATATTGTTTTCTTTTTGGCGTATTCGCTGGGTATCGCTTTGTATTTTTACAACGACTACCGCCTCAGTCTTGAAAAGTACCATGCCAACGTGATCCAAAATGTTCAAAACGCTTACGAAGCTTCGATAAATACATATGAATTTGCCAACGATACTTTCCACGCCGTCTACGGCGATACGATAGCGCGTATCCTTTTTGAAGCATCAAACGGCGACAAAGCACAACAAAAAGAGCTGCAAGAGGAACTCAAACGTAGTTTTATAGATTTTTACAACCTTAAACGGCAGGAGCTTTTTGAGGGGATGAGCGTGATCGATAAAAACCAAAAGGTGTTTTACCGTTTTCACGATCCGAAATTTTCTTCGGACACACTTTCGTGGCGCCCTATGGTAGCTCGCGGGGTGCAAAATTACCTCTACCAAAAAGGGTTAGAGATAGACGACTACGGCGAGGCGTACCGTTTCTCTTACCCTTTGTTTTGGGACGGCAGGTATGTTGGCATGTATGAATATGCCCTCTCGTTAGAAGCAATCGTGCAGCAGATGGAGAAGATGTACGGCGATCGGTATATGTTTATTTTTGATAAAGAGGCGATTGAGCCGAAAATCTCTACTTTAAAGATGCAAAAAGAGTACAAACACTTTCTCATTGCAGAGAAACACTACGTTATGAACAACGACTCTCTCAAAGAGTTTAAATCGTGCGGGGTGTATAAAGAGTTGGCGGCGACGCGTGCATTTGCCGAGGCACTCGACTCTTTGGAACCTAGCGTGATCGATTATAGGTACGAGAATCTTACCAACGCGCTTGTGATCGTGCCCGTGAAAGAACTCTACGGCACAAAAGCGGGGTATATCGTCGCCGATGTCGGGGAAAACCCCAAACCTCTCTACCTGCAAAGAGCGCTGTTTGACGGCTTTTTGCTCTTTTTCGTGGGGGGCGTCGTATTCTATTTTTACCGTAGAATGTTCAAGCAGCAGCTTTATGTACGCAACCTTTTGGATTCGCAGCACCAGATGCTCGTGATCACCGACGGAGAACAGCTTCAAGATGCCAACCGCACCTTTTTTAGATTCTTCGGGTACAAAGATATTCGGGCGTTTAAAAAAGAGCATAATTGTGTTTGCGACTTCTTTTTAGAGGGCGATGGGTATCTGCAAAAAGAGAAAAACGGCGTAAGCTGGTACGATTTTATTCACGACAACCCTTACCAAAAACAACGCGTAAAGATGTACGACAAACTTTTGGGGGAGGAGAGGATTTTTGAAGTAAGCTTCGAGTTTTTTGAGGAAACCCACAGAACCTTTCTCTCTTTCCGCGACGTAACCGAACAGCTTTTACGTGAACAAGAACTTGAAAACAAGGCAAACTTCGACAAGCTCACCGCTATCTATAACCGTCAAAAATTCGATTTTTTCCTTGAAAAAGAGATCAAAAAAGCGCAGCGTTACGGCAGTGTTTTCTCTCTTATTATGTTCGACATCGACCATTTTAAAAAGATCAACGATACCTACGGGCACGACGTGGGGGATTATGTGCTTGGCGAGATCGCGCGCGTGGTCAAAGAGCACACCCGAGACGTCGATATTTTTGCACGCTGGGGCGGAGAGGAGTTTATGATCATCACCAACACCCCCCTCGAACAAGCACAAAATTTGGCACAAAAGCTGCGCGTTCTCATCCAAAACCACAGTTTTAACTACGGCATACGCCTCACCTGTAGTTTCGGCGTAACGCAATTTGCCGCAGAAGACAGCGAAAAAACGATCGCCAAACGGGTCGATACGCTCCTCTACAGCGCAAAAAAACACGGCAGAAACTGCGTGAGGACTCAGCTGTAAAATCGGGGCGGATATTTCATGGCATGTAAGATAGTTTACATGCCAAGGTTGTTAGCATGTAGCATATTACATAGTAGCTAAAAATCTAAAGGGCTTATCACTTTAGACTTGTTCATCTCTGCTACCACGCTCTGTTTTAATATTGTAGTGTTTAAATCTGATTTTGTCTCTCATAATATCAAGTAATTTCTTTGCCATACTATACTCCTGATATATTTATCATTTTGCTAAACTATTACGATTTTCGCTTGATATCTTGACAATTTGATAAGATATTACAGATATACGTTAATAGTTATACATAAAAACAATACAAAAATCTTTAAAAAATATTATAAAATATTGCAATTTGTCATATTTTTACATCATAATCCCTTAGTTATGGTCTTTAACACAACTTAATAGCATTACACTTTAAATGATAGGATATTAAGTAATCTTATAGCTAAGTTGTATATAATGCAATACTAATAAATAGTTAACACTCAGGGAGATCGGCCATGAAATGGGCATTTATTGATTACGAGAACGTCGGAAGTCTCGGCAAGGTCTATCTTTCGAGCTATGAGCGGGTAATTGTGTTTCTTGGTGCCAAGCAGCCGCGGCTGGATTTCACCGATACTAAGTATGACAAGCCGATTAATCTTGTCGTGGTTCAGCTCAAGGCAACCCAAGCTAACAACCTGGATTTTCATTTAGCCTATTACCTTGGGAAGTTTGATAGCGAAGCCCCACAAGGAGTTACCTTTGAAGTCGTGAGTAACGACACCGGCTTCTCGCCGCTTATTGCTCATATCAAAAATGGCGGCCGCCCGTGTAAACAGGTGAAAGTTGCGAGCGCGCCTGCGGATACGCAAAAGCTGGTTCACAGTCTCACTTCCAAGCCCAAAGAGAAACGTCCACAAAAGGTCACAAGCCTACGCAATCATATTGCCTCTCACTTAGGCTTGAAGGGAAACGAGGTTGCTATTCAAAATCAGCTTAATCAGTTGGTTACAGCGAATGTTGTCAAGATTTCAGGTGATGGTATCGAGTATCAGTGTTAACAAGTGCAGGCACGGCGACGCCCACTACATTGCGCCTTCGGCTCCATTCCGTGGGCGCGCATGCTGCAAGCGTTAGATGACAAAGGAAGAAATTGAGTGAATTAAAAAATGATACCCTAATCAAATACTATTATGACTTTATAGTTCAATCCTCATTGACAAGCTTAATATTCCCAAAGAATGATGGAAATATTAATAAAAATGAATTACAAGATATGAATTATTTTCTATTAAAACATAAAGAAAATGATAAAAAAGTTTATAAAGACAATCTTTGCTATTTGATTAAACATATTAATTTGCTTCAAGATGAAGAAATAGAAAAATATAAAATTATTTATTTTCCATTTGTTAATGAGTTTATAGAAGTATCGAAGAATAGAGAAGACAAAGTATTTTCAAGTCCTATATACTTTATATTTAGCATTGATAAAAGTTTTAAAAAAACTTTTATCGAATTAAAAAATTTATCTATATACCATAAAGAAAAATATCTAAAATCGATCTTTAAAAATGCACAAATTGTTTTTAATAACTACTATGCTTCAAATAAGCTATATATAATTAATCATTCTGATTTAGAAGATTTTAAAAAAGAATTAGAAGATAAAGAAATAGAAAAAAGTTATCCTAATAAAAATTTTGATTATTACATTAGTATTTTAAATAAATATATAGAAGCATCAAATTTAAATCAACAAATAAAAGAAGAATTTATTGATATCTTAGATAATTTTAATGAAAATATCACAAATAAAATTAACGATAGGTCTACTCTTAATACAATAGTTAAAAATGATACAAGTTCATTAATCGGACTCATAAATATTGAAAAACTAGTTGAGCAAGATAATATTGTAAAAGGATTACTAAATGCATATAAAAGTTCAATAATTCCTTTTTTTAAAAAAAACAATACTGACGATAAGCTAAATAGAATATTATACTATCACCCATCTCAATATTTAAATGATATTGGCATTCAAAAAAGTCAAAAAAATACACTTGTAATTCAAAAAGATACTCTTAAGGCTTTACAAAAAAATCATTTAGGTTCATTTAATTCAGAGTTTGCAATTACCTTATCTCAAAGATTAGCACTAAGTAGTTATTTATCTCGTATGGATATTATTCCAGTCAATGGACCTCCAGGAACTGGAAAGACTGCTTTGCTAAGGGCTATTTTTGCAGATTATATTGTTAAAACTGCAATTAAAGCAAAAAATAGTTATGACAATGTTAAAAATGATCCTTATACTTTTATAGATACTGGAAAACCTATTTTAGGAACATCTAGTGTTAGGCAGGCTATTAATAATATTATTGAAGGTATTTCAGGTGGGTTTGGTGATGCAAGAAAGAGCAAAAAAATACTCTATAAAAGATGGTTAGTATTAAAAGACTTTGAAGCTAATATTTCAATTGATTTAATAGAAGAAAATTGTGTTGTTCCTCAAATTAGGAATAGTGAAAATAAATATGAAAACAAAGTTTTATTTACCAGTATAAATAAAATTTTTGACTATATATCTTCCGTTGATGTAAAAGAAGCTGAGTTAGGCTTTCTTAAAAATATTAACACTGTTATTGATAAAGATATAAAAACTTTGGATAATGCAATAGAGATACTTTTTTCAAACATCAAAAGACTCAATAATGAAATAAATACAAAAATTAATAATTCTTCGGAACAAGAACTTTTATCAACGTATGAACAATTAGATAAGAAAGAGAGATTTGACACCTTTTTTATTAGTTTACATTTACTGGAAGCTTTCTTTATAATAAATTTAAAAAGACTGAACAAAAAGTCCTCGAATGGAAAATGCCCGATATGTAGTAATTCTATAGAAGTAAATGATTATGTTTTTAAGTGCAAATCTTGTGACTTCAAAATTTATAAAAAAGACAAATTTCATGATATTAGTATTAGTAAAGTTGAAGATTTAAAAGCTCTCTTAGATAATAACTTAGAGCAAAATGATAAATTTTATGGAATTAAATATTATGATGGTGGTTATAAGGTTGTTGAAAAAGATGAATCTAGTTCAGATTTATCCAGCGATATCAATAATATATATTTAATTACACCATTATTTCCAATGATAACAGTAACTATGCATTCACTATTTGGTGCATTTAAGCACAAGGAAAATGATGAGCATATACTTATTCGAGAGTTTTTTGATTTAGTATTATCTGATGAATCTGGAATGATTTTAGCTCCTATCGGGCTTCCAGCATTATATGTTGCTAAAAAAATGGTTATTGTTGGAGATGAAAAACAAATAGAACCAGTATACCCATTTGATGAAATTGTTGATAAATCAATTGTTGATAATATTTCACCAGAGATTGATTATAGTAAGTTTAAGAAAGACCATTCAGCAATTTTTTCAAATTTTTTGACAATTGCTAATAGGTCAACTTATTTTGATAGTTTTGAAATGGAAGAGCATGAAGATAATTCATTGTGGTTAAAAGAACACTTTAGATGTAAAGATGAAATAATTGAGTATTGCAATGAAATAATTTACAAAGGGATTTTAATTCCAAAAGTAAGATATTATGCAGATAAATTATACCTTGATGATGTGAAAGATTTTTATCCATCCATGAAATTATTCAACATTGATTCAACTGTTAAAAATAATAGTAGCTATCTAGAAACAAAAGAAATAGTTAAATTTTTACTAGATAATATTTGTAATTTAACTGATATATACAACAACCATAATGAAACAAACATATCTTATGAAGAATTTTATATGCATATAGGGATTGTTACACCATTTAATAATCAAAAAAAGATGATTACTCGTGAATTAAAAAAGGTAGAAAAATACAACTTAGATAAAATTCTTGTAGGAACTGTACATGCCTTTCAAGGTAGTGAAAGAGAAATTATAATATTTTCACCAACAGTTGACAAAAATTATAATGGAGTACATTTTAGCAATCATGATGATGGAAACATGATGAATGTAGCAGTTTCAAGAGCGAAGAGTGCTTTTTGGGTATTTGGAAGTAAACAAGGCTTGAAAAATTGTGGTGAATACACAAAAAAATTGGTAGATTATATTGATACAAATTACGAGTGTGAAATAAAATGTCCAATATGTAATGATTGCATTAATGAAGATGAAAAAGCTTTCAAATGTGAAAACTATAAATGGGATTATAAAACAAAAAAAGTTACTGGTTGTAATTTTATAATATGGAAATCAAACAAAACAACAAACTGTGACATTAATAAAAATGATTTAGTGAATTTGTTAACTAATAATGAAATTATCTTAAATGGTAGAACATTTTTATTAGATTTTAATAATAATAATTTTATAAAAGAGAACGCCAATACTATCCATATAGAAAGTACAGATGAAGAGTATAAGGAATGTCCTCAATGTGAAGGCGAACTAAAAGAACGAAAAGGTAAATTTGGTGATTTTTATGGATGTAGTAATTTTCCAGACTGTACGTATACAGAAAAAATCATCTAACAAAGCCTAGCAGTGAACGCTTAGCGTCACTGAAGTCAAACGTTATGTGTTATTTTCACATTAAGAGGAGAGTTTATGAAAAAAATATTTTTAACTATAGTTGTTGCATTAAATATATATGCTTCTGAATTACCAAGCTATCATTGTGTCAATACATATGAAGCTTCTTTTATTAAAGCGGATGGTTCTATAAAGCCTGAAGCAAAAAAAACTTCTGGACGATCAAAATTAAATATCTTGATTGAAGAAGATACTAAAAATGAAAAAGTTTTTTTAAATGTAAATGGCAATAAAATGCTTGTTACTGATATTAAAAATGGTTATGTCTATGCAATAGAATTTACTGCTGGTGGTATGCATACTTGGGTGCTTTTCAAGAATAAAAAAGATAATAAAACATACTTAACAATAAGTAAAACATATGATTTTATTGGTGTGCCATTAACAAGTTATTCTTTGTATAAGTGCGAACAAACTAACAATAATTTTTAGCACATAACAAAGAAAAGAATAGGAGAATAGGGGTCTGGTGATACCTATACCTCAATAAAGAATAGGGGTCTGGTGATACCTATACCTCAATAAAATGTGACATGAATACTTCTCTCTTTTCTCTCGTTTGCTCCTGCTTGTTGAAT
>Ga0172377_10009217_pt1 | contig 10114 bp, 4 predicted proteins | sample Pumphouse3metaG_FD_119749 | JGI IMG/M metagenome (GOLD analysis project Ga0172377, IMG submission 119749) | Leachate microbial communities from a municipal landfill in Southern Ontario, Canada - Pumphouse #3 metaG | ecosystem: Engineered > Solid waste > Landfill > Unclassified | place: Canada... | reverse complement strand
TGTTACATGATCATCCTTCTGGGTGGGAACCAAGAGAAATTGTTGCATTTTTTAATTCCATACTCATGGACGGCATTCCACTACCTAAAATAACAGATGTTGAAAAGCAACTTAACTCAATAAGATTCAGCTATGAAAGTTCATTGAGTCTTAAAAACGCCAGTTTTTATTATTCAAATGACACTATTAGCAAAAACTCAGAACGTATTTGGGACTCTATTCCAGCAAAAATATTTGAAGAAAAAATTGAATGCCCTTATCCAAAGGAAGGCTTTTTAATGGGTTTTCTTTATGTAAATGATGTAATGGGTCTGGGAGTGTCCAGTGAGCTCATAAACTAACTATTCATAACTAGGCAACGGGTTGTAAATGAATAGTGTAAAAATTAAAAGACATGAAACTTTTTAATGTAGTTTTATTAATGTTCGCTTGTTTAAGTGGAATATTTTCACCAAGTGCTTTTGCTCAACAAAAGCTGGAGCAGTTTGAAACAATTACTTCAAATAATAATGATTTCAGCAAAGATACCATCCATGTTGTTGGCCATGCTCACATGGATATGAACTGGTTATGGACCTATTTTGAAACCATGAAAATGTGTAACGACAACTTAAGACAAGTTGTTTCATTTATGGATGAATACCCTGATTATACCATGATTCAAAGCCAGGCATCTGTTTACAAATTCGTTGAGATGGTTGACCCTCCCCTTTTTAAACGGGTTCAGGAATACGTAAAAGACGGACGCCTTGAACTTGCCGGTGGAATGTGGACCGAAGGGGATACCAACCTTTCATCGGGTGAAGCACTTGCCAGATCCTTCCTGCTTGGACAGCGTTATTTTAACCGGCATTTTGGCAAAATGGCCAAAGTGGGCTGGTTACCCGACAATTTTGGTCATGTATCACAATTGCCTCAAATGCTGAAACTTGCAGGAATGGATTATTACTATTTCCATCGCTGTAAACCATACATGGGTAGTTTCTGGTGGGAAGGAACTGACGGCTCGAAAGTGCTGTGCTATGCAAATAATACATATAACGGGAAAATTACACCGGAACTGAAAGATGAACTACAAAAAATAGCCCCCGATAAGAACCGGATTCTGCACATTACAGGTGTAGGTGATCATGGCGGAGGCCCCAGCAGGGCAGAAATCGAGTTGGTGCATGAACTGGACAAATTGCCTGATTATCCGGCTGTAAAATTCAGCACAGCCGGCACTTTTTTCAACCGTTTATCGGGTGAAATGGATGGACGCCCCACACACAAAGGGGAAATGCAGTTTATCTTTGAAGGGTGTTATACCACTGTTTCGGAAATAAAATCGGGAAACCGCAACTGCGAAAACTTGCTGTTCGCCAGTGAATTTTTCAACACTTTGAACTGGATTAACGGCAATAAATATCCACAAAACGAACTGAACGAGCTATGGGAGACCGTCACTTTCAACCAGTTTCACGACATTCTTCCCGGTTCGGCCATTTATGAAGCCAACCGGCAAGCCGTTGCCCGTTATACGGAGACAGAACGAAAGGCACAGGAATTAAAAGACGCAGCTTTTTTGAAAACAGCCGACCAGGTTAAATTTCAGGAAGGATTAGGCCAACCGGTGGTCGCCTTTAATCTTTCACCTGTCGAACGTAAAGCCATTGTGGAAGCTACGGTTTATTCACATGAAGAACCGGTAACCGTAAAGGTTGCTTCTTGGGGAGGAAATTATTACGGGCAAAACTTTACACCAATTGACAGAGAAAATGAAAATGCAACAAACAATACCAATGTAAATTTCCTCGACCCCAATTATAAAGCTGGGCAGACAGAATCTGGCGAAAGCATGGCCACCGTTTTGGTTCGCGATGGTTCTGGAAAAACTTTCCCGGCACAAATTACCTTTTCAAAACCCACACCCCCGGGATATACCTCGAAAGTGCAGTTTGTTGATGAAAATTTACCAGCAGGTGGTTATAAAACCTATTACATTGACATGGCCCATAAAGGTGGAACTACCAAGCCGCTTTCGATAAATGAAAATACAATTGAAACCGACTTTTTTATTGTTCAGTTCGACATGAAAAAAGGAGCAATCACAAGTCTGTTCGATAAACGCACCAGTACTGAATATGTAAAAGAAGGAGGTGAACTGAATAAATTAAGAGTTTTTATGGAAGATAAAAAGGGAGGGATGAAGTCCTGGGTTCTTAATAAAATCATGAAGGAGGAAGATGTAACAGATGTGGAGAGTGTAAAAATTATCGAGCGAGGACCTGTAAGAGCGTGTATTGAAACAATAAAAACCTGGGGAAATTCCCGATTTATTGAACGAACTTACCTGTATAAATCTTATCCGAGGATTGAATATGACATGGAAGTGCACTGGCTCGAAACCGGTACCGACTCTTCCGATTCACCCATGCTGAGAGCACTTTTCCCACTAAATATACAGAATCCAAAATTCCATTCACACGTTCCTTTTGACGTTGTTGAGCGCCCAGTGAATGGTATGATTAATGGTGAAAAAGCTCCTTCCTGGTTAACATCACAAAGTCCATCTTATAGAGCAACACCCGAAATAGCCGGACAGGAAGTGCCTGCTCAAAAATGGGTGGATATTTCAGATGGTAATAAAGGTATTGCATTGCTGAACCGGACAAAATACGGGCATTCATACCACAAAGGTGATTTACGTCTTACACTGATGCGTGCTGCAGGTGCTCCTGATATTTATCCTAATCTCGGTAAATTTAATATCAGTTATGCTCTTTATCCACATGAAAGTGACTGGACGAATGGAGTTTGGCTCGAAGGGGACGACTATAATGTACCTATTCAGGCCAATGAACCTCCTTCATTAGCTCTTGTGAAAGAACATGCTACCCGTCCTGAAGAGGATTCTTTTATTTCCCTTGATGCTAAAGGCGTATTTATGACGGGTATGAAAAAAGCAGAAGATACTGAAGAGTTAATAATCAGGATGGTTGAGACAGAAGGAGAAGCGAAAACAATTACTCTTAATTTATTTAAGGATGTAGAGTCTGCCCGAAAACTGAATTTAATTGAATTGCCAATCTCTGGTAACCCGGCAATCACTGTTAACAAGAATTTTGTTTCTCTTGAAATTAATCCTCATGAGATACTTACTCTGGGAATTAAAATGAAATAATATGGATCAAATCAGATTAGAAAATAATAAAATTGTTCTTCTTGTGAATCTTAACGGAGGAGCTTATTCGGACTTTCATTTGAAAGAATTACCTATAAACCCTATAAATTGGCAACACAATGATCCTGAACAGCCACCTTTTAAAGGTCATTTCCTTTGTTTTGATAGATGGGGACCTCCTTCGATAGCTGAGAAAATAAATGGTTATCAACATCATGGGGAGGTTAATACTGAGATATGGAAATTGGTGACGAATTCTCAGAGTAAAAGACACAATCAGCAATGTGAAATGATGTGCTACTTACCCATGGCAGGATTGCAATTGACTCGAAAGGTGGAATTATCAGACGATGAACCTGTTTTCTTTGTGGAAGAAAAAATTGAGAACTTGAACGAGCATGGTCGTATGTTTAATATAGTGCAACATGTAACATTGGCTCCTCCTTTTTTGGATTCATCAGTCCTTTTTGATAACAATACTAAAAAAGGCTTTGAAAATAAAGAAGATGGTAGTCTCTACCAGGAGGAGCCGATACTAAAATGGCCTGAAACAATCCATGAGGGAAAGAAAATATCCTTACGACAATTTAAGGATGAGTGGCCTAGGGTTTCTTCGTTTGTGTATGACAAAAGTGAAAAATATGCCTGGGCAACAGCTTCTAATCCAAACCAGGAACTTTTGTTGGGTTATATATGGAAAACAGAAGAGTATCCCTGGATTAACTATTGGCGTGATGCAGAAAATGGCATTTCCAAGGCTTTTGGGATGGAATTTGGAACAACAGGTCTTCATGAACCCTTTCCCATTGTAGCCAGGAAAGGAAAGATTTTCGATAGAAATATCTATGATTATATTGATGCCGGAGAAGTTATCACTAAGTCTTTCACCGCTTTTTTAGCGAAAGTTCCAGGTGATTATAAAGGCGTTGAAGAAGTTATTATAGACGAATCTACTTTCACTATTAAAGAAGCAAAAGAAAAATCAAGAAACATTACATATAATTTAAAATTAAAGCAATGAAAATTAATTATTTATATCTGACAACTTTGTGTTTAATAATATTTGCTTCTTCGTGTACTTCAAATGAAGTTAAACACGAAGATGAAATATATGAAGATTGGGTAGACTATATAAACCCGCTAATGGGAACCGACTCTGATTACGAATTATCGACCGGAAATACTTACCCTGCTATTGCAAGGCCCTGGGGAATGAACTTTTGGACACCTCAAACTGGTGAGATGGGCAGCGGATGGATTTACACATACAATGCAACTAAGATCCGTGGTTTTAAGCAAACTCATCAGCCTAGTCCGTGGGTAAATGATTATGGACAATTTTCACTATTCCCCTTAACCGGAAAGTTAAAAATTACAGAAGAAGAACGTGCCAGTTGGTTTTCACACAAAGCCGAAACAGTAAAACCTCATTACTATAAAGTTTATCTGGCTGAATATGATGTGGTAACCGAGATAACTCCTACCGAACGAGCAGCTATGTTCCGTTTTACTTTTCCCGAAAATGACAGTTCATTCGTACTGATTGATGCTTTCGATGAAGGGTCTTACATTAAGATTATTCCTTCTGAAAATAAAATAATTGGATATACAACAAAAAACAGTGGAGGCGTTCCTGATAATTTCAAAAATTATTTTGTGATTGTCTTCGATAAACCTTTTGCATCAAGCAATATTTGGAGTAAAGACCATTTGGTTCAAGACATTTCCGAATTACAAGATAATCATGTGGGGGCTGCCATAAGATTTCAAACAACAAGAGGAGAGAAAGTTCACGCACATGTGTCTTCTTCCTTTATCAGCTTTGAGCAAGCTGAAATGAACATGAAAGAATTAGGAGATAAATCATTTGATGATATAAAATTAGAAGGCAGGAACATCTGGAACAAAGAACTTTCGCGTATTAAAGTTGAAGGCGGTACAGACGACCAGATAAAGACATTCTATTCGTGTCTCTATCGGGTGTTGCTTTTTCCTCGAAGTTTTTTTGAATACGATAAAGATGGAGAAATGTTCCATTATAGTCCATACAATGGCGAAGTTTTACCGGGCTATATGTTTACTGATAATGGTTTCTGGGATACCTTTAGAGCTGTTTTTCCTTTTTTTAATCTAATGTATCCATCGCTGAATGAAAAGATACAAGCGGGACTGGTCAATACCTATAAAGAAAGCGGTTGGTTGCCGGAATGGGCAAGCCCAGGACATCGTAACATCATGGTTGGCTCTAACTCTGCCACATTAATTGCAGATGCTTGGTTAAAAGGATGTCGTGGATACGATATTGAAGTTTTATGGGATGCCATATTAAAAAACTCAAAAAATGAAGGTCCCATGCATTCTGTAGGGCGTTACGGTGTAGATTATTATAACCGTTTGGGTTATATACCATACGATGTAGGTGTTAATGAAAATGCTGCACGCACGCTGGAATATGCTTTTGCGGACTTTTGTATTTATCAGTTGGGGAAAGCACTTGGAAAACCCAAAGAAGAAATTGAAATATTCAAGCAGAGATCCCAGAATTACAGAAATTTATTCGATGCGGAAAGTAAACTCATGCGCGGAAAAAATGAAGATGGAACATTTCAAACTCCTTTCAGCCCGTTCAAATGGGGTGATGCTTTCACCGAAGGAAACGCCTGGCACTACACCTGGTCGGTTTTTCACGATGTACAGGGATTGATTGATTTGATGGGTGGGAACAACGAATTTGTAACAATGCTTGATTCCGTTTTTGTGGTGCCTCCTATTTTTGACGATTCCTATTATGGTATAGTAATTCATGAAATCCGTGAAATGCAGATTATGAATATGGGTAATTACGCACACGGTAACCAACCTGTACAGCATATGATTTATTTGTACAATTATGCAGGCCAACCATGGAAAGCACAATACTGGTTACGCGAAGTAATGGATAAACTTTATACACCTCAGGCTGATGGTTATTGCGGTGATGAAGATAACGGACAAACTTCTGCTTGGTATGTTTTCAGTGCCATGGGATTTTACCCAGTTGCACCCGCTACTGACGAGTATGTGATTGGTGCACCGTTGTTTAAAAAAATAACACTTAGCTTAGAAAACGGAAAAACCATTGAAATAAGTGCGCCAGATAATAGTGCGAAAAACCTTTATGTACAATCTATTGATGTAGATGGGAGTAGATATGATAAAAATTATTTCAACTTCTCAGATTTGAAAGAAGGAGGAAAAATTAGTTTTCAAATGAGCGACAAACCCAATAAAAGTCGAGGAATAGATAAGCATGCATTTCCATATTCATTTTCTAATGATATTGAGAAATAAAAGATAAGCTTGCTAACAATAACTATATAACAAGAAGTTGCAAATATGAGAACCAATATATTAATTTTTACTTTTTTATTTTTCTTATCGATACTTCAGATTCAAGGGCAAGAATATGGAACTATAGTTAACGGTTTTGAGAAAAAAATTGAAGGAGCTGATTATCATCATCATTCATCTGTTCCTTTTGCCAATGAAAGCCTAATAGTTAGGGCTAACGATGGCAACTCATACATGGAATGGGAAACCGCCCCAGCTCCTGTGACAACTCATGATGAAACGGTAACCTATGCCTGGTTGGCAGGTATCGGATCAAGTTCAGGTAATGCTAGGTTTGACTTGGCTGTTGATGGAGACCAGAAATTTTCATTTTGGAGCAATGGAGAAGGTCAATGGGAAAAACAGTTGGAAAATGGATGGAGTCTCTCATTCAAGGAAGATATGATTGGCCGCTATGGTGATCATTTTGGATTTATGTACCTAACAGTTCCACGAAAAGAATTAAAACCTGGAAAGCCTCTTCAGATAAGAGTAACAGGTGGAGAGTTTCATATAGACTCTTGGTACATGACTTTTAAACACCCACTTGCGAATAGTATGAAATTTGGAGTTTATCCTGCAAAAATGCTTGAAGAGAAGGAGGAAAAACAGTTGGCTATTGCTAAAGTTTTTTATGTAGGTAAAGCGACCTCTGCTAAAGTATATATAAACTGTGAATTGTTAGAAGATGTGCCATTAAGTTTTGGATATAATCATTTGAGGATGAGACTACCAATTGCAAAAAAAGAGAGCGATATTTCCTGGGAGTTTATAGCAGATGATTTCAGTGACAAAGGAAATACAACTGTTAAGCCTGTGCGAGACTGGCATGTGAATTTCGTGCAACATACGCACACCGATATTGGTTATACTCGTTCGCAAACAGAGATACTGGGTGAACACTTGCGATTCATTGATTTTGCGCTCGATTATTGCGATATGACCGATCACTATCCGGATGCCTCCAAATTCCGGTGGACCTGCGAAGCCACCTGGCCGGTCAATGAATATTTGCGCTCACGCCCCGACGAACAGATTGAACGTTTGAGAAAACGTGTCGAAGAAGGACGCATCGAAATTGCAGGGATGTATTTTAACTTCGACGAGTTGCCTGATGAGCAGATTTTGGCTGCGTCGCTTCAACCTCTTAAAACCATAAAGGAGGCAGGGTTACAAGTAAAAATGGCCATGCAAAACGATGTGAACGGCATTGGCTGGTGCCTAAACGATTATTACAGCGGTCTGGGCATTAAATATCTTAATATGGGAACCCATGGTCACAAAGCATTGATCAGCTTCGACAAGCCCACGCTCTTTTGGTGGGAATCGCCTTCGGGTAACCGAATGTTGGCCTATCGTGCCGAGCATTATATGACGGGTAACTTTTTTGAAATACACAACGAGGACTTTAATGTTTTTGAAGACAGACTATTGAATTACCTCACCGATCTTGAGGGTAAAGGCTACAAGTACAACCTTATTTCAATACAACATTCCGGCTATTTTACCGATAACTCACCACCATCTACGCGTGCCTCAGAGATGATAAAAAAATGGAATGAAAAATATACTTGGCCAAAATTAAAGACAGCAACCGCTACCGAGTTCTTTGAAGAGATGGAGGCGAAGCATGGTGACGAATTTCAAGTCATAAGAGGTGCTTGGCCTGATTGGTGGACCGATGGGTTTGGAGCCTCGGCTCGTGAAGTAGCAACGACACGGCGTGCACAAACAGACCTGATTGCTAATACAGCGGGATTAACCATGGCTAGCATACTTGGTTCTCAATTGCCCGAAAATATAGAAGATCGGATATACTGGGCTAACAATGCATTATTATTTTATACCGAACACACAGTAGGTTATCATGCCAGTATAAGTGAACCCTTTCACAAATATTCCATGGAGCAGCGCGCCTTAAAAGAGTCGTATGCCTGGGAAGCAGAGCGAAGGGCTAAAATGATTGGCGAGGAAGCGATGGGACTCTTGCAATCACATATTTCACGTGAAGCCGATCCGTCTATCGTAATTTTCAACAGCTTGAATTGGGCTCGTAGTGGTCTGGTGAAAATATACATGGACCATCAGTTAGTCTCTCCCACCAGTGAATTCAGTATTGTCGATCAAAGTGGAAATGTGGTGCAAACACAGCTTGTTGAATCATTTAGCGATGGTTCCTACTGGGCTTTGTGGGTAAGTGATATTCCTGCTTTTGGCTATAAGAAATATGTAATCAAAGTTAGTAATAAAATGAAACAAATTCCTGTTCATGATCAAAAAATAACAGAACTTGAAAACCAGTGGTATAAAGTTAAAATTGATGATGAACGTGGTGCCATTAATAGTATTTTCGACAAAGAACTAAATAAGGAGCTGGTGGATCAGGATGCAGAATGGAAGTTAGGAGAGTTTATTTATGAAACACTTGGAAACCGTGATCAATTGAATCAGTTTCGTTTAGACGACTATCAACGGGTTCCGCTCGAAAAGGTTTGGTTCGAACGCTATCAAGAAGGAGATATTTGGAATACCGTCTATTTTAAAGGCAATACCGAGGCAGCTATACGTGAGGCAGGTTACGAGTTTGAGATAAGATTATTCAATACTACTAAACGTATTGATTTAGCATATTCTATTCTTAAAAAATCGGTTACTGACCCCGAGGGTATCTATATTGCTTTTCCATTTATGCTCAAAGATGGCGTATTGGCATTTGATGTTCAGGGTGGCGAAATACGTGCAGGAATTGATCAGATACCTGGCTCTACCAATGATTGGAATATTGTTCAAAATTATGCGCGCCTCAAAAACGAAAATGCACAAATATTGTTGAGCTCTCCCGAAATACCTCTAATGCAATTTGGAGGTATAAACACTGGACGATTTGAATATGGTGCTCTACCAGAATCTACGCATATTTACGGTTGGCCGATGAACAACTATTGGGTCACCAATTTTAATGCAGAACAACGCGGAGGTATCGATTGGGTTTACACTATTAGTAGTTCTTCCGATGCTTCACAAACCAAGGCTGTTCGCTTTGGCTGGGATAACCGTGTTCCATTCTTGGCTCGTACACTCCCAGGTGGAATCAGTAGCAAAGCGCAAAGCTGGGAAAAATCTATAATCGGTGGCTGGCCTGAAAATGTAATACTGCTAAGTTCTACCCCAAACAAGGATGGAAACTCGTCCGTTTTACACGTTCGGGAAACGGAAGGAAAAAGTGCCGATATGAAATTGTTGACACTGCCAAATGATAAGCAAACTAGCCTAATGGAGGTAAACGTTTTGGAGGAAGAGATCGATTCTCCATCAACTATACTACAACCATTTGGAATAAAATTTTTTAAATTGAGTTGGTAATATGAATAAGGCGGTGAGTTTTTATACTTGTTTATTCTCGTATATAATTATATGGTTTTAAGTCTTTAAGAAATGAGCTTGAATTAGAGCATGTATTATCAAAAATCACAGCTCATAAATCAATACTTGAAATAAATTTAGATAAGTATATGTTACATTTGTATAAAAATTTTCAAATCAGTTATAACATTAGAAAACAAAATGTTGAAAATGTACGTT
>Ga0172377_10009215_pt1 | contig 10116 bp, 4 predicted proteins | sample Pumphouse3metaG_FD_119749 | JGI IMG/M metagenome (GOLD analysis project Ga0172377, IMG submission 119749) | Leachate microbial communities from a municipal landfill in Southern Ontario, Canada - Pumphouse #3 metaG | ecosystem: Engineered > Solid waste > Landfill > Unclassified | place: Canada... | reverse complement strand
TCCTGGTTGATAAGCCACATCATTGAAAGTGTAAAGATACTTGAAACTATTCTTACCAAATCCAAGGCTCTTTCCATTGAGTTTCAGCTCAACAGAGTCCCCTGTAGATACAACATAGACTGGTTTAACAGTACCCAGAGCATAGTTCCAATGACCGATAACATGACTTCCATCCTTCTCGGGAGTCACCCAACCATTCCACATTACTTGATGGGCATAGAAGGCATCCTTCGGGATGCGCATAGCATCCACGACACCTGAAGTACGATAGTTGGCCTCGCCACGGTAGTGTGTGTTGGTCTCAGAGAACACAATCTTTGCACCACCACTATTCACTCGCTTACCCATACCTGGTCTGTCGACATAGTAATCGTACCACCTCTCTACCATGCCACAAGCAAACTTGTCCATATTGTGGTTGTAGTCAGGGGCTGGGGCGCCGCGGTAAAGGGGACCCGCACCTTCCTTATGATAAGGGTAGCTATACTCATCCCAATATTTGCGCAAGCCTTCGTCGCGGTTATACTCCATCTGCCAATATGGCTTTCCACCGCTCTTGTTGACATAAAGCATCTCTCCGCCATATTCAGCCTCATCAATATCAAGCATCTCGCGGCTACCCACAGCTCGCCCTCCATAAGGATCGAACTTGTCTCTGATCTGCTTTAGTTCTACGACATGTTCACGAGAGATACTCTCGTTACCACCTTCGTAAAAGAGGATACTTGGGTTGTTGCGATTATAAATGATTGCATCGCGCATAACCTCTGCTCGCTGTTCCCACTGCCTTCCTTTGGAATCATGCTCCGCATCGCCAGCTGGCATAGCCTGAATAAGGCCGACACGGTCACAGCTTTCAATGTCTTGCTTCCATGGAGTGATATGCATCCATCGTACAAGGTTGCCGCCAGACTCTACCTGCAAATTGTTGCTATAATCGGATAACCATGCAGGCACACTCATTCCAACACTCGGCCACTCATTGCTAGTTCGCTGGGCATAGCCATGCATCATAAGAACGCGGTCATTAAGCCATATCTTTCCTTCACCAAAACGTGTCTTTCTAAAGCCCGTTCGCAGTGAGTTATCATCTATCACTGATCCATCATCGGCAGTGAGTAGTGTGTTTACGGTATAAAGATAGCCATATCCCCAACTCCAGAAATGGGCGTTGTCAAGAAGTCCTTCCACAGCAACCGTCTTGGTTTCTTGTGGGTTCAATGTATACTTTTGTCCTTTGAGACGCAGCACTTCCTTCCCGTCTTTATCAAGAATCTGACACGAATAGATAAAAGAGCGCGCCTTGTTGTCATCATTGCGAACTTGCGACTCGGCATGAACAGTAACCTTCTTTCCAGGAATATCATAGTTCTTACCATAGACATAAACACCAGTGGTCTTCAGATTAGAATAAAGTGGCAAGGTTTGATATACCTTATCCGTAATATGCAACCATACATTCTTTGGTATTCCGCCATAGTTTGCATTAAAGTTCCGGTCGTTCCACTGGTATCTAGAGTTAGTAGCTCTTTCCCTGTAGGTCCACGAACTATTTACCCAAACGGCGATGACGTTCTCTCCTTGTCTAATATAAGGAGTCAGATCCCAGCCACTTGCCATGATGCCGTTTTCCGTCAGGCCAAGGCTTTGACCGTTGATATAAACTTCAGCACCGAATCGAACACCTTCAAACTCGACGAAAAATTTCTTCCCGTCTACATCGTCAATCTTGAAGTGCTTGCGATACCACATCGTTGTGTCACTCAATTGTGAGATAGGTACCTTAAAGGCCTCTGCTTCATTCCAAGCATAGGGCAAAGTGACACGTTGCCAGTCACGATCGTTATAATCAACAGCTTGAGCACCCTTGATGTCGCCAATTTGAAGCAACCAGTCGCTATTAAAGTTCATTTTATGGCGTGGGTTAGCTGTTGCATTCAATGACAGCAACACCACAAGCAGTGTAAGGATAAATTGTTTAATACGCATGAAGTAGATTTGTTGGTGTTTTTGATAATACAAAGTTACGATTTTCCTTTTCGAATGACCTTAATTTCCGTCTGGTTTCTTGACCTCAAAGACAGGTGATGCATACCACCGATAGGTATGCCAGTCATCGGGATGAGAAGGGTCAAAGTCTTTCCAGTCACCACGAAGATCTTTTGCCATGGGCAATCCCAGTTGTTTGATACCCATCACAACCATCTTACTAACTTCGTATGCTCCAAATGGATTGAAGTGTGTGTTGTCAGCCAATTCTGTTGTCTGACCGGGAAATGTGTTCACGGGATAATGGACCAAGGCACGTTTGCTATTTTCCTCGCCCAAACTCTCAAAGAAAGTGCGTGTCATTTCGTGTACTTCTATCACTGGCACATTCTCTCTGCGTGCAACAGCTCGCATGGCATCTGGATATTCTCCGTGGGTTTCAACTATCCGTCCCTGCTCGAATCGTCTGCGCTGAGTAGGAGTAACAAAGACGATATTTCCGCCACGTCCACGAACCTTGTCAATAAACAGCTTGAGATTATGGGAAAAATTATACCACGCTCCATCGCCAGGGCCATGCTCCTTTTGGTCATTATGCCCAAATTCGCAGAACACATAGTCACCTTTGTGCATCATCTGGAGCACCTTGTCCAATCGATTGGATGCTAAAAAAGAGCCTGCTGTCAAACCACTCTCGGCGTGATTAGACACAGCAACCTTATCATCAAACCATCGTGGGAACATCTGTCCCCAACTAGCCCATGGTTCCCGATTCTGATCTACCACTGTGGAGTTGCCACAAAGAAATATCGTCAAGGCTGTAGTGTCTACCTCTATCTTGATAGAACGAACAGCTGGTGAGGGACCGTTGAATTCTAATGTGAGCCTGTCATCCCAATGAAAATATTCATTCTCACGATCCTTGAGTTTAACCCTCTCCTTATCTGAGATATAGGGAGAACGTTTGTTGATAATGAAAGAGTAAGTCTTGAATTGTCCCTTTTTGGTCGGTGCAGCTTCCAAAAATAGTCTGCGGTTCTCTGCCCGGACAACTGTATTTCCTGCCTTTCGCTTGCTACCAAGCGTCACGGTTACCTTGTAATTGCCGTCGGGGACTTTGACTGAGAAATAAGCTGGCCCAGAATAGACTCCTGATAGTTCTTTTGCCGATGGCACATGGGCATATTCAAGCATGTCCCAGCCAAACCCCAAGCCCTCTGAATAAAGTGGCTGTGGTTTACTCATATCAAATTCGAATGACTGTGCACTCATGGAGATGATTCCCATGAGGCAAAGCGCCATGATAATTATTCGTTTCATTGTTTATCAATAATTTGTTGTTAGTCAGGTTAAGATATGAATTGACATTAGAGGAATTGAGGAGCGTCTCTCCTTACTTCTTCTTTTTGGTGTCCGTTAACTTCTTTCCGTTAATAGTAACGTTCTTGATTACGGTGTTTGTAATAATGCTATCAGTGAACGCTTCCTTCTTGTCCTTCACATTAATGTTCTCGAAAGTGAAATCACGAAGCACATACTTATCCGATGCTCCAACATCAAAAAAGTTGCCGCAGTCCATATTGATGTTCCTCATCACAATGTTGTTACACTGCGATATAGGCATATCTTGACGGTCTGTCTTGTTGAAAAACTGTGTCCAAGGACGCACTACGAGGAACATATTGGCATTTCCCGTAACGTTTTCGACAGTTACATATTCATAGTGTTGTGGGGTATCTGGGCGCATCTTAAGCCATAGTACACGGTTAACGTTACCCGCTACGATATTTCGAAGAATAATATTATGATCCTTAACACTTTCCGAGCCAAGTGTAAGACAACCATGAACGACACCATAACGACAGTTCTGAATGATAATATTATAGTTGGGACCGTTGTCTGGGCTTTGGTCTGCATATGTACCCTTGCCACCCTTCAATGCAATGGCATCGTCATTGACGTTCATATAACAACCATCTACCAAAACATCATGGCATACATCAATGTCAATGGCGTCAGTACTCGGCCCTTTGACGCCATCAGTAGATGAGTATATGAAACATCCAAGATATCTTACATGATCGCTTTTGTAGAGATGATTCGTCCAGAAAGGGCTATTAATGAGTTTCACATCTTGCACAGTAACGTTGGTGCTATTGGATATGTAAAACAATCGTGGGCGTTGCTCATCCTTATTGGTACAATTGCGATTCCACTCCCTTCTCAACCAGAACTGACGCCAATAGTGGTAGCCATTGCCATCAATGGTGCCCGGTCCAGATACAACAAATCCATTCACCCCATCGGCATTGATGAGTGCCGTATAGTATTTACAAGTCTCGCCCTCAATGCGGGTTTCCTTGATAGCAAAGTCCTCCACGCGATCAGACCCCTTGAGACGAGCGCCCCCCTCTACCAAAAGATTGGTACCTTGACGAAAGAAAAGGCTACCAGAAAGGAATGTTCCTCGAGGAATAACGACCACTCCGCCACCTTCTTGTGCACAGCGATCAATGACAGCTTGCAACTCGCGAGTTTGGACAAGGTTGGAATCTTGACAAACACCGAAATCTGTAACGACATAACGCCGTCCGAGTGTCTGCATGTCTACACGGAAGGTATCCGAAAACCATGCATCTATCGGTGTGCCATCAGGCCACTGTTGAGTTTTTTGTTTTGATTCAATGTTTAGGCATAGAGCCAAGAGCATCGTGATAAAAAGTAGTCGCTTCATAGATATAAATGAGTAGTTGTTATAAATTATCGGCTATTCACCGATATTGCAAAGATACCGCGATTTTGCATAATAAACCATGTCGGATTTGATTTATGGACTGCAATTTTTGAGAAAAGAGACGGTGGTGCCTGACTTAAAACCTGTTTTTGGACTGAATTCAATACATGTCAGCTACTAATTCAATTTGATTTACCGAGTGATTCAATTTGATTTACCGAGTGATTCAATTTGATTCATGGCGTGATTCAATTTGATTTACGAGCACAATCGTCCTAAATGACTATAATATTAATATTTACCTTATCACCAAATGAATTGGGTAAGTAATGCTCAAGCAAAATCAATACAATCTCATAAAGCGATTCTTCAAGTCCTGGGCTCAACCACGTAGCACCTTTCTGACGCTTTATCTTCAACCTTATAATGCCTCCACGTACTCTTTCACCATAGTAGCACATCGCTCACCATCAATGCCTGCTGATACAATTCCACCTGCATAGCCGGCTCCCTCACCACAAGGAAAGAGACCTCTAAGACGCACATGCTGGAGGGTTTCGTAGTCGCGAAGGATACGAACCGGACTGGAAGTGCGCGTCTCTGTGGCAATAAGTACAGCCTCGTTGGTTAGGAAGCCATGACTTCGCCTGCCAAAAGTCTTGAAACCCTCTTGTAAACGGCTAGTGATGAAAGGAGGTAACCAGAAGTGCAATGGGCTACTAATCAGTCCTGGCGCATAACTGCTGTCCGGCAAGTCATAACTGAGATGCTTATTTACGAAGTCTGCCATACGCTGGGCAGGTGCAGTTTGCTGCATATTTCCCTGCTGCCAACACATACGTTCAAGTGATTCCTGCAATCGCATGACTGCTAGATTGTCTTGCGTATCACCTGTAGAGTCAGTGACTTTAGCCTCATTCTTCACTATAGCCGGAACGTCCTCAGGGTTGATTTCCACCACCATACCACTGTTGCTCCATTGAGTACCACGGTTGGAGGGGGACATTCCATTAACAACAATCTGCTCCGGGCCGGTAGCGGCAGGAATGACAAAGCCGCCGGGACACATGCAGAAGGAGTAAATTCCTCGTCCCTCGACTTGCGAGACATAGGAATATTCCGCGGCTGGAAGATAATCGCCACGTCCCTGCCTGTTATGATATTGTAATTGGTCTATGAGTTGAGAGGGGTGCTCCAAACGCACTCCCATGGCTATTCCCTTAGGTTCAATTTCGATATGGGCAGCATCAAGATAACGATAAACATCTCGAGCGCTATGTCCAGTAGCTAGAATGACTGGTCCACAATAGGTCTCTTCTGCCCCGGTTTGAAGGTTCTCAGCTTGCACGCCAACTACTTTGTCTCCATCAAGAAGCAGGGAAGTCATCTTGGTCTGAAAGTGCACCTCACCCCCACTTTTCAGTATCTGCTCGCGCATGTTCTCGATAACACGAGGCAACTTGTCGGTACCAATGTGCGGATGGGTATCAGCTAGAATCGAAGTAGAGGCACCATGTTGGCAGAACACATTCAATATCTTGTCAACATTGCCACGTTTCTTGCTACGTGTGTAGAGCTTTCCATCACTGTAAGCACCGGCACCTCCCTCGCCGAAGCAGTAGTTACTCTCTGCATCGACTTTCTGAGTCTTTGTAATAAGAGCGAGGTCGCGCTTACGCTCATGCACATCCTTACCACGTTCCAATACGATTGGCCTCAACCCAAGCTCAATAAGACGAAGAGAAGCAAACAATCCGGCAGGGCCCTCACCTACTACTATGACTTGTTGTCTGTCTGAAACATCGGGGTATTCGGTCTTCAAATAGCCCTCGTCTTGTGGTAGTTCGTTGATATAAACACGAACATTCAAGTTTACATAGATGGTACGTTGCCGTGCATCAATACTCCTTCGCAATACTCGAGCACGCTGAATAGTTCGCGCATCAACCCCTTGGTCCTTGGCGATATAGTTGATAATAAACTGTTCTGAGGATGCTATCTGAGGTGAAACACGTATCTGTAATTCTTGTATCATAATGCAATTTGTAGCTATTTTGCTGCAAAATTAGCGAAATTATCACATTAATGGTTTGGAAAAAGATTATTTCTTATTATTTTTGCAGACAAGTTTTGTCATAGCCCAATTTGTTTTTGGGATGGCATTACATATTATTAATATCATTGTTATGAAAGTTTTGAAGTTTGGCGGAACGTCTGTAGGTTCCGTGAAGAGTATCCTTAGTTTAAAACACATCGTAGAGCGTGAGGCACGCCACCAACCCATTGTAGTTGTCGTTAGTGCCCTTGGCGGAATCACCGACCAACTCATCGCCACGTCGCAGTTAGCCCTAGAAGGCAATGATGAATGGCGAAAATCTTACCAAGACATGGTGAATCGGCACCACAAGATGATTGATACGATCATCACCAATCCTTCAGCACGCGAACAACTGTTTAATTCTGTAGATGCCTTATTCGAGCAACTACACTCCATTTACTTCGGCGTATATCTGATTCACGACCTAAGCCAAAAGACTCAGGACGCGATCGTCAGCTATGGAGAACGCTTGAGTTCCAATATTGTGTCTGTTCTAATCAAAGGGTCACGGTGGTTTGACTCCCGCGAATTTATCAAGACCATACCATTTAATAATAAGAATACACTCGATAGCGATCTGACTTACAAACTTGTGAGTGATGCTTTCGAAGACTTGTCTCGTATTTCTGTTGTGCCCGGATTTATTTCGACGGATAGCAATACTGGCGAGATTACCAACTTAGGTCGTGGAGGATCCGACTATACGGCAGCCATCATCGCCGCCGCACTTAATGCCGAGGCTCTGGAAATATGGACAGATGTCGATGGCTTTATGACGGCAGACCCCAAGGTTATACACACGGCCTACACCATTGATGAGCTGAGTTACGTTGAGGCAATGGAGCTTTCAAACTTCGGTGCCAAGGTCATCTACCCCCCGACCATATATCCTGTTTGCATCAAGAACATCCCTATAAGCGTAAGAAACACGTTCAACCCCGAGGGTGAGGGTACCATCATCAAAAACAAAATCACTGATGATCATCGCGCCATCAAGGGTATCTCAAGCATAAAGGGTACTACGCTAATTACGGTATCTGGCCTTTCAATGGTCGGAGTGATTGGTGTGAACCGCCGAATCTTCACCGCGTTGGCCGACCATGGCATCAGCGTGTTCCTCGTTTCTCAGGCATCATCAGAGAATTCGACCTCTATCGGTGTGCGGGATGAGGATGCCCGGAGTGCAGTTGAGGTGCTCAACAAAGAGTTTGAAACAGAGATAGAAGACGGGGCCATGTTCCCCATGAACGCTGAAAGCAATCTGGCAACCATCGCTATCGTTGGCGAGAACATGAAACATACGCCTGGTATTGCTGGCAAACTATTCGGCACGTTAGGAAGAAGTGGTATTTCGGTCATTGCATGTGCTCAAGGCGCTTCGGAGACCAACATCTCATTTGTGGTCGACTCCAAATATCTGCGAAAGTCGCTCAATGTGATTCACGACTCCTTCTTCCTTTCAGAGTATAACGTTCTCAACCTTTTCATTTGTGGTATAGGAACTGTCGGTACCAAACTCATAGAGCAAATTCGTTCGCAATATGAGCTATTGAAGGAACATTCACATCTCAAGCTAAATGTTGTGGGCATTGCTAGCTCCAAGAAAGCCATATATTCACGTCAGGGATTGGACCTCAACAATTATCGAGAGTTACTGAAGGCCTCTGCCATTAGTTCCACAGAGAAGATGCGTGACAGTATTTTGGAGATGAATATATTTAACTCTGTATTCGTAGATTGTACGGCTTCCAAGGACATTGCTTCACTTTATCAGACTTTTCTCGATCATAACATAAGCATTGTTGCAGCCAACAAGATTGCCGCCAGTTCCGAGTACGAGCGCTATGCCAAGCTTAAAGAGACGGCCTTGAAGCGCGGAGTGAAGTTTCTTTTCGAGACCAACGTAGGCGCTGGACTACCTATCATCAGTACCATCAATGACCTTCGTAACAGCGGAGACCGTATATTAAAGATAGAGGCTGTACTCAGTGGCACCCTCAACTTTATATTTAACGAACTGGCAGAGGACGTTCCTTTCTCGGAAACCGTGCATCGGGCACAGCAACAAGGTTACTCAGAACCTGACCCACGAGTAGATCTTAGTGGCATCGATGTGATACGTAAGTTGGTTATACTCACCCGTGAGGCTGGCTATCGAGTTGAACAAGATGATGTAAACAGGGAGCTATTCGTACCCAATGAATATTTCCAGGGTTCTGTAGATGACTTCTGGAGCAAGTTGCCCGAATTGGATAACGACTTTGAGATACGTCGCAAGCAACTAGAATCTGAAGGCAAGCGCTGGAGGTTTGTTGCAACAATGGAAGGAGGTAAGACAAGTGTTTCCCTGAAAGCCGTTGGACAAGAACATCCCTTCTACCGCTTGGAAGGTAGCAACAATATCATCATGCTGACAACAGAGCGCTACAAGGAATACCCCATGGAAATCAAAGGATATGGTGCTGGTGCTGGTGTTACGGCAGCGGGCGTGTTTGCCAACATCATGAGCATTGCAAATATCTAATGCCGTTCAGGACTTTTTGATGAATTTGAAGGCATGAAACACATCATTATCTTAGGCGATGGCATGGCAGATCATGCTGTTGCTAAATTGGGCGGCAAGACTTTGCTACAATACGCAAACACCCCTTACATGGACTTATTGGCCAAAAAAGGTCGTACAGGAAGGCTAATGACAATTCCCGAAGGCTTTCAACCCGGGTCCGAAGTAGCCAACACTGCTATACTTGGGTATGATCTGAACGACGTCTATGAAGGTCGCGGGCCATTAGAAGCTGCGAGCATCGGTTATGAAATGTTGCCCGAGGACATGGCCATGAGGTGCAATATCATCACATTACAGGACGGACGCATTATCACACACAACGGCGGCAACCTTTCTACAGAGGATGGTGACATACTCGTAAAATATCTCGACGAACATCTAGGCAATGATGCCGTACAGTTTATCACAGGTATTCAATATCGCCATCTATTAATTATTCGTCGCGGCAGTAAGCATGTGGAGTGCGCTCCACCCCATGATTATCCAAGCCACGAGTGGCGTCCGTTACTCGTTAAGAGTGAGGCCGGCTGGGAGGGTGTGCGTGAACCCATCGTAGACTTTGATGGTAATCCCACTGGTGAGATGCGCATGACTGGACAAGAAACTGCCGACCTGCTCAATGATCTTATCCTGCGATCACAGCAACTCCTTACTGAGCATCCATACAATGTTGGCAAAGCTACTGCTAATGAGCGTCAGGCTAACAGTATTTGGCCATGGGGCGGAGGC
>Ga0172377_10009211_pt1 | contig 10118 bp, 6 predicted proteins | sample Pumphouse3metaG_FD_119749 | JGI IMG/M metagenome (GOLD analysis project Ga0172377, IMG submission 119749) | Leachate microbial communities from a municipal landfill in Southern Ontario, Canada - Pumphouse #3 metaG | ecosystem: Engineered > Solid waste > Landfill > Unclassified | place: Canada... | reverse complement strand
CTTGAATCAGGACCTAAAGGATTAAATTTTAAATTTATTCTTGATTATTTCAAGAGCAATAAACCAAAGAAGAAAGAGGCTTCTAAACCTTTTATTGTTGATGTTAAGCGTTGCAAATTTAAGAATGTTTCATTTTCGCTCAGACTAAGAAATAACAAAAAAGAATATCCCGAAAGATTAGTGGCACTAAATAATATGCGATATACTGACCTTAATTTTGATATGCGAGATATTGTTTTTGTAAAAGATTCTATTAATGTTAGGATAAAAAAGTTTTCAGCAAAGGAAAAGAGTGGATTTAATATAAAGAATATTTCAGGGTCATTCATTGTTTGTCCAAGAACTATTATTGCAAAAGATGCTAATATAGAAACATCTAATTCTGACTTGCATTTTGATGCTTTAATGAGAACAACATCTTGGAAGACTTATGGCCATTTCATTGATTCTGTTTATTGTCAAGGAGAAATAAAGAAAGGAAGTCAAGTAGGTATGAAAGATGCTACTTATTGGGCAGACGCAACTCGTGGATTTGAGCAAAAAGCAGAGATAAGTGCTAAGTTTTATGGCAAAGTTTCTGATTTACATTGTCAAGATTTAGAAGTTAAGACGGGTAAAGATACTTATATAAAAGCAAAAGGAACAATTGTTGGTTTGCCTAAATCAGAAAATACAGTTTATAATGTTATTGCACAGGAAATAAGGACAAGTTATGCAGACTATAAATCAATGAAGTTAGGTCATCGCTTAGAGAATTTACCTATTCCTAAAATGCTTTTAACACTTGGTAAGATTAATATGAAAGGAGAGTTTAGAGGTCTAATAAAGAATTTTGATGCCACAGCTCAACTAAAGACAGAAATAGGAGATATAGATATTATTGGAGGTTCAATAAATAATGGAGGCAATATTACTTATTCAGCAGATATATTATCTAATCAATTCGATGCAGGAAAGTTATTTGGTATACCATGGCTAACAACTACAGAATTTGGAGCAAAAGCAGAAGTAACAGGAACAAAACTTGATAATCTAAATGCAACTCTTTTGGCTAATTTCAGAAACATTAATATCAAAGGGAATAACTACGACACAATTTCTGTTGATGGAGAAATGAAAGGAAAGCAAATAACAGCACAGTGTTATTTAGATGATGATGCTGTAAAATTAACAGCCTCAACAGAATTTGTTTTAGGGAAAAAGAAATCTTTGTATGTTAATGCAGATATAGATTATGCTAATACTCATAAACTAAAACTATTTAATTTTGCTGATACAACTACAAGTTTTTCAGGAAAAATAATAGCAGATATTCAAGACTTTAATCCAAAAACTATGACAGGTAGTGTGAATATTCAGAACTTAAAGTTTGTTCTTTCAGACACTAATACCTTTTCAATTAAACATCTAAATGCTCAGATGACTAATAATAAATTGACTAATAGTTTAAAGATATATTCTGATATTTTGGATTTCTCAATGGTAGGGGATTATACTTTTGATAATATAGGAAAAGATATTAATTGGGTTGTTAAACATTATATTCCAAGTTTTAATTTCAATAGAGATGAAAAAAATATTTTGGATTCAATTGATAATGAATATCAAATTAAGTCAAACTTTGAGTTTTCTTCAACAATAAAAAATCCAAAGCCACTTCTTAATCTCTTTGCTCCAAAGATTCAATTAAGTAATAATATTGTAATTTATGGAAAATGTAATCCTGATGATAAGCTTAACTTAAATATTGGAGCAAAGAAATTTATTGTCGGAAATTTTGTAATTGATAATTTGTTATTGGAATCAAAGGTTAGGGAAAATTATCTAAATACTTCAATCAATAGTTCTAATTTTAATATTACAGATAGTTTGTATATTAAGAATATTGCTCTTGAAATAAATTCTAATTCAAATGAATTTAATTTATTATTAAATTTCTCGGATAATAAATCAGATAAACCAACAAGAGGTCGTTTAAATTTTAAATCTATATTTATAGAAAATATTTTGCAAGGAGGATTTGAGAATTCGGAAATAGAACTTTTGGGAAACAAATCAAGTATAAATAATAATAATATAATTAGTTATGATGGTAAGCAAGTAGCTATACTTAATTTCTCACTTAATAAGAAACAGGAAAGTATAACTGTAAATGGAATATTATCGGATAAAAATTCTGATAAAGTAGATGTTGATTTTAAAAATGTAGATATAAGTTCATTTAATTCTTTATTAAAGAATTATGGATTAGAATTAGGAGGTAGAATAAATAAGAATATTACATTTAGAAATGTGTTGTCAAAACCTTTCTTCACCTCCAATTTAGTAATAGATAATTTGGTCGTTAATAATAATATTTTAGGACATACAGATTTAAATATTAGTAATACATCTACTAATGATGCGTTTTTTGTTAATGTAAAGGTTCTGTATAAAGGTAATGATGGAATACAAAATACTCCATTAGCAATAACAGGATTTATTTACCCGGAAAGTAAGAAAGATAATTTAGACCTAAATATTAGTTTGAAGAACTTTAATTTAAAGGTAATTGAAAAATACTTAGTTAGTTTTGCTTCAGAAGCCGAAGGGTTATTAAGTGCTCAAAATATTAGTGTAAAAGGGAAATTTAATCAACCTGATATTCGTGGAGTTTTAGTTTGTAAGAATGGTGGATTGAAAATAGATATGCTAAATACCAAGTATTATTTTTCAGATACAATAAGAATAGAAAATAATAAATTTATTCTTAATAATTTCCAATTAAAAGATGCCCAAAACAATAAAGTGAAGATAAATGGTAATATAACTCACGATAAGTTCCAAGACTATAATATTAATTTGTTAGCAGATGCACAAAAGATAAAAATATTAAATACAAAAGCCTCTTCAGGGCAAATGTATTACGGAGATGCTTATGCTTCTGCTCGTGTAAAGATTTCGGGCGATTTATCAATGTTAAATATAGATGTTCAAGCAAAGACGGAAAAAGGTACAAATTTAGTAATCCCAATTTCGAGTAAGACTTCTGTATTAAATAACTCATTTATTGTGTTTACACAGATAGATAAGACAAAGAAAGAAGATTCATTACTAATAAAGCCAATAGTAAAAAACACAAAGAGTATTGGTTTAAATATCGTGATTAAATTGTCTGTAACTCCTGATGCAGTAATATCATTACCTATGGAATTTAATCAGCTAAATGGAGATTTATCAGCTTCTGGTGAAGGAGATTTAAACCTTGAAATAGATAATAAAGGTAAGTTTAATATGTTTGGAGGAGTAGCTATTGCAAGTGGAACATTTAAAATGAAATTGATGGATTTGATTGATAAAACCTTTGTAATAGACAAGGGAGGAAGTATTCAATTTAATGGAAAACCAACATCAGGAGTTATAGATGTTAGTGCTGTTTATAAAACAAAAGCTTCTTTGGCACCAATACTTGGTGTTAGTTATTCTAAACCAGTTGATGTTCAAAGTATAATTATGCTTTCTGGCAATATGATGAATCCTGTTCCAAAATTTGATATTAAGTTACCAAATACAGATGCAGAAACAGTAGATAAATTATTTATGTATATTGATAAGAATGACGAAAAACAAATGTTGGAACAAACAGCTTCACTTCTTTTAGCACGTCAATTCTATTCAAGTACAGGAGGAATTAATAATATTGTTGAAGGAACAGATTTAACATCATCAGCATTTGAATTAGCATTTGGACAAATAACAGGGATGCTAACAAATATGGTTAAGTTTGTTGATGTTGGCTTAAACTATACTCCAGGAACATCAGGAATAACAGACCAATATGACCTTAGATTTTCAAAAGACATAGGTCGTTGGGAAATAGAAGGAAATGCAGTTTTTGGAGGAAAGACAGAAACACAAGCACAAGGAGCTGCATCATTTATCGGCGATATAAATGCAGAGTATAAAATTACTGATAATTTCCGTTTCAAAGCATTTAATAAATCAAATGCTAACGACTTCACAAAATATAATATTACTCCATACACTCAAGGAATAGGTATAACATATAAAAAAGAATATGATAAATTTTCTGATATATTCAAGTCAAGGAAACAAAGAAATAAAGTACTAAAATAACAAAGAATAAAAATGAAAAAAGACGATCAATACACAATTGCACTCGTTGCTCATGATAATTGCAAGATAGACCTCGCAGAATGGGTAGCTTTCAATAAAAATAAATTAGCTAAGCATAATATTATATGTACAGGCACAACAGGAAGATTGGTTGAAGAAGAAATCAATAAAGGACTTTCTGCAAACTCAAGAGATTATATAAGAGTACAGAAATTAAAATCAGGTCCTTTGGGAGGAGACCAACAATTAGGGGCAATGATAAGTGAAAACAAGATAGATATTCTATTCTTTTTTTGGGATGCTATGGGACAACAACCTCATGATGTTGATGTAAAAGCATTATTAAGGATAGCAGTTATGTATAATATCCCAACAGCATCAAACAGAGCAACAGCAGACTTTTTAATATCTTCACCTCTATTTGAAAGTGAAGATTATGAAAGAAAAGTCTACGATCATGATGCTTACATTAATAGGAAAATTAAATAGCATAATGTAAGCAAAAGGTTGGCTTTTGTCTAAAAACAAAAATAAAAAGGTAAGAGTCTATTTTATCTTTTTATTCAAAACAATTCAAAACAAATTAAAACAAAATAATAATCAAACAATTAGAATGAAAAAGACAATTTTATTACTATTAGTAGGTTTATTTGCTTTTGCACCACTTGCTAAGGCAGATGAAGGAATGTGGCTGTTAATGTTTTTAGAAAAACAGACATATAAAGACATGAAAGCTAAAGGGCTTAAACTAACTCCTAAACAAATCTATGACATTAATCAAGCGTCATTAAAAGATGCAGTAGTTCAGTTTGGAAGAGGTTGTACTGGTGAAATAATATCAAATGAAGGATTATTATTAACTAATCACCATTGTGGTTATCCTGAAATTCAACGTCAATCAACAGTAGAACATGATTACTTAATGAATGGCTTTTGGGCATATTCAAAGCAAGAAGAATTGCCTTGTCCAGGATTAACAGTAAAATTCTTAAAAAGAATGGACGATGTTACAGATAAAGCATTAAAGAATGTAACAAAAGAAACTTCGGAAGAAAACAGAGCAAGTATTATAAGAGATAATATCAAGAAGATAAAAGAAGAAGCTGAAAAAGGAAATGGTTACACAGCACAAGTGGCAACAATGTTTGATGGAAATCAATATATATTATTTGTATATGAAATTTTTACAGATGTACGTTTAGTTGGAGCACCACCATCATCAATTGGTAAATTTGGTTCAGATACAGATAACTGGATGTGGCCTCGTCATACTTGTGATTTCTCAATGTTTAGAGTTTATTCAGATAAAGACGGGAAACCAGCAGAATATTCAAAGAACAATATTCCATTAAAACCAAAACATTCATTACCTGTTTCTCTTAAAGGAGTAAAGAATAATGATTTTACAATGGTTATGGGATTCCCTGGTTCAACAGATCGTTTTTTAACATCTTATGGTGTAGAACAAGCAATAGATGTTTATAATCCATCAGTAGTTATAGCAAGAACTGCTCTAAGAAACGTAATGGATGAAGATATGAAAGCAGACCCAAAAGTAAGAATACAATATGCAGCTAAGTTTGCACAACTATCTAATTATTGGAAGTTCTATATTGGACAAACAAAATGTTTGAAAGACTTAAACGTAAATAAGACAAAGAAAGACCTTGAAGACCGCTTTGCAAAATGGGTATCAGAAAAACCAGAACGAGTGGCAGAATATGGAACAGTATTAAAAGACCTTGCAGATAACTTTGCAATAACTAATGAATATGATTATCTAAAAATATTCACCAACGAAGCATTTCTAAGAGGCAATTCTGGTGCAGCAATAGCACGTAATTTTGTAAGCTTAGAAAAAGAATTAAGAGAAAATGGTAATAGTGAAAAAGCAAAACAAATTGCACAAACAATAAAAGAAGCGTTAGAAACAATATTTCAAGACTTTAACTTAGCAACAGAACAAAAACTACTTGCAACAGGACTTGACGTATTCTATCGTAATGTTCCTTATAAACATCAAAATGAAGATTTCTTAGAATTTGCATTCAAAAACAAATACGACTTTAACAAAATATCAAAAGATATATTTGAAAAGTCAAATCTTTTAGACCCAGCAAAAGTAAATAAATTATTAGCAAATCCAACAGCAGATCTAATAGCAAATGACCCAATGTTTATTCTTTACAAGCAATTTGTAGATAATATAAATTCAAGACTTGCAAATGCACAACCAGCCTATGCAGCACTAAATAAAGCAAACAGATTATTTGTAAAAGGAATAATGGAAATGGATAATAATAAATCATTTGCACCAGATGCAAACTTAACAATCCGTTATACCTATGGTCAAGTAAAGAATTATCGCCCACAAGATGGTATAATTTATGATTATTATACAACCCTTGATGGAGTAATGGCAAAAGAAGACTCAACAAATTGGGAATTCGTTGTTCCAGCAAAACTAAAAGAACTATATAAAACTAAAGATTATGGTCAATATGGAGTAAATGGAACAGTACCAACTGCATTTATTTCAAATAATGATATAACAGGAGGAAACTCTGGCTCTCCAGTAATCAATGGAAAAGGAGAATTAGTAGGAGTAGCATTTGATGGCAACTGGGAAGCAATGAGTGGCAACATAGCCTTCAACCCAGAACTACAAAGATGTATAAATGTAGACATCCGTTACGTATTATTTATAATAGATAAATACGCTGGAGCTACAAATCTAATAAAAGAAATGAACATAATAAAATAAGCCTCATTCTTTTATATTATAATCAAAGGGACAGACAAAAAAACTGTCCCTTTTTTATTTATAACTTGATATTGATTAAGTATAAACCATTATCTTTGCTCTTCAATAATCATCATATTACAAAAGAAAAGAAATCATTTATTAGTTTAAATCAAAAATTAGTATTTATTTTGTGGAATAAATTAATTCAATATTATATTGAGGAATAATATCACAAATTGAAAATGTTAAGCAATGAAAAAGCTAAATTTAATTAGAAGTCCATACATATTAATTATTTGTATGGCTTTGGTTACAGCAACTCTCTTATGTTGCAAAGATGATAATAAAGAAGAACAAAAATTAAGTAGTAATGTTACTTATGATAGTAAATGTAAAAATTCAGAGACAAAAGAATTTTTTGGAGATTCATTAACATATAGGATTAATGGAAATACCTTATTTATAAATAAATATAATGAAGATTACTGTTGTGGTGCAGATAGCTTATCTATTACTACAAATATTACAAATGATACTTTATTTATTACTGAAAATTGGATTGGTATAACAAATTGTATGTGTCCAAGAGATGTTGAATATAATGTTTCTAAAATTCCAAAAGGGAATTATGTTACTTGTATTTCTATATTATATCATTGGTACTATCCTTATTATGATTCAACACAAAAGTCTTCAGATACAACATTCTGTATCCACGTTAATTAATAGGGTTCTATAACAAATAGAGTGAGTAATCGAATTTATGACTTTTAATTATATTGTCATTATATATTGTTGAAGAGCAGATTTAACAATAAATAAATTTGATATATGATAATAAAAACTTATCTTTGCACTAAGAAACAAGTAAGAACTTTTTCTTAATATAAAGCAATAATGTATTCCATTGAAGAATAATTATGCTTTCCTCAAAGACTGATTCCAATTAAAAAAATGTTAAAAACTACGATGCACATCGTAACACTACCACGATGGGCATCGTAATACTGCTACGATACCCATCGTAGTGGTATTTTATCGGCAATAAAATATTTTTTATCGGCGTTTTGTTGCAGTTATATGCCGATAAATTGGATTAAAACCTTATTTAAATTTGAAAAGATAGGATTAAAATTCTCAGTTGTGTTTTTAAAGAGTAATGAGAAGAGATTATAGTATATTTAAGTAGTTAATAGTTCCAGAAACATAAACCAATAAAAATTATAAACCTTATGTCATATTTTTTTAGACCAAGAAAGAAAATCTTTACCAAAGGTGGTGAAGTAAAAGAACAATACTTTGCAGTAGCAAAGCCATCTCAATTAATAACAACTGAAGATTTGGCCGAAGATATTTCCAAAAGAAGTCATTTACGTCCAAGCACGATATTGGCAGTTATTATGGAGCTTTCCATGAGTGTTGATAAACGATTGTTTGATGGTTATAATGTCAATATAGAAGGAATAGGAACATTTGGAGTTGCAATAACAAGCGATGGAGTTGATAATCCAGAAGACTTAAAACCTAAACATGTTCGTTTCAGTAAATTAACATATCGTCCAGACAGGAAACTTGTAAAGAGTTTAAAAGATATGAAATATAGTAACGAACCAGCCCCTCCCAAAGGTTATGTAACAAGAGAAGAATTAAGAGAAGCCAAAGAAAAAAGAAAGCAAGAAAAATTAGAAGAGATAGAATCAAAGAAACAATCCAAAGAAGCAAAAAGAGGATAATTTCTTGTTTATAATAAAATCTTTTGTACATTTGCCTCATACTAAATAACTATTTATTTTCATAAAACTAATTATTATGAAAAAGTTTTTATTACTATTGTTAGTATGTATAGCCTTTATTTCTTGTAAAGATGATAATACAGAATTAAAAGAAGGTCATTATAATCTTGAAATCACTGGTCGTTATTCTTTAGATAGCATTGATTATGAAAATTATAGTGAAAATCAATACATGCAACTTTCAAAAATAGGTAATGATACTTATGAAATTTATGAGCTTTATGCAGGCGAAATTGTTTCTCCAAAGTCATTAATAAATGTTTATGATGAAAATAAAATAAAGGGGACAATTTACCTTAATCCTAATGATACAGCCAGTATTGAAGGAAGTATTAATGGTGATAAGATTGTTGGTGTAATTAAAGGGACTTATACATATTATTGGGGACCTCCTATTGGTGGTGGTTCAAGAACAGTCCCAATGAATGGAACTTTCTCAATGGAATATCAAAGAGAATATCCTCAATAATGTTTTATTCGTTCATTTATAGCAAATCAAAGTTGTTAGATAGAGAAAAATTACTAATTAATAAATAAAAATATCATGAAAAATGGAATTCTTTCTTTAACATTCTTTCTTTGCTTGACGTTTGCAAGCAGTGTTTCTTTTTCTCAAGAAAATGAGAAGTTATTTACTCACACTTTACAAATAAATGCAGGTTATCGTGGATTGGTTAATACTTCTGATTTGGGGGCGGAACCAAGTTGGTATAATTGGTCAGGAAATGATTGCCTAAATTTAATTCCTTCTTACGAATTAGGTTATAAAAACAAATTCTTTGCTAAGTTGCGCTATGCTAATTATTATTATTCTCAGAGACTATCTATTAGATATAATCAAGTGTACGATGTGTATGGCTCAGAATACCCTCCTTATTTTTACCCTGATATATATTATTCTATTGTTGAAAATATAGATAGAGTTGATGTTTTGTCTGTTGTTTTCAGTTATAATTTCTTGAATAAATCAAAGCGAAATCATTTAAAACTTGGTTTCGATATTGGTTATGGACTTGAAACAAGTATAAAAGGTCTTGATTATGAAGAAAATTGGAGAGAAAAGATGGACTTTGCTACCTATAAAAACTTATTAAATTTAGGAATAGAATTATCTTATAAGCATTATCTTAACAAACATTTTGCTATAGGAGTAGAAACAGGTTTTGGTTATTTAGTATCTAAGGGTTACTATGAAAATCCTGCTAATTTAATGGCAACTTGTAGTTATACTTTCTAAATATACATCAGATTTATTGAGATGTATAATACTTTGTTTTATAGCCCATTCTTTTTGAGTGGGATATTTTTATTTATTTGTTATTGAAAAACTAAAAACTTTAATCTTTTGTGTTGTTTTTTTTGCTTTAATGGTAAAAAACCAATTTAAAATAGTTCATAAACACAAAAAATAGTATATTTGTACCTTTATTTTAAGCAATGAGGACAATAAAATCAATTAGATT
>Ga0172377_10009210_pt1 | contig 10120 bp, 7 predicted proteins | sample Pumphouse3metaG_FD_119749 | JGI IMG/M metagenome (GOLD analysis project Ga0172377, IMG submission 119749) | Leachate microbial communities from a municipal landfill in Southern Ontario, Canada - Pumphouse #3 metaG | ecosystem: Engineered > Solid waste > Landfill > Unclassified | place: Canada... | reverse complement strand
GCCTTGGTAAGCTTTTACCTTACCAACAAGCTGATAGGACATAGGCCCCTCTCGAAGCGTCGGAGCTTTAATGGCAGAACTTATGTTCTGACATACTATCGGGTATTATCCTCACTTTCGTAAGGTTATCCCCGTCTTCGAGGTAGGTTACCAATGTGTTACTCTCCCGTTTGCCATGCCAATATTGCTATTAGCATTCGACTTGCATGCCTTAGACACGCCGCCAGCGTTCATCCTGAGCCAGGATCAAACTCTCTGTTTAATATAGAGATCATCTTTACCGAAGTAAAAATGAAAAGATTCTGGTTAACTTATATTATCCGAATTGATGCCGATTAGCATCAAAATTTTTTTTACTTATTTTCACCAAGTTTGAAATTGTGAAAGTTCGACTTGAAACATTTCGCTGAGGGATAGAAAAAAACAGAGATATATCAAATACCTTGTTTTTATTAGGGTATTTTATTTTTATGTTTCAAGTATCCCTATCTTATATCATTTGTTTCGGGCTGTCAAGACCCCAAAACCATGCTAGTTTTATGGGAAATATTGAAATAATCTGTTATAATAAAATTAAGGATTATTAAAGGGGATAATTAATGTCCAAATTTTATATGTCTAAAACAAAAGAAGAAGAGCTCGACGAAATTGAGCGGATTTTTATCGAGGCTAAAGAAGCTCTTTATATTTTACATGATCAAAAATTGAAATTGATTAATAAATTTAAAAGCGCAGCCGACGCGGAGGAAGCGGCGGATATTTTAAACAAACTTAAAGCTTTACGTTAATTTTAATCTTATGAATAAACAAGGCGAAAGCGTTCTCACCGCGGTGCGTAGTGAAAAAGTAAACGTTAAAAAAATAAAGCCGGGCAGTAATAAACATTTGGCACAATTAAGAGGGCAATTGCCTGATATTTTGTTTTGGCAAGATAAGATTAAGGCCGTTAAGGGTAAGGAAGCGCAAGCGATACGAAATGAATTTAGAGAGAAATTCCAAGTTCCCTATACGGTCGGACTTATGGAAAAGTTGACCGGAAGCAAGACTGAAACTGAGTCGAATAAAGCTGAAGAAGTAATAATACAACAGGCAGAAGCCTTGGTCCAGAAAGCGGCCGATGATGAATTATTGGAAAAAGATGTTGCCGGCAAGTTAAAAAATAATAGTGAGTTTCAGGCAGAGGCGGTTGTTATCGACCAAAAAAGAAATAAAGTTGTTGGCGGGAGTATTGTGAAAGCAGGTAAGATTTCAGGATTGTCGAAAATAATGAATAAGATATTAAAGGAGTACCCATATTTTGAGGAAAAGAAGTTGAAGGGTGGGTCTAGTAGCCATAATTTCAAAAAACAAGATGCGGATATGAGTAAGGATATTTCGACTGACCGTGATCCTTCACAAGTTGAAGCTGATTTTGAAGTGGATATGAGTAAAAATATCCCAACTGACCGTGATCCTTCACAAGTTGAATCTGATTTTGAAAATGAAATATTGAGCCAACGGCAGGCCACGCTTGAAGAGATTAAACACGGAAAGCATAAAGATTATAGTGAGGCTTATCAACAAGTTGCGTGGCCGGAGAAAGAAGCACCAAATGATACAACTGCCGATGAAATTTTGGCACAGAGAGAACAGATTTTAAATGAGATAAAAGAGGGCACACGGGCGGAGATGACGTCTGCCGGAAAGGAGGCTGAAGAACCGGATGAAAAAGAAGAAGAAGAACCTATTAATACAGAACCGATTGTGGCCGAAGAAAAGGCGACTGAACCGGAAACAAAGCCGGAAGTGGAAGCTGAAGTGGAGTTAAAAGCTGAACCAGAAATAGAAACTAAGCCGGAAGTGGAAGCTGAACCAGAAGTAGAAGTAGAAGCTAAGTATAATCAAGAAATAATGAGCTTGTTTGAAAGTGTCGGCTTATCGCAAAAGGATTTAGATACAATTCCCGGATTAGACAGACTTAATGATGTGTCATTGGTTGTCGCAGCCAGAAGTTTAAAAATGGTGGCGCTGGAAAATACTGATAAGTCCATCCAAGAAATGAGACTTAAGACATTAGACGGGAAAAAACCGATAGACCGTGTCTTCATGAAAATCCAGAATGTTTTCCGCCAGGGTAAATTTGAACGCGAAGCTTTGGCGATTGAAGCTAAAGGCGGCTTGGAAAAGCACGGCGCAGAATTGACGCGTTTGGTGGAATGGGCGTCTTCTTTGGATGTAGCTGAAAAAGAAAAGGATGGGAAAGTCCAGATGGACTTTATCGGCGAAATCGGTTTTAAAGATTTAAAGCCGGAACAGCAAAAAGTATTGGATGATTTTAACGATGCCACCAATAAATTATCTACTTTTAATAAACACGCGCAAACGAAGAAATATGAGGCCGCTTTTGAACAATATCAGCATGAACGTAATCAGTGCGCTAATTTATTACATGATCAGCTCAAAATGCCGATTGGAGAAGTCTTGAGGAAGGTTAATGAGGTGGATGCAAAATTGAATATGATTCAGTTTATGAGCGCCAATCCCGATTTGAATAAGGAATGGTCGCAATTGGCCAAAGGCAGTTCCATACTGGGTCGGGTCGTCAAGAAAGATAATTGGAAATATTTGGTTGGAGGTTATGCGGGCCGATCGGTGATGATAGGTGCAATCGGAAGCATCGCTATTCCGTTAGCCGGTGCCGCCATCGGAGCTTTGCGCGGACACGAGAAAGCTAAAAAAGAATTGGTTAAATCCGATAAGCAGGCGGGCAAGAAAAATATTGCTGAAAGCGAGATGTTGGCCCCGCGCCGGGAAATCGCGAAAGAGCTAAACGAATTGGTACCGGCTGAATATGCTTTTGACCCGAAAGAATGGCTTAAAACGGCTGCGCCGGCGCAGAGAATAATATATCATTCTTTAAAAAATCAATTAGCCGAGTTGGATAGCGGTTTGCGAAAAGAAGAACAAGAGCAAACAAATTTAAAAACTCTCAAAGCTGAAGATTTGAATAGCAAAATGGAGTTCTTGATTAATAAGTTGGAAACCGAAACTGATGAAGATAAAAAAATCTTTTTGGTCGGACAATTGCAACGCCGTTTGGATTTTAGTAAAAAATTGGCTGATGAAGGCTTGATTAATTTCGGTAGTATTGAAGATAGGACAACGAACAGCCTGGATTTCTATCAGACATTCAGTCAGGGAAGAGTTGCCTGGCTGAAAGCGAATTTTGAAATGGGCGAAAAGGAAAAAGATGGGGAATTGACACCAGAAAATAGAAAAAATATTTCTCTCAGTGATGTTATATATGCACGAGTTAATACTCAGTTAAGAAAAATTGAAAAGGCTGCCGGAAAAAATTTAAGTAAATCACGCCGTAAGTATATAGCCGAAAAAATGATTTCCGGAGCGTTCATGGGAGCAACTTTTGCTACTGCCGGCGCTATGTTGCGTGATGTGGCCGGTGATTGGGTCCAAGATAAAGCATCCGATTTTTTTAGATTTGTGCGCGAAAGTGTTGGTATGAAAAATGGAGGAGAAGGGGCGCGGCAAATTGTCTCTTCAATCACAAAAGGGGAAAATTCTGTGGTTAAGACCGGTTCTCCGGTTGTGGCCGGGACAGAGGCAGTCTCTAAGGTAGTTTCAAGTTCGACGACTGTCAGCGACGCTGCTACTAGTAATATAACTGGCAATACAAATATTGGTTCGGTGGAAAGTGTCCAAACAGCTGTTGCTCCAACCCAAGCGAGTTCGGAATTATTTGATACTGTCAGTAATGAAGGATTACAAGCCGGTCAGACAGATTCGGTTTGGCGTTCGGTGCGTGAGATATTTATTAATAATGCCGAGAAATTGGGATATAACGGCGATTTGGATAATGCGTCGGCTTTAAAGCAGTGGGCGGAAACTCAAACTAATGAATCTTTGGCCAATAGCGGTGATGTTGTTGATAAGGTATTTGCAGGCAATAAAGTTATATTGGAACGCAGCGGCGATAGTTATCTTGTGTCCGTTGAAGATGGGACCGGAGCTACGCCTGATTATTTGCCGGTGGCCGGAGGAGCGGAAACCGGAGAAACTCTGTTGACCGATAACACTTCGGATGAAGTTATTTCAAATTTAGCGGCTAAATCCGAGACTGCTATTGATAGTAATGAAATTTGGGCTGATCAAGTGGGAGCGAAATATGGGCTAAACCCCGATGATGTTGAATTTGTCTCTAAAAATATTATCGTTACCGATATTGATGATAAAAGCGTATATATTGATGTGGCTGATAATACTTATCACTTTTTTAACAGCGCCGCCGATGAAATAAGCGGTTTCTTGGTTAATGATGCCGGTACTCCGGTGACTGATCTTAAAGAATTTTTGAACCAAGAGAGCATATTTAATTCTGATTATTTGGCTGGTTCGGATAATGTTATCGAGACAGCGGGATTAGCGGATCAAATTGATCTTAGCCCGGAAGGGATAAAGGCGAGCGTCGATAGTATCGGACTGTCTTTGTCGGAACATTCGGCTTCATCGATAGAAAGCTTACAATCCCAAGCGCTTGAAAATATTCAAACAGCCACCGGCTTACATGATCTAAAAAATATAATGAGCGACAAAGAGACTAAATTCTTAAATACTTTGGTTGAGAATATAAAAGAGAATGGCTATAATAAGGATAATTATCAAAAAGATTTTTCTAAATTCATTTCCAGACTGATTAGACGTTATGGAGAGTAATTGAAAAAGAATCGTCAATTATAATATTAAAAAAAACATGCCTGCCGGTATGTTTTTTTGCTTAAAAAGTTAAATTCTGCTATGCAATTTTTAGAGTTAGACTTATATTTTAAATAGCTTTTTTTTCTTTTTGGGTGCCCTATAAGATTCCTTTAAAAAATTGGCGAAATTTTTATCAATATCACTATTTTTGTATAAATCGTCAAAATATTTAGGAACGGTTTTGTCCCCAATTTTTATTCTTTTGTGTTCAATGTAAAAATCTGCTTTTCGTTTCAATAATTTTTGAATCCTAGGGTTATTTAAAATAATCGGGGCTAAAATTTCGCTTAAATGCCACTCCAAATAAGGTGATTCAAATTTTTTACTATCCATTTTAGGATATAATTGTTTCCATTTTTCAAAATACAAGAAATGGCAGGATTCGTGCATTATAACTTCCATGGCGGGAGGTATTTTTTTATAATTATAAAAAATAGAAAAACTCCAATCTTTTAAGAAACGAGGGCAAATAGGATCAAGAGATACCATCGCTTTAATTGTTTTTCTGTTTTTAGGCCAATCGATTTGAATAATTTCCGAAAGAATAGTAAAAAAATCTTTTTCAACTTTCTGCCATTCTTTTTGATATAATGTTTTATTTTTTTCTATTAGTTTTTGATTCTCTATTCTAAATTTAATAATATATTCTCTCAAGAATTGGACCTGTTCGGATTCAGTTTTAAAAGAAAAAACTTTTTTAATTTCTGGATGTTTTTTAATTATATATTTACCCCAACCCAATTTATTTTGAAACAAAAAACCATGTATCCAGTCAATTTCTTTAGATAATGGGATATTGGTAAATATTACTTTCGGCGTATTCATAGATAAATTTTATCATTTTAGAGCCAAAAAATAAAGCCCAATCAAAACTGGAATGATTGGGCTTATATTTATTTCGTATTGTATAACAAACACATTGCGAGGTCGGGTGCCACCATTTGTTGACATTTGCTGATATTAATGATAGTATTATATGAACTCTTTTTTAAGAGTCGCGTTATCTTGATCGTTAACAAAAACAAATATAGAAGATGAAAAAAGCAGTATTGATATTTGCGCTTGTCATGATAGTGGCGGGGCAAGTTGGCGCTCAAGTCGCCATCACCAATCCTTATAACGAGGAGGTGGAATTGGGCAACCGCCAGGGCGTGACAATTCTCCGCCCTAAGGAGACAAAAAACGTGACATTTCTTTCTGGAGGATCCAGAACAGAAAACGTTCGCATCCGGATTAAAACCGGTGGAGGATATAATTCAGAAATGGTTAATTTAGTTATAGTGGACAGTAAGGCCACTATAGTCAAAGGAACACCAAGAGCTTCAGCAAGAGCTTCGGCACGGACGGCTGAAAAAAAGTCGGAGAAACCGATATCTTCTTCAAGTCAAAGCTCCACCGTTGGCGCTTCGCCAAAAGTACCTGAAGTTACCGGTACTGCGACAGTAAAACCATTTAATTTAGTGCTGACTAACAGCTCTGAGTATTCAATTTTGGTTTTTGAGGGAGATTTTTATGGAGCAGCACTTGCTTCGGGAAAATCAACTGAACCATCGTCGACAACTCCAGGAATGATTTCCCTGAAGTTGTTATATGACGGAGACCCGCCCGAAACTTCCACGGGAAAAAATATGTGGCAGGTACCTATAAGTGGCCTTGTCACGCAAAATCAAGACACATTTTATATTCGGAATGAGCATCTGCTGAATGTGCAGAGACATGTCCGAAAAGTCGTATTTTATAATCCGACCAAATACGACATGGTCAGTGATAACCTGAAATTTGATATTGAACCGATTGCACCAGGCTGTTATTCGGGAACGATTAAAATGAATACCGGCTTTAATAATATGTCGTTTTCGTACATGAATGAAGCTGGCGTGAAGGTTAGGGCCGTGTTTGAGATGGTCGTTACGTCTAAAGGTACACCGGTCATTCGCTTAGAATTAAATCCTTTGGGAGGAGGATATGGTGTGATAAAATAAACTCCTAAAATTTTGAACTATTAACCCGGTTAAGAACATTACGTTTCTTTTCCGGGTTTTTTCTTTTAGTAGACGCCATAAATTGACCTTCGGCTTCGCCTTTGATATAATAAAAACAAGGTTGGAGGACCTATTTTTATTGTAATAAAAAGCGAGAGCAACTCAATTTTTTTGTTAAATATAAGTTCAGATTTATAGCTTTAAATATATGATTTTAAGTTGGCTTGGCCATTCATGCTTCAAAATTCAGGACAAAATCGGTCCGGAAGGCGTGACGGTAGTAACGGATCCGTTCGGTAAGCAATATGGTCTAAAAGTGCCGAATTTTGAGGCCGATATCGTTACCGTTTCTCACTCTCATGAAGATCATAATAATGTGGCGGCGTTACGCGGCAACCCTTTTGTTATTGATTGTCCGGGAGAATACGATATAAAAAATGTTTTAATTGAAGGCGTCGACTCTTTTCATGATGAAAATCAAGGAGCCGATCGCGGCCGCAATATTATTTATCGTTTTGAAATTGACGATATTTCCATCGTTCATCTGGGAGACCTCGGGCAGACACTGGATAGCGCGCAGCTGGAAAAATTGGCCGGTACCGATATTTTATTGATTCCTGTCGGTGGTAAATACACGTTGGACACGAAGAAAGCAATTGAAACGATTGCTCAAATCGAGCCCCGCATTATCATCCCGATGCATTATAAGACTCCGGAATTATTGATGGATGATTTGGATACTGCTGATAAATTCATTAAGGAAATGGGCATAACTCCTCAATATGAAGAAAAATTGAAGATCAGCAAAAAGGAATTACCGCAGGAGGATATGGAACTGATTATATTGAAGTATTAATAGTTAATTTAAAGATTCGAAATTCAATATTCAAAGATTGCTAGTAATGCGAAATATTACTAATCTTTGAATCTTAAATTTTTCAATCCCCAATATTTTATGATGCAACACCCAAAGAAAGAGAGAACATTCGTGATTTTGAAACCCGATTCAATCCAACGCGGTTTGATGGGCGAGACGATCAAGCGTTTTGAAGCGGTCGGTTTAAAACTGATTGCCATGAAATTTACCGTAGCGGAAGAAGAACTTTTATGGAAACATTATAATAAGGATGAAGCTTGGTTTCTGAAAAAAGGTGAAACAGCCGTTAAAAATCGTATTGATATGGGGATGCCGGTCGATCGGGGAGCAATAGAATATGGCAAAGATATTATTCGCGCTCTAGTTAACTTTATGGGGTCTTGCCCGGTGGTGATGATGATTTGGGAAGGTAACCAGGCAGTGTCGGTGGTGAAAAAAATTGTCGGCGGAACCGAACCGACTACTTCCGATGTTGGTACAATCAGAGGCGATTTGACTCTCGATTCATATGAATTATCAAATCGTGATGAAAGAGCTGTCCGTAACTTAGTACATTGTTCCGACCAGGTGGATGAAGCTGAAAGAGAAATCGCTTTATGGTTTAAACCGGAAGAAATAATGAGTTATCGCTTAATTAGCGAACAGATTCTTTATGACGTCAATTTGGACGGCATTAAAGAATAATAAATATTATGTCTGACCGCCCTGACAATATAGATACTCAAAACGCCAAGAAAAAAATGATAATAAAGGTGGGTGTTTCGATTATTTCCTTTTTGTTATTGGCGATTTGGCTGATGAGTGTCAATTATTCGGTCAAGGAAAATGTTAAACCAGATCCTTCGGAAGACTCTGAGGCGTGGAAACAGGAAATGAATAAAATGATCGATGAAGTCGAAGAAAAATTTAGTAATATTAATACAGAAATATCCAGTTCGACACCGACTTCGACACCGACTTCGACACCGGCAGGAACGGAAGGAGAAGAAAAATCTTCTCTTGAGGATTCGGCGACTTCCACTGAAGTTAATAATGGAAATATAACTACAACGTCGACACCCGAAAAGATCGTTAACGATTACGCGGGTTGTCCGGAGTATATCAATTGCATGCCGACCATCGGCGAGGCTAGGCCTTGCGTGATTCCGCCGGGATGTGAAAATTTTACTCAAATTGCATACTGATATGAAAAATGACCAAGAACCGATAGATTTAGCCCAAAGCAAAGCGCCTTTGTCCGGTGATCAAAAACATACCGCTTTTGGCGTGGTCCAAGATCAGCCGTTAGAAGAAGAAATGAGCCGCTCATATCTCGAATACGCGATGAGCGTTATTGTTTCTCGTGCTTTACCGGATGTCCGCGATGGTATGAAACCGGTTCATCGGCGTATTTTGTATGCGATGTGGAGCATCGGTTTGAAGGCTAGCGGTAAATTTCGTAAATCGGCGACGGTTGTCGGTGAAGTTTTAGGCCATTATCATCCTCATGGCGATAGTGCCGTGTATGAATCAATGGTGCGTATGGCTCAAGATTTCTCCATGCGTTATCCGTTGGTGCGCGGTCAAGGAAACTTTGGTTCTATGGATGGCGACGGAGCGGCGGCTATGCGTTACACCGAAGCTAAACTGGCAGGTATTACCGAAGAAATGATGATGGATATTGATAAGAATACGGTTGATTTTATTCCCAATTACGACGGTTCTCAATTGGAACCGAAAGTATTGCCGGCTAAGCTGCCTAATCTGCTGCTTAACGGCGCGATGGGTATTGCGGTCGGCATGTCGACTAATATTCCTCCGCATAATCTCGGTGAATTAGTGTCGGCGATTACGCATTTAATCGATAATCCCGAAGCCTCGATTGAAGATTTGATGCAGTTTGTTAAAGGTCCCGATTTTCCGACCGGCGGCATTATTTATGATCAAAAGGATATTTTAACGGCTTATGCCACCGGCAAGGGCGGTATTGTTATCCGAGGTAAAGCGGAGATAGAAGAACAAAAAAATGGTACTTTTTCCATCATTATTACCGAAGTGCCGTTTCAGGTTAACAAGGCTGATTTAGTTGAAAAGATTGCTGATTTAGTGAAAGAAAAGAAACTTGAGGGCATCAAGAATTTGCGTGATGAATCCGATAAGGATGGTGTCCGCGTCGTCGTTGAACTTAAGAAAGATTCTTATCCGAAAAAAATACTCAACGCTTTATATAAACATACTTCTTTACAGACAACTTTCCATGTCAATATGTTGGCGCTGGAAAATGGCATTCAACCGAAAGTGATGACTTTAAAGATGATTTTGGAAGAGTATATCAAGCATCGTGAAGAGGTTATTCGCCGCCGCACTCAGTTTGATCTCGATAAAGCTTTGGATCGTTCTCATATTTTAGAGGGTTTGCTAATCGCTTTAAAAAATATCGATGAAGTGATTAAGACGATTAAAGCTTCGAAAGATAGAGAGACGGCGAAAGCGAATTTAATCAAGAAATTCAAATTATCCGAACGCCAAG
>Ga0172377_10009209_pt1 | contig 10120 bp, 8 predicted proteins | sample Pumphouse3metaG_FD_119749 | JGI IMG/M metagenome (GOLD analysis project Ga0172377, IMG submission 119749) | Leachate microbial communities from a municipal landfill in Southern Ontario, Canada - Pumphouse #3 metaG | ecosystem: Engineered > Solid waste > Landfill > Unclassified | place: Canada... | reverse complement strand
TGAAAAAATATTTTCTTAATTTCAGTATATTCGTCATTCTATCCATATTCTTTCCTGGATACATCATGGCTTATCATAATTCCGGGCAATTCATCAAGGCTGATGATCCATCCATAACCTACAACGGCAGAACCAAAAAACTTCTGGATGGATCAGTACGCTATGATTGGGTAGGAACCTATTTGCAAACTTCTTTCCCCGGCAGTTCCATTGCTGTTTCCATATCTGAATCCGGCAGGAGCTTTCACAACATATTCATTGATGGGAAATGGATCCGAAAAATTGAAATAACGGGCAAACAGAAACATACTGTCGTTTTAGCCAGTGGACTCTCTAAAGGATTCCATGTGTTGAAATTGCAGAAATGTACGGAAGGCGAATTTGGATGTACCACTATTCAGGGCTTTTATATCTCCCAAAAGGGGCCATTACGTGCAGTAAAGAAAAAAACTCGCTTGATTGAGATCTTTGGTGACTCTTATACTTGCGGCTATGGAAGTGAAGCACAAGGCCCGCAAGAACATTTCAAACTGAACACTGAAAATTGTGATCTGTCCTATGGCTGTATCATTGCCCGTTATTTTGATGCTGACTATGTATTGATAGCTCATTCAGGAAAGGGCCTCGTGCGCAATTATGGAGAGAACCGCCAAATATCCAAAAACACGATTTACACAAGATCCAGCCATATTTATGATGACTTCGACACATTGACCTATAATTTTTCAGCTTACCATCCAAATTTGGTAATGATCAATTTAGGCACGAATGATTATTCCCCAATAGTGACACCCTCCGTAGAGCAATATGCAGAAACATATATCCATCTCATTCATTCAATCAGGAAACACTATGGGAATATAACGATACTCTGCATTATTCCTCATACGGCAAATGATTATCTTAATTGTGGGCTCAATGAGGTCAGGAGGAGGATACGGGCAATGAAGGGAGTGTATATGTCGAATCCTATGCCCGGAATATTATCCTCCAGTAATTTAGGAGCAGATGATCACCCTAACTATCTCGGGCATCAGAAAATAGCAATGAATCTTATCCCCACCATCTCTACCATTATGAACTGGAGATTAGAGGATAAAACCGTAAAATAATTTTTACCCCTGCTTATGCTGATCCATGGACAACAGGTTAATTTACATCCTTGCCCCTCAATTTGTCTTGAAAACTTCATACTGAATTTATAAACGGATGCTTATGTTGAAAAGAATTAGTTTAATTTGTGTATTGTTCTGTCTGGTAATATCCCTACCAGCCCAGGATCTCAGGTTCCATCACGGACAATTTAAAATCATACAGTTTACAGACCTTCATTACCAGCAGGATAATCCGGCCTCACAACAAGCTGCAGAATGTATAAAAGAAGTTGTCAAGTCAGAAAGACCTGATTTGATAGTCGTCACAGGAGATATCGTGTACTCTCAGCCTGGAAAAGTTGCCCTGCAAACCGTGCTTGACATCTTCAGAGACACAAAGACTCCATTCTGTATGCTTTTTGGCAACCATGACGCGGGAGAAGGCACTCCCCTCGATACGCTATATAATATGATGCAGGCCGCGCCTTATAGTGTGCAGCCCCACAGAGAAAGTGCCCTGTTTGACTATACCCTGCCTGTAAAATCAGAAGATGGCAGCAAAACAGAAGCCGTAATTTACGGTATGGACACCCATGACTATAGCAAGATAAAAGGCACGGGGACCTATCAGGAGTTCTTCCCTGAACAAGTAAACTGGTACAGGAAGACCAGTGCTGGCTATACCCTGGAGAATGGCGGCAAGCCCCTGCCGGCTGTCGCCTTCATGCACTATCCCCTGCCTGAATATAATTATGCCATGACTAATCCGGAGATCATCATGAACGGTACCCGCATGGAAACGGGCTGCTCCTCAGATCTTAATTCTGGAATGTTCGATGCCATGAAACAATGTGGAGATATTATGGGGGTGTTTTGCGGACATGATCATGACAATGACTGTTCCATGATGTATTACGGCATCCTCCTGGCCTATGGACGTTTCTCAGGTGGCAATACTGAATATAACCATCTGCGCAATGGGGGCAGAGTGATTGTGCTGAAGGAAGGATCACGGAGCTTTGATACCTGGATTCATGAAAGAGGAGGACAGGTACTGAACAGGACTTCCTACCCCGCAAGCTATACCAAAGATAATTGGAAGGAAAGAAAGGGGACAAGATAATCCCATTATACTTGGGAAAAGCTTGAACAAGTCCGCGAGACCTTCGAATAAATGATATTAAATCTTATCAAATTACCTTATTTTTTACTTTGATTCACAAGACTTACAAAAAAAATAATTAGATTTGTATCTATTAAATAATTTTTTGATGATATGTCCGAGAATCTAATAAAAGAAATCATAGAAGGAAGCAAGATGTCTCTCATCGAGAAAAATGTTATCACTTACTTCATCCATAATGGAAATTCAACGATTACCGACCTTGCTCAAGAATTAAACCTGAGTATTCCAACAACTACTAAATTCGTCAATGAAATGTGCAAGACAAAAATTCTCAACGAATTTGGCAAACTTGAAACCAATGAAGGGCGACGTCCTAATTTATACGGTCTCAATCCAACATCAGGATATTTTCTCGGGGTAGATATCAATGAATTCTCAGTGAACATCGGGATGATGAATTTCAAGGGTGATATGGAGGAGTTGAAGATGAAAATTCCCTACTCTATAGACAACACGATGAGTTCGCTGGATGAGCTCTGCGGGTTGATCACTAATTTCATCCAGGAATCGGAAGTTGACGCAAACAAGATCATCAACATTAACATTAATTTCTCGGGAAGAGTAAATCCCGAGACAGGATACTGCTACAGCATCTTTAACTTTTCAGAGAGTCCGCTTACCAAGATCATTTCTGACAAGATAAATATGCACGTATCCATCGACAATGACTCGCGCTCAATGGCTTACGGTGAGTACCTCAAGGGATGTGTAAAGGGTGAGAAGGATGTGCTTTTCATCAATATAAGCTGGGGACTCGGCATGGGCATGATCCTTGATGGAAAACTCTACAAAGGAAAATCCGGTTTTTCCGGAGAGTTGGGGCATGTTCATACCTTCGACAACGAGATTCTCTGCAAATGCGGGAAAAAAGGATGTCTCGAGACAGAAGTATCCGGACAAGCTCTGTGCAGGATAGTCAATGAGCACATCAAGGCCGGAGAATCATCCATCCTGTCAAAAAAGCACTCCGAAGAAAAGCCCTATACACTCGAAGAAATCATCGACGCCACGAATCATGAAGACCTGCTATGTATAGATATTGTCGAAAAGATGGGGCAGAAATTAGGGGAATCCCTGGCGGGCCTCATCAATATCTTCAATCCGGAGCTGGTAGTTATTGGCGGCATTCTGTCCCTGACCGGTGATTATCTCTTGCAACCCATAAAAACCTCCGTACGCAAATATACGTTGAATATAGTTAATAAAGACACCTCCATTGTCCTTTCCAAGCTGAAGGAAAAAGCAGGAATCACTGGAGCCTGCATGCTGGCCCGGACACATATATTCGATGATTGAAAGCAAGAGTGCATTATTCTCACACTTTGCTGACATACTATTTATAGAAAAATAACCTTTAAAACCATTACAACTATGAATTTAGGAATGCCTGAAATTTTACTGATTGCCTTAGTAGTATTACTGCTCTTTGGAGGGAAAAAGATCCCTGAACTGATGAAAGGTTTAGGAAAAGGTATCAAGAGCTTCAAGGAAGGCATGAATGAAAAAATCAATCTGGACGATTCTGAAAAAGATGATAAAAAAGAGGATCCTGAAAGAAAGAACAAGAATGAATCATAATAAGCAGACTGATAGCACAGAAATGAATTTCTGGGATCATCTGGACGTACTCCGAAGCAGTCTTCTGCGGGCTCTTGGAGCAATTATATTATTCAGCGTTTTAGGTTTTATCTTCAAAAGACAACTCTTTAACTTGATCCTTGCACCAAGCCGTTCTGATTTCATCATCTATCGCCTGATAAGAGCAAAGCCTTATTCCATCGAACTGATCAACACACAACTCACGGAGCAGTTTCTTGTCCACATGAAAATGGCTTGTACTTTAGGGGTTCTATGTGCATCTCCTTATATCCTCTATTTACTCTATAAATTTATCTCTCCAGCGCTCTATACCAATGAGAGGCGATTCTCCAAGATGCTGGTATCAAGTGCCTACTGCATGTTCATCATAGGAATATTAGTCAATTATTTCCTCATCTTCCCCATCACCCTTCGTTTCCTCACCACATATAATGTCAGCAGCACAGTCCATAGCTTTCTCACTCTGGACAGCTATGCTGACACGCTGATCATGATGAGCATCATTTTTGGAATCATTTTTGAGATACCTGTCATAAGCGCGATATTAGGAAGATTAGGCCTTCTTCATTCAAAGACCATGGGACGATACCGGAGACAAGCCATAGTCATTATTCTTGTCGTTGCTGCGATCATCACACCCACGAGTGATGCTTTCACTCTCCTTATCGTCTCCGTTCCAATGTATTTTCTATATGAAATCAGCATTACTATTGTAAAAGTAGAAGAGAAAAAATTGTTGCGGAATAAGAATGTTATAACAAGCTAAAATAAATTTTGTGAATAGGAAACAAACACAACAACAAAGAACAAGGATACATTTACCTAATATATCGAAAAATACAGACATTAAAAACAATATTAATGTTTTATATTTTGCTTTTACCAATCTCAGCTTTATGAAATTGGAAATAATTATCGTATGTGGATTTCCAAACCGTGCATACCTTTACCGGAAATTCACCGAAATACACAATTGCTCTCCTAAAGACTTTAAAGAACAGAAAAGAAAAGAACAAGTATAACCGAAACATAAGAACTATCCGCCAGTCCTATTATAAACCGATAATGATATGATACGCCTTATTATGCTAGCTGATTTCACAGAAGCCTTTTCCCATAGGCTCCTGTATGGAATCTTACAGTACTCAAAAGAACGTCAAGAGCAACGCTGGGTCGTTTGCCGCATGCCCCCATCGTTTAAGGAAAAGCATGGAATAAAAGGTGTCCTTGAATGGGCAAAGAACTGGAAGGCTGATGCTATAGTTGGTAAATTCGAACAGAATGATGACTTATCTTTATTTACCAATGCAGGCATCGTGACCTTAGCTCAAGACCACAAAGAAAAGTTTGATTCTATACCAAATGTTACCAGTGACTATCTGGCTACCGGCAGAATAGCAGCAGATTTTTTTCTTAATAGAGATTTCCACAGTTTCGCTTTTACCGGTTATTATTCTACCATTTGGTCAGATGAACGTTACCAAGGATTCAAATCTCGCATCTTCTCTATTGATCCCAACTGCCAATTCAATTCTTTCCTTGAATATAATGCGGACCAGCCTTGGCAACTTGATGACAGCAAATTAATGCACTGGCTGCGTAGCCTGCCAAGACATACTGCTATATTCTGCTGCGATGATTGTCAAGGTTCTATGGTCCTCGAAGCATGCAACGAAGCGGGAATCAATGTCCCCTCAGAAATCGCTGTTCTGGGAGTCGACAATGACGAACTGAGAGATGAACTTTGCGAACCTACGCTATCTTCTGTCAATCTCGATATTGAACACGGAGGATATGAACTTGCCAAAATGATAGAGGATATAAAAGTCTGTCATGCCGGATATAAAAATGATATCATCATCCCTACCTTATCTATTGTAAGCAGAGCCTCAACCAACACATTTGCTACAGACGATCCTTATATACAGAAAGCCATAGACTTTATTCATAGTCACTTAGAACACGCTATTTCCGTAAGTGACTTGCTTCTGCATTTGCCACTATCCAGACGACTATTGGAAATCAAATTCAAACAAGCCACAGGTAGTACCATTCACGATTACATTATCTCGAATAGACTAAATCTTTTTGCTTCTACTCTTCTTGAAAGTTCCCGTCCCATTAAAGAAATTGCATTGGATTTCTCTTTTGAAAACTATGGAAATCTGATTCGACTCTTCAAACAAGAAAAGGGATGTACCCCTACTGAATATAGAACAAAAAATAAAAGAATGAATAAATAAAAAAATGAATTGCTGGATTTTAATTTTATTGATTTCAATTAAAGAAGCAAGTACCAGAATTTCTCTTTATTGGTTCCTTTTTTTGTTTCTTAAGGAAGAAACTTTTTATGGATGTAAAGAATATACGCAAAATCGTATCTTAAATACGTTTTTTCGTTACAAGAGATAATCATAAACAAACTATTTTTGTCATAGAAATTATCATATCTAATAATAACGAGACCTATGACAAGAAACAGGAAACTAAAAAAGGCCTTATTCGACCTTTTTGCCAAAAGATATTTGTTAATTCTTCTGGCGGTATTTATATCTATTACCACTTCTGGACAGAATGAAAATGTGATACAAGGTACAGTTACAGATTCCAGTAATAGTCCTGTAATTGGTGCTACAATCCAGCAGATAGGTACTAATAAAGGAACGGTGACTGATGCCAATGGCCATTTTTCCATCAATATTCCTTTTGGCAGCACCATACGAATTTCTTATGTCGGATGTGTTACTCAAAATGTAAAAGTAAACTCAGCCAACTTATCCATAAGATTAGCTGACCAAAATACGACACTTAATGACGTCGTTGTAATTGGTTATGGGATACAACAGAAAAAGTTAGTAACGGGTGCTACTGTACAGATTAAAGGAGATGATATCGCCAAAAAAAATGTTATCAATCCTTTAACAGCCCTTCAAAGTAGTTCACCCGGCGTCAGTCTGACGCAAGCTTCCGGCATGCCTGGAGATAGTTATAAAATCTATATTCGAGGCTTAGGTACAACCGGAGATGCTACACCACTTTGCTTAATTGACGGCATTGAGGCAGACATCAACACCTTAAACCCTGCTGATATTGAAAGTATCGATATTCTAAAGGATGCAGCCACTGCAGCAATTTATGGTTCTCGTGCTGCAAACGGGGTTATCCTCGTAACCACGAAACAAGGACATAGTGGAAAAGCCCAAATCTCCTATGATGGATACGTAGGCTGGCAAAACGTATATAAGATGCCGGATCTGCTCAATGCCAAAGAATATGCGATGATCATGAATGAGGAACGCTATGAGGATGGATTAGAACCATACGATTTTTCAAAATTGGTTCCTGATTGGGACAAGATCGTAAGTGGAAAATGGAATGGAACTAACTGGATGGATGAAATCCGCAACAAGAATGCATTGGAAACAAATCATACCATTAACATTACAGGCGGTTCCAATTACAACACCTACTCAACAGGCCTTTCCTATACTTATCAAGATGGTATCTTGGGTAAACCTTGCGAGCCAAATTACAGACGTTATACCGCTCGTATAAACTCTGATAACAGCTTAATCCGTTATCATAACTTCAGCTTATTGTCTATCGGAGAACGGCTCACCTATACATTCTCTCAAAGCCGTGGCATTCAAATGGGAGATAATTTCAGTAACGATATTCGAAATATGCTCAAAGCCTCTCCATTCTTGCCCGATTTAGACTCAAATGGCAACTATCACTACTCTATCCCTTGGGAAATTCGTGAGCCAAATCCAATCGCATTAATGGATTATCAAAGTGGTCAGAATAAAAGTAAGTCTCATTATATCCGAGCTTCCCTATATGCTACTCTACAACCTATTCGCAATTTGAAGATAAAAACCAATCTCGGATTTGCACTTAGTGTCGATTCTTACCGCAGTTTCATCCCTGTTTATGATCTTTCTTCAAATCAAAAGAATGACCAAAATATCGTCAGTCAGAGTTCCGGAATAGATTACAAACTACAATGGGAAAATACCGCAAACTACGTTTTCAGTATTAGAAAAAGCCATCATTTTGATATTCTTGTTGGTCAAAGTATTGAAGCCGACGGACTTGGTGACGAGATGGAAGGTTCAAATACTAACAGTATCTTTAATGATTTCAAACATGCTTATCTGAAAAACACACCTATTATTTCTTCCAGAACCACTCTCACTGGATTTCCTCAAGGAAAAACGACCCTAGCTTCCTTTTTTGGACGTATCAATTATGATTATCTTAATCGTTATATGGCGACAGTCGTTCTTCGTGCTGATGGATCCAGTAAGTTTGCCAAAGGACACCAATGGGGTTATTTCCCATCGGTATCGGCTGGTTGGGCCATCACGGAAGAACCCTTTATGGCTAAAGTAAGACAATGGATGGATTTCTTCAAAATTCGTGCCAGTTGGGGGCAAAATGGCAATCAGAATATTCCTGGATATCAATACCTTTCAACTTATGCATTCAACGGATCCGATTATACATTCGGACCTGACAAGTCAGTTCTTTCAAATGGAGCTTATGCAGATATCCTGGCTAACCCTGATATTACTTGGGAAACTTCCGAGCAAACAGATATCGGTTTTGATTCACGATTTTTCAGCAGCCGTTTCGGAATTACCTTTGACTACTATATCAAGAAGACAAAGGATTGGTTGGTTCAAGCTCCTATTCTTGCAACTGCCGGCACAAATGCACCTTATATCAATGGTGGTGATGTTAAAAACACTGGCGTTGAATTTTCTCTCTCGTGGAATGATCATGCTTCAGCCCTACACTACGGAGCAGAATTCAACTTTGCCTATAATAAGAATAAAGTAACCCGTATCGCCAATAGCGAAGGAATTATCCACGGTGAAGAGAACGTTTTAAGCCAAGCTACTGATGAAATGTACCGCGCTCAGGTAGGTAAACCTATAGGTTTCTTTTACGGTTTCAAAACCGCCGGGATTTTCCAAAACCAACAAGAAATAGAAAACTATAAGGGAGCGAAACTAGAGAATGCCCGTCCCGGAGATGTCATCTGGGTTGATACCAATCATGATGGAAAGATTGATCTTGACGACCGGACAATGATCGGCGACCCTCATCCTGACTGCACACTTGGATTAAATTTAAATGCTTCATGGCACGGTTTTGATCTGAATGCATCACTCAATGGAGTCCTTGGCAATCAGATCATGAAATCATACCGATCTTTTGTTGATTATCCTACAAATAATTTTACTACTGATATTTTAAAGCGTTGGCATGGCGACGGCACTTCTACGAAATGGCCCAGATTGACTTCCGGGACATCAACAAACTGGCAATGGATATCAGACCTGTTTATGGAAAACGGAGACTATATGAGAATGCAAAACCTTTCCATTGGTTATGATTTTAAATATCTCTTCCATAAAATTCCTTTTCAACAATTACGTTTCTACTTTTCAGCAAATAATCTTTTTACGATTACAGGTTATTCTGGAATGGACCCAGAAGTCGGATATGGAGGTTCTAACTCATGGTCTTCTGGCATCGACTTAGGTTTTTATCCAAGTCCTCGTACTTATATGTTTGGCTTTGACATTAAACTTTAGGAAATTATGAAAACTAAAAACATTATATTACTGGTTTTATCAGTGCTGACACTCAATGCCTGTAATGACTTTTTAAATACAGAAGATCTTACTCGAAAGAATTCTTCCAATTTCCCTAAAACAGAATCTGACGCCCAGCAATCATTGACGGGTTGTTATTCAATGTTGCGTTATCAGACTTCAGGGAATGAAGCACAGAATCAAATGATCGTTTCTGAAATATTGTCAGATGATCGTTTCGCAGGAGGTGGACCTGATGACGCCTTTCTGCATGCGGTAGATCATCTTAGCAAATATGGGAACAATATGTTCGAGGAAATCTGGAAAGATTACTATGCAGGTATTCATCGTTGCAATATGCTTATTGAGTCTATCCCCAATATCAACTTCTCAAGTATCGCCTCTCATAACCAAGTGGATGGTGAAGCTCATTTTTTAAGAGCTTATTACTATTTTGGCCTCTGTGAAACTTTTGGTAACGTTCCTTTGATCACGACATCGTTGTCTAAGGACAATCCACCGCAGGCTACACCCGAACAACTTTATGGTCAAATTGGTAAAGATCTAACTACGGCAATCAATGATCTACCAACAACTAAAGCTTCCGATATTTCCACCAGCCAATTAGGACATGC
>Ga0172377_10009206_pt1 | contig 10123 bp, 10 predicted proteins | sample Pumphouse3metaG_FD_119749 | JGI IMG/M metagenome (GOLD analysis project Ga0172377, IMG submission 119749) | Leachate microbial communities from a municipal landfill in Southern Ontario, Canada - Pumphouse #3 metaG | ecosystem: Engineered > Solid waste > Landfill > Unclassified | place: Canada... | reverse complement strand
GTTTTAGATTTGCTCCTTCTTTGACTATTATTTGTTGCCCCCATATAATTTTTACAGGCATATGATAAGAAAAATCTAGCATTGTAACCTTCCCCTTTTATGTAATATCAATTTCTTATACATGAATAATAAAAACCCTCTAAATACCTATTTACTTCAACGGATTAATGTGAACTCTTTTTGATTTTTTAAAGAACAAAGTCACTTTTGAACCTTTTTTAGAACCTTTCGTTTATTATATCAAGACAAACCTTACAGAGTAGATGACGACAAATGCGCCATATCCTAGTCAAAATAGCGAGATAATTAATGGTAGACTTGATCTTGCCAATTTTTAACACCCTAATTCAGGGGGCTATTAAGGTAAAGACCACCACATCACTATCTTTGCTCAAGAGATCAACGATATAGTTGGTACTATCGATATGGTTTTTGTAAGAGATGAACTGACAAGTATATTATTTCGCATAGAAATCAGTTTGGCTGCTTCTATTAACGATATTGAATGCAGTGTGGTTACAACTAATTATTAGGCTACCAAAGAGCTACTAACAGATTCTACTAGAAGCTCTCAGTTTGAGCTTGCCGCAAAAAAATCAAGGGTAGCTATGTCGCAGTAAAACTCGATGTTGGCATTTGGAATGAATATTTAATAGGTTCTTCGCTAAAAACTTATTTCATTTGATCTCCAGAGATACCCTAAGAGCACCTGAAGAAACTGGATTTGACTGTGACATACTTTTCTTTATGAACAAGTAAATAGCTCCAAATGTAAGAAAAACCATGATCTTCCTTACATAGCATATCTGGACAAAGACCAAGAGCCGCAAAATGGTTCTTTAACCCCTTCTCACTCTTGGGATTTTAAGTCCTTTAGAACGTAACTTTGCTGCATGAAGTTTAGCCACTAAAGATGAACGAATTTGGTGGTGAGATGGGTCACTAAAACCCGACCATGACTTTGATGCATTTAATAGTATGGATTAAACGCAAGCGAAAAAACAGGTGATTTAGGCCAGAACACTAAGGTCGTTGTTATGATTACTAACCCTTCAGAAACTACAAATTATCCATGTGATTTAGAGAATCCTTGTTATCTCTCTTCAGTCAAGGTAAGAAGACAGAAAGCCTCTGACATTTGAAAGGCATGTTTCTGAAAGAAGCTATGACATCTTGAATTTCAGACCATTAGCTGCATTCTGTACATAATTTTACAGACAACATTGATAGAGACTTTCGTGCAACTATGTGCGTTTAATCGAGTTAAAGATACCTTTAGACTTTTAAGAACACCTATCGAAGCTAAAACCTCTGGCATAAGGTTACAGTTCGAAACTAATTCCGAACCTTTGATTATCAAATGCCAAAGAGAGCGTTATAATTACTACCTAAGTAACCACTACTCTAGCCTACGGTAGTAATCCTTTGCGTGGATGGTATCGGACTGGTGATGGAGCAATGAGTGAATGCCCTGATATTATAGCGAGCTATAATATCACCTATAAATTTATAAAGAAACATTTTAAATAACCAATCTTGTTCAACTTAACCTTAACTGTAAACTATAGGAATCTAAACTAGTTTTTGAAAGATCCCTAATACAATTTTCTAAAGTTTTGCTCTTCCCGAATAAGAAAAGCACCCCGAAACAGGTGCTTTACTTACGATTATGTTTTTTATAACAGTTACTTTATTTTTGAATTTTAAACCGTTTAAGCTCTGAACGTCCTGTCTTTGTTGCTTCTAAATTCTTCTCTAACATCCTTTGCATCTCTAAAAACTTACTATCTACCCACTCTAAAGTTGAATCAACATAATAATTAGCCTCAGTCTTTGCTTCTTCTAGTATTTTCTCTTTTTTTTCACGAGCTTCTTTTACCATATCGTTATTTTTAAGTATCTCTTCATTTCTAGCTACAGCTACTAAGTATTCTTTGTACGCCCTTTTCCTTGCGTCGGCCACAACCTGCTCACTGTCCTTAAGTAAGGCTTGTGCAGCTGCAAGCTCTTTAGGCAAATTGTTCTTAATCTCTTCTACTAATGCCAGCACTTTTTTAGGATCTACTAAGACCATTTCTGTCAAGGGAAGTTCTTTTGCCGATCCGAGGTAAACCGTAAGTTCATTTAACTTTTCTTCAACCTTAGACATCCAGCCTCTCCCCTTACTTGCCAAATTTTTCAGCGAGCTTCTTTGCAACCACTTTAGGAACCATACAAGTGACATCTCCATTGAAACTAGCTACTTCTTTAACTACACTAGAACTAAGAAACGAAAAATCATTGCTAGTCATCATATAGATTGTCTCTACTTCCGGTGCAAGCTTGCGGTTTACAGAAGCTTGCATAAGTTCAATTTCAAAGTCTGATACAGCCCTAAGCCCCCTCACTATTGCGCAAGCACCTCTTTGCCTTGCATAATCAACCAATAAGCCACTAAAAGATTCCACTTCCACATTCGGTAGATTTTCAAGGGATTCCTTGATCATCTTTTCGCGTTCTTCCATGGTAAAAAGCGGTTTTTTATTAGGGTTATGTAACACAGCAACAATAACCTTATCAAACACCATAGCCGCTCTGTTTATAATATCTACATGACCATTTGTTAAAGGGTCAAAACTTCCTGGACAGACTGCAATTTTCATAAAAGCTCCTCCCGCATGTATAAAGAAATAGTCGTTTCACCATAAAGGTAATCTCTTAAGTCGACTAACACATCCTGAGTAAATTTCTCTTTGTTGCTATGCTCTAAAACAAATAGACCTCCCTTAATTAAGATTGGCTCGACAAGCTCAAAAAGCTTAGGCGAAACCATCAAATGATAGGGAGGATCAGCAAAAATAATATCGTATTTACTATCTTTTTGCCTCAAATTTTCCAATGCTTTTGAGACATCCAATGGTAGAACCTCTGCTTCCTCTCCTAAGCTACTTAAATTGTCTTTAATTATCTTAACCATAAATCTGTCTTTCTCTACTAAAGTAAGGCTTCGTGCTCCACGACTAAGGGCTTCAATCCCTACAGCACCAGTACCAGCATACAAATCAAGGAAATTTGCTCCCCTAATATGGGGAGCAATAATATTAAACAATGATTCGCGTACTCTATCGGTAGTTGGTCTGGTTTTAGAATGATCGGCTTTCACTGGTCCTTTTATTGTTCTGCCTTTATGCCTTCCACCAACTATACGCATGGTCTCAATCCATTCCTAATTTAATTTGGAAATAGCTAAATTTTATAAGCTACAATACCCACAGTTCCGGGGCCTGCATGAGCACCAATAATCGGTCCCATATCAGCTCTTAGAATAGAACCTACTTTTGGAAACACCTTTCTAAGCTCTGCTTCTAGGGCATCTGCTTCTTCCATAGCGTCTCCTTGGACAATACCAAGATAAAGGTTTTCACCAGTTGAGTCAGCTGTTTTTTCTACAATGTATTCTACTAGACGTTTTAAAGCTCTCTTTCTGCCTCTAATCTTTTCAATACCAGAGACCATACCATTTTCTATAGATAAAATCGGCTTTATACTTAAAACAGTTCCTAAAAAGGCACTGGCACTGCCTATACGTCCATTTTTGTGGAGATATTCGAGCGTTTCTACCGTAAAGCAGACTTGGATATTTTTTTTGACTAGTTCTCTGTGCTTTAATATCTCTTCTACTGATGCGCCTTCTCTAGCCTTTTTCGCCATCTCGATAACCTGCATCCCATAATGGATTGACAGGCCTTCACTATCGATAACTTCGATATTATACTCAGGCAAAAGCGATTTAGCGATCAGAGCAGATTGGATAGTTCCGCTAGCTTTGTTCGAAATGTGAAAACTAATAATTTGATCGTCTGAACTTGCTACCTGCTTATATACATCAACAAACTGCGCGGGAGAAGGCTGAGACGTTCTTGGTATCATTGACTTGTTCTCTTTAAGCTTAGCATAAAAGCTTTGGCTGTTTAAATCGACCTGATCTCTAAAAACTTCAGTCCCAAAATGAACATTTAAAGGTACTATATGGAGGTCTAACTCTTCACGAATGCTCTTAGGTAGATCAGCTGTACTGTCTATCACAATAACTGTTTTACTCATATGAAGACGCGCTAGCTCCCTCCTTACTCTACAGAGATTAGGTAGTAATATAAAGGCTGATTGCCACTATATGCTTCCATCTCTAAATCGGGATATTGCTCGTTTAATTCATCTACTAGCTCTTTGGCTGCATCTTCTTCGATGTCAGCTCCGAAATATAAGGTAAGAATTGCTGAGTTCTCATCAACAAGTTTGCTGACAAGCTCTTTGACAACTCCACTGACATCCTTACCTACAGTTTGAATTTTGCCTTCAATAAGACCAATAACATCTTTTTCTGCTATCTGCATCCCATTCATATTAGTATCTCGGACTGCAAAGGTAACCTCACCAGTTTTTACTTCCTTAATTGCGTCCTTCATATTTTTAACATTATCTTCAGCGCTCATATCGGGATCGTAACTTAAGAGCGCCTTAATGCCTTGTGGGATTGTTTTACTCTTGATAACAAAAACATTTTTTTCTGTTACATCAGGAACCTGCTCTGCCGTCGTAACAATATTTTTATTATTAGGTAGAATAATAACATTTTGTGCGGGACAGTTCTCAACAGCATCTAAAATATCAGCTGTCGATGGGTTCATTGTCTGCCCACCAGAGATAACACGATCTGCTCCTAGAGATTGCATAATTACAGAGATTCCTTCTCCAGCTGCAACAGTTACAACACCGAGCTCTTGTTCTACATCTTTTTTCTGGGTCGATTTAAATTCGACAGCACCAGATTCAGTAGTCCATCCTGCTTTACCACTAGATACAGCCTCTTTATTTTGTTCTATCATGTTTTCGATTTTAATCTTAAGAAGCTGGCCGTAGTTAACAGCTTTTTCAAGTGCCAAACCAGGGTTGTTGGTATGAACATGGATCTTTACTAAATCGCCGTCACCGACAACGATGAGGCTATCACCAATATCTGCAAGATAGTCTTTTAAATCTTCTTGAGGTATGTTGTCTCCCTGAACCAAAAACTCCGTGCAGTATTGGAACTCAATACTTTCTTCACTTAATACTCCTGCAAAGGTCGTTGTATCATCGACTTTAACAAGATCCTGGGCTTTAATATCTCCAGTTAAAAATTTAACGGCACCTTCCCAGATTACTACATATCCTGCGCCACCAGCATCTACTACACCAGCTTCACGTAAAACAGGTAGCTGTTTAGGGGTATTGTTTAAGGACTCATGTGCAGCTGTTAAAAAATTTGTGAGTACATGCTGAGCATCGTTTTTCTCTCTTGCTGCACGAAGGGCAGCCTCGCCAGCCTCTCTTGCTACAGTTAAGATTGTACCTTCAACTGGCTTAATAACCGCCCTATATGCCATTTTAGAAGCACCATTAAGACACTTTGCCAAGGCAACACCATCTAAAACTTCTAATGCGTCTGTTTCATTCGCAAAACCTCTCAGCAACTGTGAAAGGATAACACCAGAGTTTCCTCTAGCTCCCATCAATGCTCCACGAGCTAAGGCTTGAGCAAGATCAGACACCTTTTGGGAACTAATCTTCCCAAGTTCCTCAGACGCAGCTTTGAAAGTCAGTGACATGTTTGTTCCTGTGTCTCCATCTGGAACAGGAAAGACGTTAAGAGCATCTACTCTCTCTTTATTATCTAGTAAATATGAAGATGCAGCAGAAATCATCTGCTTAAACGTATCTCCATCTATTTTGGTCACATTAGCCATACCAAAAACTAACCTCCTATAATATCACAGGGTACTGTATTGTCTCTTTGGGTACACGCACCCCCTGTACATGGACATTGACTTCACGTACTGGTATGCCAACATTACGTTCGAGAGAGTATTTTACTCTTTCCATTACGTTGTGGGCTACTTCATTGATTTTTACACCGTATTCAACTTGCAAATAGATGTTAACGATTATTTCATTGCTAGCTATATCAATATCAATACCTTTATCCATCGAATCCCAACCGAATAACTCAGCAATACCATCGTGGATATTACGAGAAGACATTCCCACAACCCCATAGCACTCTATAGCAGCTGCCCCAGCGAGGTTGGCAATCACGTTTTCGGTAATATTGATTTGACCGTAAGAGTTCTTGATAATCTCGGGCATAGATCTCCCTCCCTATTTAGGACATATGGAAATATTCTCTAATTGCAGATAGAATCCTTCTCTAATTTTATTACCTGATGCTAATTCAGTATTATATCATGTTATCCCAAAACTAGGCAATTATTTAAATGCACCTATATGAACATACAACTTGCTTTGAAGTTAGTTCCGCTACTAGTTCTATTATTGGCATCTTTACCTAAAAGTAACTACTGCTATATAAGATTATTCATAACAAAAAAAAATAAACCATCCTTAATAAAAGGCAGTAGCGAAATAACTTGCCAAAGTTAAGCTCTAATGCTATAATTGCAAATGTGCATTGAACTAAAGGAGGTGGCGCTGATGGGCAAAAAGTGTGCTATTTGTGACAAAGGTACTGTTTATGGTAACCAAATCAGTCACTCTCACAGAATTTCATCTCGCCGGTGGAAGCCAAACCTTCAGAGGATGCGTATCGTCCTCGATGGTCACAAACAGAGAGCATATGTATGCACTAAATGTTTGAAAAGTGGCAAAGTAGAACGCGCCATCTAGCCGTCTTAATCTCATAAATGGCTTATGGCCGAAGAGGCAAAGGTCTTTTGTCTCTTCTTTTTATTTTAAAAGGAACTCCAGTATCTGAACTGAGATCCTCGTGATAGACTCTTTTTAGCTGTCTACAAGTAGGTTCTCATTTCAATCTTAGGAGTTCCTTTTTGTTGTTATCTTATATCTTCGATCTTGACAGGCTGATGGATTCTGCCTGACTCATAGGCTGCAAGAGCAACCTCAAGGGCTCGTAGTCCGTCTTCGCCTGTGATCTTCACTGGTTTGTCATTGATGCAAGCATCTACGAAATCTTTAACTAGGATGTAATCCATGTTTCCACCAAAGTTTGCCCATTCGGCTTTGGTTGCTTCGTCTCTATATACATTATAGTACTGGCCGAAGGCATCCATCTCTAAGACACCTGAGGTACCAATGAGGGTTAAAGTAACGCCACCCCAGGTAGGATATGATTTGGGACGATTCCAAGATGTATCTAAGGTTGCAAAGACATTGCCTGTTAGCTCCATAGTCAACATTCCGCAATCTTCTGAAGGAATATCATAAATAAGACGATCATATTCAGCATAGATCTCTTCAAATTCAAGACCTAGCATCCAGCGAATGATATCGACAACGTGCACTGTATGGTCCATTACTGCTCCGCCGCCTGATTTATCTTTTTCAACAAACCATCCACCAGGCATTGATCCGTTATTTGTACCTTTAATAGCAAGAATTCTGCCAAGCTGTCCGGACTGGACAATTCTTTTGGCTTCAACCATTGCAGGCATGTAACGGACTGGAAAAGCGATTTGTAGTTTAACGTTGTGTTTTTTACAAGCTTCAATCATCTGCTTGGCGTCTTCGATAGTGGTAGCAATTGGTTTTTCAACCAATACATGCTTTTTAGCTTCTGCTGCCTTTACAGTATAGTGACAATGATCTGCGTTTGTTGAGCAGATAACAACTGCCTCTATATCACTTGCAAGCATTTCATCTAAAGATTTAAAGTGGGCTACGCCGTATTTTTCTGCAGCTTCTGCTCCTCTAGCTTCATCTTCATCATAAATACCAGCAAATTCTACATGTGGTATACCATTTAGAGCTGATGCATAAGCGCCAGCGTGAACGTGTGCAAAACTAATCATACCAACTTTCATTGCCTTCACCTCCTATAACAAAACCGCTTTGCCGGTCTCTATTGATTCAAGAGCAGCTAAAGCAATTCTAAGCGACTCATAACCTTCATTACCGTCAACAACAATACCTTCTTTACCATCTAAGACGTTGATAAAGTTTCTAAGCTCCGTGGTGTATGGGCTTTCTTCCCATGCACCTGTTGGAACAGGTACTCCTGGAGTACCATCTCGTCTGTTTACGGTAAGCTTAATTGGACTTGTTTGGCGGCTATCATAATCAATAAGACCTTTGGTTCCGGCCATTTCAAATCTAGTATGGAAACCACCGCTATTTACCCAACTACCTTCAACGTGGGCGATAGCGCCGGACTTAAATTTCAAAGTTACTAAAGCGTACTCTAGGCGGTTATAATCACGACCTAATGTACTCTTTGCAAAGACTCTTTCTACAGGTCCAAGTAGCCATCTTAAGTAGTCGAAATCGTGGATGATCATATCTAGGACTAGACCACCACTCCACTCATAATTGGCATACCAATCGTTCCAAGCTGTAGGTAAAGCGAAGCCTCCCCTAGTTGTACGTACAACAGCAACATCACCAATTTGATCGTTTTTGACCTTGTGGTAGGCACTAATGTACTCTGGAAAGAAGCGTACTACGTGACCGATCGCAAGTTTGACACCTGCTTTGTCACAAGCCGCCTTCATCTCTTCTGCCTCTTTGAGCGATCTTGCCATTGGCTTCTCACAAAAAACATGTTTCCCGGCTTCTGCCGCTTTGACTACAAAATCACGGTGTAAAAAAGTAGGAACACAAACATCAATAACATCAATACTAGGATCACCAATTATCTCATTTGCTGATCTAATTGTTGCACCTGTTTTTGAGGCAATTGCTTGAGCTCTTTCAGGAATCAAATCTGCAATTGCAACTAGTTCAGCGTTTTCAATAACGCGATAAGCTTCTGCATGAGTAGAACCCATCGCACCGCCGCCAATTAAACCAACCTTTAATCCTGGTTTCAAAAACTTCACCCCCAGATTTACTTAAGCTTTGTTGTAATTCTGTAAATGTCAACTTTTTCCTGCCTCGAGAAAATTGTATAACATCCCCAGAGCTTTGTGAACAGCCTGTTCTTTGACTTGCATTCTTTCACCTAAGAACCTAAATTCTTCGCAAACAAAGTTGTCTGTACTTCCCACAGCAATATAGACAAGCCCTATTGGTTTTTGGGGACTTGCTCCTGTGGGTCCTGCTATTCCTGTTGTACTAACCCCAAAATCAGATCCCGAGGCTTGAATTACCCCTCTTAGCATCTCAATTGCACATTCTTTGCTAACTGCCCCATACTCTTTTAGAGTACTTGGATTTACACTCAGAAGATTTTCTTTTGCTTCGTTGGCATAAGCACAGATGCCACAGCGAAAATAACTAGAGCTACCAGGAGTATTAGTAATAAGGCTACTTATCTCTCCACCTGTCAAAGACTCAGCAACTGCTAAAGTAGCTCTAGACTTAGTTAAAGTGTTATGGATAGCATGCACCAATCTGTCACAGTCCAAAAGCTAACACCTTCTTGTTAATTAGTAACCTTAATAGCCAACTTTTCTTTGCATATCTTGTAGTAGACGGGCTGAATCAGAAAGTTTAACAAGTTCATCTTCGCTTAACTCTAGTTCTACAATTCTGTCCACCCCAGCTCTACCTACTACAGCTGGAATTCCTAAACAAACATCACTAATGCCATGGTAATCATCTAAGAGTGTAGAGACTGTTAGTACAGATTTTTGATCCATGATAATTGCTTGGACAAGTCTTTTTAGTCCCCAGCCTATCGCGTAATAGGTTGCGCCTTTTCGTGCAATTATCTCATAAGCTGCATTTTTAACTTCATCAAAAATCTGATCTAAAGTCGCCTGACAGATATCAGGAGGATGCTTATGACAAAATTTATTAATAGGTACTCCTCCTACTGTTGCTGTAGACCAAACTGGTAATTCACTATCACCATGCTCTCCTATAATATAAGCATGTACACTACGAGGATCCACACCAAGATGCTTCCCTAAAAGATAGCGAAACCTCGCTGTATCTAGTAAGGTGCCTGATCCGATAATCTGGTTAGGTGGATAACCTGTCTCTTTTAAGGTAACATAAGTCAATATATCTACAGGATTGGCTGTCATTACTATTATAGCATCTTTGGTATATTTTACAATTTCTGAGCAGACCTCTTTGGTGATACAGCTATTGGTCTTTGAAAGATCTAATCTCGTTTCACCTGGCT
>Ga0172377_10009204_pt1 | contig 10123 bp, 10 predicted proteins | sample Pumphouse3metaG_FD_119749 | JGI IMG/M metagenome (GOLD analysis project Ga0172377, IMG submission 119749) | Leachate microbial communities from a municipal landfill in Southern Ontario, Canada - Pumphouse #3 metaG | ecosystem: Engineered > Solid waste > Landfill > Unclassified | place: Canada... | reverse complement strand
GCCTTAAAAGATATAATGAATGCACATACAGTTGGGTTGGCTCAACCGACTGCTCCGTCGAAAGGTTTGATTTTACACAAGGTAAACTATACCAGGGAATTAAAGGAAGAGAGTCTGGAATGAATACATATTCGGTTAAACAAGCAGATATAGAACGCAACTGGATTATTCTTGATGCAGATGGGCGCATACTCGGAGATCTGGCTACCGAGATTGCCTGTCTTCTCATGGGCAAGGGTAAGGTTAAATTTGCCCGGCATCTTGATGTTGGTGATAATGTCGTTGTTGTCAACGCAGCCAAGATAAAGGTAACTGGTAACAAGATGAAAGATAAATTCTACTATCGCCATTCAGGATATCCGGGGGGATTTAAGTCAGAAAATTTGGAAAAAGTAATGGACACCAAACCGGAAAAGGCGATCGAGCACGCTGTTAAGGGAATGTTGCCACAGAATAAACTGGGCAAACAAATGATGAGTAAACTACGGGTCTATGCCGGAGCAGAGCATCCGCACACTTCACAGGTGCAGCTGACTGCTGAGGATAAGGCTTAAACCGGGAGAGGAATATGATAGAAAAACAGAAAGAATATTTACACGGCACAGGCAGGCGCAAATGCGCGGTTGCCCAGGTCAAGCTTTATTCCGGAAATGGCGCTATCCTGGTTGACGGTGCTCCTTTCGAAGAACGGTTTCACCGGGTGCAGTATCGCCAGGCTATTTTAAAACCATTTGAAGTGACCGGCACGATGAGCAAGTTCGATGCGGTTATAAAGGTAAACGGTGGCGGAATCACCGGGCAGTGCGAAGCTATTCGCCATGGTATTGCCAGAGCGCTTTCCGAAGTGGACGAGAAGTATCATTCCCTACTCAGGGAAAACGGCTTGCTCACCAGGGATTCTCGCATCAAGGAGCGCAAAAAGCCAGGGCTCAAACGGGCTCGCAAAGCTCCTCAGTACACCAAACGTTAAACATTTGATTGAAAGAAAAAAACCGCGGACTTGTTCCGCGGTTTTTTTATATTTTTACAAAGCCTTGGTTAAGGGTTCCAGTTTTCCAGCTGTTTTTTCACCCTTTCAATTTCGGGCAAAGTGGTTGCATACAGGGGTGAGTTTACTTGCCACCAATCTTCTCCATCAGATTCCATGATGGAGTAAAGTGCTTCCGGTAACAGGGAAATAGCAACCATCCAAACCTGATAAGCTTTTAAGAAATGAAATTTATCGTAATACGCTCCCAGACGTATATCTTTGGAGGGGGTAAAAAGCATGGTAAGAGAAGGAGTGCGAGGGTGAGCAATACTGCTCATGGAGTCGTAAATTGATTTCCATGAATCTGCGATTTGCTCTGGCAACCTCTTGGCCATCTGGTGAAATTTGAATTCGCGCTTCCAGAACTCGTCCTTGCCTTCCAGCAGGAGATTTAATGTTTCGGTATTGGTACGGCAGTCTTCTCCGGTGAGCCAGTCTTCAAGAGCAGACCGCGTTAAAATAATAGATTGAGAGTAATAGCCTTTTTTAAACAGGTTGAAGGAAGACCACAGGGAGTTGAAACCGCGGGTTGTAAGTAAAAGCAGAACCGTCCTGAGACCGATTGAATCACTGATTGGTGGCAGTGTACTGAATCCGTTAAGGTAACTGTTTATCAGCTGTTCGCATAGCGATAATTCTCTTCCATGCTGCTCGGCGATGAGGTTGGCTATATCGGATTCCACTTTTAGTATTGAGTACGGGTTGATATCATTCATAACGCTTCCTCCCATAATCGTCATCAAGCCTGGTAACATCATCAAGCTCTGGGGTAGAGACTTCAAGGATCATACTGTCCTGATTGGCCTTTATCCTGTGCAGAGTGTTGGGGGGCAGATGGATACTCTGGCCTTCAACAACAACGCTGCATTTGAGCTCGGAAGGGGAATCACCGGTTTCAAAAACAATACTGCCGGAAAAAAGGTACATCGTCTCCTCTTTTTTCCGATGGTATTGGAGGCTTAGGCGGTGGCCTTCTTTAACAAAAATGATTTTACCGGCATAGCTATCGGTCAAAGCGTAAAGAAGCTCCCAGCCCCATGGTTTAAGTATTTTCTGTGGCAGCTGTTTACTCAAAATTTATCTCCTTACAGACCGGTAATAACCTTTCCCTCTTGTATCAATTGCTTAACACGCTCAGGGCTGCTGGCTTCTGCATAAATGCGCACGAGTGGCTCAGTCCCGGAGAATCGGATGAGCAGCCAGGAACGATCATCCAGCATGAAGCGAGTGCCATCTATGTTATCCTTCCTGATTACCTTGCATCCGGCCAGGCAGCTTGGATTCGCCTTGCCGACGCATTTAAGTATTTCCTGCTTTCTTTCAGGTGTAAAAAATAGATCTTTCCTCTCGTAATAATGGGGGCCAACCTTGCTGTAAAGAGACTCGATCAATTGAGAGGGAGTTTTGCCGGTTTTTATCATGTAATCAAGGAAAAAGAGCCCGGAAAGGATGCCGTCTCTTTCCGGAATATGGCCTCGATATCCGTATCCGCCGCTCTCCTCCCCGCCGACCATTGCGTCGTGCTCTATCATAACCGGTGCTACATATTTAAATCCAACTGGCACTTCATGCACCGGCACTCCGTACAGTTCACCGAGCCTGTCGAGCATCTGGGAAGAGGTTATGGTTTTAACTATTGCGCCTCGTTCCTTCCTCACTTCAAGGAAATATAAAGCAAGCAGGGCGTATACCTGCAGGGTGTTTAAAAAATCGCCATTTTCATCAATTATGCCTAGCCGGTCAGCATCACCATCGGTGGCCAGACCAACTGCTGCGCCTATATCCTTTACAACTGAAGACAGTTTTAGCAGATTTTGGCCGATCGGCTCGGGTTGCCTGATACCTGGAAATGCCGGGTTGGGTCCCGCATTGATTTCGATTACACCAAGCTGTCCGCCTTTAAGCAGTTCGCTTAAGTATCCGGTGCCGGAGCCGAACATTCCATCAAATGCTATTTTAAGAGGTGTCTTTTGGATGGCTTTTATATCCACCATGCTGGCAAGCCTGGCAAGATAATATGAATTGATGTCGGTAATATCGGCCAAACCGCTGTTTACGGCTTTATCGAACCCTGTCGAATTGGATTTCGGTCCGGGTGACAGGTCTGCGATTATCTCCTCAATTGTACTGATGGTTTCTGGGGAAGCGCTTGAACCGTTGGTCGCTTTGATTTTAAAACCGTTCCATTCTGCTGGATTATGACTGGCGGTAATCATGATACCGGCAGATGCCTGTCTAGCCGCAACAGCATAGCTGAGTGCAGGAGTGGCGCAGGTTGAAGCGCTTATTACTACCCTGATTCCGTTTTCTGTCATTACTCCGGCAACAGCTCTGGCAAACGCTTCAGATGCAAAACGGGTATCATAGCCCACCACAACCAGGGGTCGGACATCGTTGCTGCTTTTCAGTATATACTTTGCGGTTGCAAGAGCACACAGCCGGACGTTGTCAAAGGTAAAATCTTCGGCGATTATACCCCGCCATCCGTCGGTGCCGAATTTTATTACTGAATGCTCCAGGTTACTCATATTACTTGCAGTTTAACCAAGTGCTTCCTTTTGTAAAATGCTGGCCATATCAGTTTGCTCCCAAGGCAATTCGATATCGGTTCTACCAAAATGACCGAAAGAAGCAACCTGGCGGTATATAGGGCGGCGCAGGTTAAAACGGTGTATGATAGCTCCCGGTCTGAAGTCGAAATGCCTGTTGATAAGCTCATGCAGTTTTTCATTGCTTACTTTGGCAGTGCCAAATGCTTCAAAGGAAACTGAAAGTGGTTTGGCCACACCGATGGCATAAGCTATCTGTATTTCCATACGGTCGGCAAGACCGGCAGCTACCAGGTTTTTGGCAACGTAGCGTGCCATATACGACCCGCTTCGATCCACCTTGGTTGGATCTTTGCCGGAAAAGGCTCCCCCGCCGTGGCGGGCTACACCGCCGTAAGTATCTACAATAATTTTACGGCCAGTAAACCCTGTATCAGAAACCGGTCCTCCCACCACAAAGCGTCCGGTAGCATTAACCAGGTATCTGGTATTATCATCGGTGAAATCAAGTGGAATAACCGGGTTTATTACTTCCCTGATTATATCAGCCTCTATTTTTTCAGCGCTGATGTTATCATCATGCTGAGCCCCTATCACAACGCTATCTATTCTCCTTGGTACACCTTCCTTGTATTCTACAGTTACCTGGGACTTTCCATCAGGCCTGAGATAGGGAATGGTACCATTTTTCCTCACCTCTGCCAGCCGGCGGCATAGTTTGTGTGCCAGAGATATCGGCAGTGGCATAAGTTCAGGTGTTTCGTTGCAGGCAAATCCAACCATCATACCCTGGTCGCCGGCACCGATAAGGTCAAAGTCGTCATTCGGGGCTTCTTTCCGTGCTTCTCTGGCGCAGTTGACTCCCTGTGCAATGTCTGGTGACTGTTCATGGATAGCAGAAATCACGCCGCAGGTTTCGTGGTGGAAACCGTACTCAGGGTTGGTGTAGCCTATATCTGCTACAACACCGCGGGCGATACGGGCAACATCAACATAACAAGACGTTGTGATTTCTCCCATTATGGCAATCAATCCGTTGGTGACGGCCGTTTCACACGCAACTCGTGCGGCGGGGTCTTTATCCAGTATTTCATCCAGGATAGCGTCTGAAACCTGGTCGCATAACTTGTCCGGGTGTCCTTCAGCTACCGACTCGGAAGTGAGCAGGTAGCAGGCAGAGTTTTTAAAGGTATTGGTCATGGGTCCTCCTATGTTCCTTCCTGCCAGCTTTGCAGGTATTTATGCTGCTGAGGGGTCAGGGAATCTATTTTTACTCCCAGTGCTTCCAGTTTTAAACTGGCAACCGACCTGTCTATATCGGCAGGCACCGGGTAAACACCTGTTGCCAAGCCCTGGTTTTTTACCAGGTATTCAAGGGAGAGTGCCTGGTTGGCAAAGCTCATGTCCATAACTGAAGCGGGGTGTCCTTCAGCTCCGGCCAGGTTGATCAGCCTTCCTTCTCCAAGAAGATATATTTTGCGCCCGTCGGCAAGAGTATGTTCATCTATGATTTGTCGTATATTCTTGCTGCCGGTCGACATATTTTTCAGGGCTGGTATATCTATTTCCACGTTGAAGTGGCCGCTATTGGCCAGCATGGCGCCGTTTTTCATGATCTCGAAGTGCTTGCCGGTTAAGACATGTTTGTCGCCGGTTGCTGTGATAAAAACATCTCCAATTCTGGCAGCTTCCATGGCTGGCATTACCCGGTAGCCGTCCATCACTGCCTCTAGTGCGCGCAAGGGCTCTGTTTCAATAACAACCACTTGCGAGCCCATGCCTCTTGCCCTCATGGCTATACCGCGCCCGCACCATCCATAACCACCTACAACTACAGTTTTTCCTGCCCAGAGTATGTTGGTGGACCGGGTGATGCCGTCTATGGTGCTCTGTCCGGTGCCGTAGCGGTTATCGAAAAGGTGTTTGGTTAACGCGTCATTTACAGCAACAATGGGGTATTTAAGCCGTCCTTCAGCCGCCAGGCTTCTAAGCCGTATCACGCCAGTAGTGGTTTCCTCGGTTCCGCCTAATACTTCGCTGACAAGCTCTGTACGAGTTGTATGAAGGGTGGTCACAAGGTCAGCCCCATCGTCAACGGTCAGATGTGGTTTTATATCTATCGTTTTGTTAATGTGGCGATAATAACTTTTATCGTCTGCGCCATGAATGGCGTTCACCGCCATTCCATTTTCGACCAGTGCTGCGCACACGTCATCCTGGGTGGAAAGAGGGTTGGAGGCACAAAGACTAACCTCGGCGCCGCCTTTTTTCAGGACCAGTGCCAGGTTGGCAGTTTCTGTAGTCACATGAAGGCAGGCTGCTATGCGGATTCCTTCAAACGGTTTTTCTTTATCGAAGCGTTCTCCGATAAGTTTTAACACCGGCATTTCCCGGCCTGCCCAGTTGATGCGCTCACGCCCGGTTTCAGCGAGAGCAATGTCTTTTATTTCATAGTCAGCCATACTAGCTCCTTTACTGTTGAAAAATATGATGCCGGATACTGGCAATATGTTCTTCAGTTGTACCGGCACTATCAATTATAACACGCTGGGACTCTTCAGTTTTGTCGAGAGGTTCGAATTCGCGTTTCATTTTGAAGTACACATCGGTGGTGCCATCGCTTACATTACCCGGGTCACTCTGTCTGAGAGAGATACGCTGACAAGCTTCCTCGTCGCTTATTATATATTCAAGTTCGCAAAAACCGGCGTTATTTCTTGCAGCTATTTCGCGAGCTGTAATGCGGCTTTTTCTGAGCGTGAAAGTACCGTCCAATATAACCGATACCCCCAGCTTTAACCATTTTTCGGCCTGGTTGAACATTGCTTCGTACGTCAGCCGGGAAAAATCGGGAGAGTATATTCCGCTATCCATCTCGACTGCACCCGATTGGGTTGGCGGAATACCTGCCATCTCTTTGCGGACTAGGTCAGAAGAAATTATTGCCATTCCCAAATGTGAGGCAAGTGCCTTGGCCAGGGTTGATTTGCCGCTGCCTACCAGGCCGACGTTTACCAGTAGCCATGGCTTGTCTGTGGTGTAGCTTTCCGCCAGGGCGAAATAAAGCTGTGCCCCTAGACAGGCAAGACGTTTCTCTTCAGCGCTGACGTAAGGATCATCCAGTTTAAAGCAGTTTACTTTGGCTCTGACCATTGCCCGATAGCATTTATAAAACCTCATTAATTTTTCAGCCTGGTTGTCACCAGTGATTTCAAGATAGCGCTGTATAAAAGCTTGCGATAAGTCTGCTCGGCCGTAATGGTCAAGGTCCATAGCCAGAAAAGCAACTTCAGAGGCGGTATCTGCGTACCGGAATCTGTCATTGAATTCTATGCAATCGTAAATACACAACTTGTCAGTAAAACAGATATGGGAGGAGTGTAAATCGCCATGGCAATCTCGTATACGCCCTTCCGCCACCCTGTTCTCAAACAATCCAGCATGATTATCCAGAAAATCAGTAGCAAAATTCTCTATACGGTCAAGCGTTTCAGAGGAGACCGCTACCCCTGTATATGGCTTTGATTGGGTAAAGTTTTCCTCAGCATTAAAACGGATTGATTCCAGGCTGCCGAATTGATTGATGTGAGGGCCAGTTTCAGCTTCCTGATGAAAAGCAGCGATTCTTGCTCCAACCTGGTGGAGCATTTCTGGAGTGGGGTTGCCATGCTCCAAAATATGATCCAGCATTTTTTCCGGTGGCAGAGTTTTCATCTTGACAGCGTAATCAACTACCTCGCCTTTACCGTCGATGCAGTAAGTGTTGTTGCAGAGATTTATCGTGCTGACTCCAAGGTAGTTCTGGGGGCAAAGCCTGCGATTAAGCTCAACCTCCCGGTGGCAGTAATAGCGGCGTTTTTCAAGAGTAGTGTAGTCAACGTAGCCGAGGTTAACCGGCTTTTTCATTTTGTAAACGTGCTCGCCAGCAATCAGGACCCAGCTCATCTGAGTCTGGATCAGCTTTGCCGGGACTGTTTCGCCAGGTATTGCTCCGACTTTAGTCAGATCCTTGATTGCTGGCGGAAGAGTTCCCTTCAACGTCTTTTCCTTCATAATGATCGATCAATACTTTGCACCCGGCGCCATGACACGCCCACAATGCCTTTATATCAGCAGGGCTTCGCATCCTGGAAGAGTCCAGCACGGCACCTGAATGAGTAAGGGCGCTCATGCTTTTAACCGGAAACCTGGTGTTTTCCCAGTCAACACACTTTTGCCCCATGGCTTCTGCTGCCCATCCCAGCATCAGCCCTCCCATGTGCACCATTGAAGTATGATGCTGTGAATCATAATCAAACTGTATCTTCATTCTTGAGAAAAGCTCAACATAGTGGTCATCACCGTCTCCAAAAATCGCCAGCACATTCACTGCTGCTGCTTGTGAGGCTTCTTCGGATTGATCGGTCTGCGCCTGGTTTTCACTGAGCCATCGGTAGCTTTGTATCAGCATCAGAAGCGTAAAAAGCTTGGTGAGCTCCAGTGATTTAGATGCACTTCCCTCACCGTAGAGTTCTTTCATTCCCTCACAATAGGTGACTACTTTGGAAGCAGCGTGATTTCCGCCAGCCAGCAGCGATTCATAAAACCGGCGCTCGCCTTCATCTTTGACCATTCTGGCAATGCTGTCATTGATAACTTCATGCACTGCCTTGAAATATCGATCACCGGTTTGCTGTAACTCTTCCATATTTTTTAATATCTCCTGTTTTTATTCCCGCGCAAAGCAATAACAGCTCAAATAAAGCGCTGTCCAATTACCCGGCATTTCATGCTCTTAATTTAAAGGTGCCTGGCTTTCATAAGATCAGAAAGCTCGTTTAGCAATACAAGAGTATGTTCGGCTGATTCTTCACTCAGCGCAGAAAGGGAGCAGCTGGGAGTCAACATGCTTCTTGCAGCAAGTAATTTAAAGTCGATTCCTGCTCTTGCCAGTGGAGCCATAGTCTCCTCCAATCTGTCTTTCAGGCTGGCTGGAGTTTCTTTTATGATTTCTGGTTCTGAATTGGGGACAATCCCCCAGGCCACTCCTCCTCCTCTGGCGAGAAAAGCTTTTACTGCTTCCGGATAAAGGCTCAGGGTATCCCCATACTGGTAAGCATCCAGTGATAGTATATCCAGGTTGGTAGAAAGTATCAGCCCCCAGTCTGTATTGCCGCAGCAATGGATGCCCTTAAGACATTTTATTTTGGTCATCGATTCATTAATAAGGGTGGTTGCCTTCTCGCGAGAGAGGCTGAAATAAGCTGAACCATAGCTGGACATAGCAGGCTCGTCTATGAAGATGATCGTATTTTTGCACACTGTCTTCAGTACTTTTTCCTGCCATGCTCCACTCATTGCCAGCATTCTGGCAGCAGCGTCGGATAATATGTCATCGTAGAGGATAGATTTACCTTCTTCGTCGCTTATGCCCAGGCACCAGCTTACAGGTCCGGACACCTGCCCCTTTACCGCCCAGGGGTTGATGCCGGCCATATTCAAAAAATAGTAGAGTCCGGCGGCATATTCAGGCGCAACCGCATATCTGGCATAATTATCCGTCAGATATGCTTCGTAGAGGCTCTCAAGGGATTGCTCGAACCCGGCGGAGCGATTAAAAACAGCTTTGCCGTCGATAATATCCAGGCCGGGAAACCCGGTTCCGAATTGCACATCCATCGCTTCCAGGCTGGAACGCTTTGGCAGTTGTGGCCAGGCTGGAATGTCTTTCAGGTGGCGTGTTATCAGGGTACAGGCTGACCCTGCATTTTTGTGTGGCATACTGCCGATTATGGTGGTTTTAAAATTGTATTCGATATGGTTCATGGCTGGTTTATATTTCCAGGTACTTGCTGGTAATAAGCTTGAGTTCTTCGATCCGCTTACTGTTTGCAACTTCAGGATCGGTGACTATTGCATTGCTAAGAGCGCTCGCGCAGCTGCACCTATCCCTCGAAGGTAACTTGGTTACTACCTGACGAATAATCTGTTTTGAAGCTTCGGTGTTTGAGTGCAATGTTCTGAGTATCATATCAACCGAAACCGGTTCTTCACTTTCATGCCATGCGTCGTAATCAGTTACGCAAGCCACCGTAGCATAACAAATCCCGGCTTCACGAGCCAGTTTTGCTTCAGGAAGAGCCGTCATGCCGATAACATGCGCTCCCCACGAGCGGTGCAGTATGGATTCTGCGCGGGTGGAAAAAGCCGGGCCTTCCATTACTATATAAGTGCCTCCGAAGTGGGCATTGGCCCCGGTCTTGATGGCAGCATCAAAGACCGCTTGTGCAAGGCTTTTACATACTGGATCAGCAAAAGAGATATGAGCAACCAGCCCGTCTCCAAAAAAACTGCTCCGGCGCCGGGTGGTCTTATCGATAAACTGGTCCGGTATCACAATATCTCCCGGGCAGATCTCCTCCCTCAGGGAACCAACCGCATTAAAGGCCAGAATCTGTTCAACACCGATCATTTTCAGGGCGCAGATGTTTGCCAGAGATGGTATCTCTCCGGGTGCAACGTGGTGCCCCTTTCCATGCCTGGGTAGAAAGGCGATCTTTGTCTC
>Ga0172377_10009199_pt1 | contig 10126 bp, 7 predicted proteins | sample Pumphouse3metaG_FD_119749 | JGI IMG/M metagenome (GOLD analysis project Ga0172377, IMG submission 119749) | Leachate microbial communities from a municipal landfill in Southern Ontario, Canada - Pumphouse #3 metaG | ecosystem: Engineered > Solid waste > Landfill > Unclassified | place: Canada... | reverse complement strand
GGGCCGGTAACCAGCCCTTCCGTAGCCCAAGTAGGAATGGACCGATCCCTCGATGACTGTGTCGATGGCGACTGAGGTGGAGCATTCCGGGGAAGAACTTTCGAGGGTGACGGTATAGGTTTTTAGTGCAGTGTAGTCCGCTTGGAATGTATCGAGAGAGTCGGAACTATAATTATTATATGTCGTTATTTTGTAGAAGGCGGAATCCCCGGCATTTAGGTGGAGTGTATCGGTATAGGTGTATTTGTTGCTGCTGTAGAAGTTGTAGCGTTTGGTGTAGGAGCTGAATGCCGATGATGTGTACTTGTAGGAATAGAAGTCGGAGCCCGCTTGCCCGAGGAATTTGACGGCGTAGCTTCCTGCTTGAGCAGCGACGAACGAAAAGCGTACTCCGCTGCTTGCTGTTGTATCGTAATAGTTGTCGGCCGTAGAATATTGTGTGGGCATCGTTGTTATTGGAAAAACGACACCGTGCTCTTGGGCAGCAAAAGCCAACGAACAAAGGAAGAATACCCAGAACCTAACCACGACAGACCTCTTTTTTTAATTTCGTTAGATGTTTTTTTGATGTCTAAATTCAGTGTTTCGTACAAAATGTTTACAATATAGTTATCTTTTTATTGAAATGAGGATAAACTAGAGAATAATATGAAGACAAAAGTTTTGTTTTGCGTTGTTTTAATGTTTCTTTGTATGCATCAAATTGCGTATTCTCTAGAAATAAGGCCTTTGATTGAACTTTTTGCCCCGGCTAAAGTTTCCGTTGTAAGGGATACAACAGGCGTAGAATCGGAGATCCATTGGAATACGGATCTCGTTTTTGAAGGCGGTTTGGAATTACTTTCTACAGCAGAATTCAGTTTGATGCGTTACGGTTTGGGGGTTGCATATAAGAGCCCGCAACAAGATGATGACGATAAAGCCACTCCTGCTGCAATTCCCGTTTGGGGAGTTATTTCGTTTGGTTCGGTGGATGAGGATCGCTTTTTTTCACCATATTTTGTGGTTAGAGTGGGATCACTCTTGCCTCTTACCAAAGATGGAAATTGGTGGGAGCGCCCATTGAATTTTTTTGCAAATGGCGGTGTGGGAGCCGTTTTCCCTTATGGGGTGGGTATTGAAGTGAATTACGACTATTCATCAATGCTGAAATCGTATGAGAGTATGGACTTAAAATATCGGATATCTTCAGGGCGGGTTGGTGTCCAACTTTCAGTGGGTTTTGAACTTATCCGCGATAAAGTCTATGCCCCGAATAAGGAATGAATTGGTGAGGTTTTGAGAAAGGACTATTAGCCGAAAAGGGAAGTGAATTTCTAAAAAAGACGCCTTTTGGGGAAAGGAGACCTCAAAAGGCGTCAGGGAGTGTTTGGTTCCTGTAATTTATGAAGTCTTCGGTTAAAGAAACACTGTTTTTGGATCAAAGCTGTTTACGATTGTAACCAGCTTACTTTATTTTGAACCTGCAAAAAAGACTTTTTCCTGGATGGAAAAAGTCTTTGATACTTAATATGAGTTGCTTGCTTAGGCTTTTGCTTGGGCTTTTCCCCAGGAATCCTTGAGTTCTACGGTGCGGTTGAATACCAAGCGGCCTTCTTGTGTATCGCGGGAATCGAGGCAGAAGTATCCGGAGCGCATGAACTGATAGCGGTCCTCAAGCGTTGCTTTGCCGAGCATTGGTTCGAGCTTCGCTTGTTTTACGATCATTGAATTCGGGTTCAGATAATCGAGCGGGTCCTTGCCTTCGGGAATATCGCCCGTGTTTTCAAGCGTGAAAAGATTGTCGAAGAGCCGTACTTCTGCGTCCACGGCCTTTGGTGCGTATACCCAGTGGATGGTACCCTTGACTTTGCGTCCGTCAGGAGAGTCTCCGCCTTTGGTTGCCGGGTCGTAAGTGCAATGAATTTGTGTGATGTTGCCGCTCGCGTCTTTGTCTACGCCTACGTACTTGATGAAATAGGCTCCTTTTAAGCGTACTTCGCCGTCGGGCTTGAGACGAAAATATTTCTTGGGCGGGTTTTCCATAAAGTCGGAAGCCTCGATATAGATCTCGCGGCCGAAGATGACTTTGCGGTTACCGGCGTTCGGGTTTTCCGGATTGTTTTCTACGTCCACTTCTTCTTCGCGTCCCTCTTCCCAGTTGTCGATCACAACTTTGAGCGGGTCGAGGACTGCCATCGCCCGTTGTGCGCTTTTGTTGAGTTCTTCGCGGATGCAGAAGTAGAGAAGGTTGATGTCTACCATGCTGTCGGCTTTAGAGATGCCGATGCGTTCGCAGAATTCGCGGATGGAAGAGGGGGTGTACCCGCGGCGGCGGAGTCCGCACACTGTGGGCATCCGGGGATCGTCCCAGCCCATCACGCGCTTGCTCTGTACAAGTTCGAGGAGTTTGCGCTTGCTCATTACCGTGTAAGAGAGGTTGAGCCGCGCGAATTCTATTTGCTGTGGGCGGTCCGGGAGTTCGAGAGCTTCCAAGAACCAGTCGTAGAGCGGCCTGTGGGCTTCAAATTCGAGAGTGCAAATGGAGTGGGTGATTCCTTCTATCCAGTCAGAGAGGGGGTGTGCGAAGTCGTACATCGGGTAGATGCACCACTTATTGCCTGTCCGGTGATGGCTTGCCTTTTTAATGCGGTAAACGGCCGGGTCGCGCATGTTCATATTCGGATGGGCCATATCGATTTTCGCGCGGAGGAAACAGGAGCCTTCTTCAAATTCTCCGGCGCGCATACGGCGGAAAAGGTCCAAGTTCTCTTCAACGCTGCGATTTCGCCATGGACTCGGGCGCCCCGGTTCTGTGAGCGTTCCGCGATACTCCGAAACTTCGTCGCCTTTGAGCTCGCAGACGTAGGCCTTGCCTTTCTTAATAAGTTCTTCGGCAAACTCATAGAGCTTGTCGTAGTAGTCGCTTGCGTAGTATTCTCGGTTCTCCCAGTCGAATCCGAGCCAATGCACGTCGTCGCGGATGGAGTCTACATATTCCACATCTTCTTTAGTGGGGTTGGTGTCGTCAAACCGGAGGTTCGTTTTGCCCCCGAACTTGAGCGCTGTGCCGAAATTGAGGCAGATGCTTTTAGCGTGACCGATGTGGATGTATCCATTCGGCTCTGGCGGAAAGCGTGTGTGGACTTTTGTTCGCTTGCCTGTTTTGAGGTCGTTAACTATGATTTCTTGAATAAAATTCAGCGGTTCCGGGATATTCATCTGGGTTGATCTCCGAAAAGAAAAATTTCAAAATAAATTTAGAAAAGCTTATCTTAAAAATCTATATTCGGGCTATGATTTGCCCATATTGCCATCATGCGGAAGACAAAGTTGTCGATAGCCGTTCGAGCGGAGTATCTATCCGTCGCCGCCGCGAATGCCTCGGTTGCGGTCGCCGCTTTACGACTTATGAATATATTGAAGCGATTCCTTTGACGGTTATTAAACGGGATAATAGCCGCGAACCGTTCATGCGGGAAAAGTTGCTGTCGGGGATAAATGCCGCTTGCAAAAAACGCCCGGTTAGTCGGCAAACTATTGAAGATATTGCAACTCGCATTGAAAATTCCTTGATGGCGAGCGAAAATCAGGAAGTGCATTACGATGCCATCGGCAATATGGTCATGTCGGAACTCCGCAAGGTGGATCCGGTAGCTTATGTGCGCTTTGCTTCCGTTTATCGCGAGTTCAAGGAAGTGGGCGAGTTTGTTGCCCAGGTGATGCAACTTAGTCCCGACAAAAAGTAGCTGTGCCCGAATTCCGTTTTTTGCTTAAAAATGCTTTGGAGAAACGCGCTCCGCTTTTTGAGGAAACAGATGCTTTCCGTGTAGTGGACGGTGCAGAAGATGATTTCCCGGGCGTTGCTATCGACAAGTATGGCGATCATTACCAAATACAGTTTTTTGGACGGGAGCTCCTTTTTAGAGAACCGGATCTCGTGGATGCCGTAAAGAGCGTGCTATCCCCGGCGTTCCTTGTTACCAAATTTCGCCTTTCACCTTCGGGCAAGTCTTTGGAAAAGCCGGAGATGCGGGTAGACATCGGGGAAAAATCTTCCGCCACGGCTATTGTCCGCGAAGGGACTTCCCGGTTTCAAGTGGATTTGATGGATACGGTGAATCCCGGGCTCTTTTTGGATATGCGGGCAGGTCGCCTGGATCTGGAAAAGCGATCCCGGGGGATTGAAGTGCTTAATTTGTTCAGCTATACGTGCAGCTTTGGCGTACACGCCCGTATGGGTGGTGCTTTGCGGGCGGTGAATGTGGACATCAGCGGTAAGATACTCGACAAGGGCCGCGAAAATTATCGTTTGAACGGTTTGGAACTCAAACAGGGCGAGTTCTTCAAAGGGAGTTCGCAGGAATATTTGGAATGGTGCATTAAAAAAGGAAATAAATTTGGTGGGATTGTGCTTGACCCGCCGAGTTTTGCCCGCAACAAAGGCAAAGTTTTCTCTGTAAAAACTGATTTTCAGACTCTTGTAGAGGGAGCTTCTCAAATTCTTCTTCCGGGCGGATTCCTTTTGGCGAGTTCAAATTTCAGTTCTTTTACGCCGAAATCAATTGCTGCGGAGTCTTTAGAGACCGTCCGCAAATTTTTTCCGCATGCACGCTTAGCTTGGGCTCATGGGCAGGGGATTGATTTCCCGGGGTCTGGAACGCGCAAAGAAAGTGCGCTTTCCTGCGCGATGATACTCATTTAAATAATTTGTATTAGATTTCGATTTTATGGTCTTTGAGCTTGCGCCAGAGCGTTGCCCGGCTAATACCCAAGCGGTCGGCAACTTCGGTCTTGTTGCCTTTGAAAACATCTAAGGCATGCAAAATGTGCCTTTTTTCGAGTTCGTCCAAAGTAATGATATCGTTTGTTGGCGCGTAGGTTATCGCTTTGGGCGCCGCTGTTTGCGGAATATTTTCGCTATTTGCAGGCTTTGTGATGGTTGCTTGTGTTTGGGTTCCGGGATTGGGGGCGATCAGCAAATCGCTGTGCGGCGTTTTTTGGTAGCTTAATTCTTCGGGCAAGTCTTCGAGGCGTATCGTTCCGTTTTCGGAGAGGACTATTGCGTGCTCCACAATATTTTCAAGTTCTCGTACATTTCCTGGGTAATTATAAGTTGCAAGCGCCATTTGTGCTGCTGGGTCAATTTTTTGAATTAGCTTGCCCTGGTCTTTTTCATACTTAAGCACAAAGTATCTTATGAGGCTGGGAATTACTACACGGCGATCCCTGAGTGGTGGAACGTGGATGTGGAACGTGTTCAAGCGGTAGTAGAGGTCGTCGCGGAAGGTCTTTTTTGCCATTGCTTCAGCGAGGTCTGTATTGGTGGCGGCAAGAATCCGCACGTCCAAGTAACGGTTTTCTGTTTCACCCACACGGCGGGATTCGTGGCTCTGCAAGAATCGGAGCAGCTTAACTTGTGTGGCTTGAGAAAGTTCTCCGATTTCATCGAGGAACAGCGTACCGCCGTTCGCTTCTTCAAAAAGGCCTTTTTTGTCTGTAGTCGATCCGGTAAACGATCCTTTCTTGCTGCCAAAGAGTTCGCTTTCGACCAAGTTCTCTGGAATGGCGCTGCAATTGACCGCTACGAAAGGCTCGTTTGCTCTTTTGGAAAGCCTGTGGACGATGCGTGCGAGGAATTCTTTGCCCGATCCGGATTCGCCGGTAATGAGCACGGAACTTGTCGTAGGTGCGACCTTGTAGAGCAGTCGCAGAATTTTCTGCATTTCTGGCGTATCTCCGAGGAGGTTTTCAAGAAGGTGGTCTTCCATCTCCCGGTAGTCGCTCGAAGCCTTGATGCGGAGGAGGTATTTTTTTGCGGTGTCTTCCAGCGCGCGCTGTTTGATAGGCTTGATGAGGTAAGAAGAGGCTCCTCGCGAAATCGCGCTTTCTGCTTCTAATTTGGAATCCTGTGAACAGAGAATGACAATTTCTGCTTGTGGATGGTGTTCTTTTAAAAAACTGATGACGTCCACATCCTTATGGAGCAGAAGCGATATATCCACAAAAGCAAAATCCACGGAAGTCTCTTCAATGATATTAAAGAGTGCTGTGGAATCAGAAACTGTGAGAAGAGATACGTCGGGTAGCGACCACGCGGAAGAAACGCTTTCGACGAACTTCTTATTTGAATCTGCGAGGAGAACGTTCATCAGTGAGTCGCCTTAGTGAGTGACGACTTCTGCAACTTTGGCGAGCAGATCCTTGTAGTTAGGCGGTTTAGAAAATACAGAAGAAACGCCGAGGTGTGCTGCTGTATTCAAATAATCGTCAGAGGATGTGCGTCCCCCTCCGCTGATGGCGATGACGCGGTTCAATTGATTCTTGTTGCGGAAGTCGAGAATAACTTCAAAACCATCTTGTTCCGGCATAATGATATCAGTGATTATGGCATCGTAATCTGTCTTGTCATAGAGTTCTTTGGCCTTGCGGCCATCTTCCGCTGTGTCGACCTCATATCCGGACATTTTGAGCATATCCTCAAGAACGGAGCGGATATCTTCTTCATCGTCAATGATTAGAATTTTAGCCATTATGAAACCTCCAGATTTTTTTTGCCAAGCGGCCAGTACAATTCAAAAGTAGTTCCTTTTCCGACAACCGTCTCCAGGGTGATGTAGGCATCGGACGCTTTTATGAGGCGGAGCGTTACCGAAAGTCCGAGTCCGAGCCCTTGGTTCGGCGATTTTGTCGTAAAGAATGGGGTGAAAATACGCTTGAGAATGTCAGGAGAAATTCCTTCTCCGGTATCTTTTACGGAAAGGTAGAGGTATTCTCCCGGAGGAACTGTCGTGAAGTTTGTGACAAGTTTTTCTGTAAGAATTTTTTTGGCGTAGTTGTAATAGAGGGTACCTCCGTTCTTCTTCATGGCGAAAATGGCGTTGGTGCCGAGATTCATCAGAATCCGGTGGAAGTCTGTAGTGTCGCCAAAGGCTTCTATCCGTTCATTGGATTCCTTTTTTATTTCAATGTTCTGGGGGAGTGTCCCCGATAGTTCATTTTTTACTTCATCAATGACAATACCAACGTCAAAGTTCTGTGGTTTTTTATCCTGTTCGTGTTTGAGCTTTGCAAACGTCTGTTGCACTAGGGATTTTGCACTGTCGGCGGATTTGAGCGCCCGTTCCAAGTATTTATCCGATTTCTCGCTTTCAGTATCTTTCGGGAGCGTTGCTTTTGCGAGTTCGCAATATCCGATGATACCGGAGAGAATGTTGTTGAAATCGTGGGCGAGTCCTCCGGCGACGTTGCTCATATCTTCAAATTTGGACGCTTGCGCCAAGTTTTCTTTAAGTTGGTTGCGTTCTTCTTCAAGTGCGCGAACCTTCGTAGTGTCTTCAATGAGTCCCAGAACGCCTTCTATGGAGTTGGTGTCGGCAAATAGGGGTAAAATCGTTTTTTTGTACCAATGTTTCTTGCCTTCTGCATCTGAGTTTGTTTCTTCAATAATCAGTTCTTTTTGCGGCGCTGATAGAATTTTCTGTTCTTCTTTTGAAAATTTTGGAGTGTCCGTTTGATTGGCCCGGTTTCCGCGTTCTTCTATGTCGTGCCTGTTCTGTTGTGTGTAAACGCCTTGTAGATTTTTTGCCCACAAACGGAGTGGCAGATTGTTGAGAAGGGAGCGGAGGAATATTTGCTGTTCTTGGTATTTCTGTTTGAGGTCCGCCATTTTTAGACTGTTTGCCGAACGCTCATCCCGGATTTCTGCTTGGAGTTTTGCATAGCGTTCCTGTATATTTGTACTGTGGGAAATATCGCGCAAGATGAGTTTGTATCCGCGGATAACTCCATAGGCCGTGTGCGAAGAAATGGAAACGGCTACTGTGATTTCGTTGTCTCCGTGGCTCAAGTGGAACGGTATTGAATTGGCGTTGTTGAGTGATTTGAGTTCTGGCAAATAGGGAAAGATGGATTTGTGCAGAAGGGAACTTTCTCTTACTGAAAATATGGCGCAAGCTGCAGGGTTGACCATTTCAATTTCGCCCTGTTCATTTAAAATGATGACGCCTTCGTCGAGCTGTTGGATAATGAGTTGCGTTGCTTGTTGTACGCTGATGTTGTAATGTGAAATGGAAAGGCTCGCATGGCAGAGTACTATGGTGACAAAGAAAAGAAATATGGCTGCGCTTTCCCCGTAAATGAAAAGATTGAATGCGGGAAGTATCGCATCCATAATGAGTCCGCCAAAAATAGCCGTCGTCAGAATGACGAAAATTTCACGGAAAATGGGCTTTGTTTCCTCTTCTGCGCCTTTGAGGCTTTTTAGTGCGATGTAGGCGCTAAAAGCAACAGGGACAATCATGAATGCGAGAATGGCCACAATGGCAATGATGTCATTTGTCGCGGTAAATCCATACCAGGTTTCAATAACGCCGGTGTAGAATTTTTTCGTGACCCCTGTCAAGAGAAGATAGATGATTCCTATTAGATTCCAAGCGTTCCAGAAATGGTGGATCTTTGTTTTGGTCAATGTGGAGGTTACTAGAATGATTGCATACCCGTATTGAACCCAACAGAATGCTCCGGCTATGTATAGCCAATAGCGCGCTTCTTCTGTGATGTAAGGGGCGGGAAGCTGTTCAAAAACAGCGATAAAACTCCACACGAGATCAAGCCCTACGACATAACCCATGGGAATGCGGAATTCTTTTTCAAATCGGTTGGAAAATACGACCGTAATAAAAAGAGCGATCAGGATAAAGAAACAGATGAGGGATATGCCCCCATGCAGAAAGTGTATACTCAATACGAAATTATTCATGCCTGACCTTTTGAGTATCCATAAAATTACACTTAAAATAGAAAGAAGGAAAATGAAAAAGCAAAAAAAAGCACGCCGATAGGCGTGCTTGGCAAAAAGGCTTGGAAATATTCAGCGGATTCGTTGAATGCCGAAAGTCCGCGTTATGTTACAATGGTCTTTTGATGTAAACCGGGTCTTTATTTCAGTGGTTTGATCCTTATTGACAAAGAACCGGGTCTTTATCCCTGCTTTTGCAATGTAAGCTCCGGTACCGAGTGCCTTTCCGTTTTCTGCAACGATTCCTTTTGTTCCGTGAGAAAGCCATTCAAAGCGCATTTGTACTTGATTATCGGAAGAGAGGTATTTAGATGTCACCGTGAAGTTTCCTTTGAAGCGGTTCACGTAACTTCCGAGATTGGAGTAGAAGGGAATATCGTATGCGACAGTTAGACTATCCCAGGCTGGAGCTTCCGTATAGGATGTCCCGCGAGGAACACCCATGTGCAGTTCGAAGACTGCACCGGAGAAGTTGTAACTTGCTGTATCTATGCTTGTTACGAAAAGACCGTTTTCGAAGATATCCCAGTTGCTTGTATTTTGGTTGAGGACGAACAAACGGTAATCGGCTCCGCTAGAAGGAATTTCTTCGGCAGATGTACTTTGTGAAACGTCCATTACAGGGTTTATCGGATTGAAGGAGAAGTCTATGCTGGGAGTTCCCGTACCTGTTACAGTTGCCCAAGGATTTTGAAGAGAAGGCAAGTTGCCGTTTTTATCAATGAACAGGCTTGCATCAAGCGGGGCAAAGCGGATGCGGTCGCCCTCCATGACGGCTGATTCTTCATCCTTGGAGTAGATGAGAGTGAATGAAGCCGTGCCGTTTTTCCAGTTGGAAGCCTTGACTGCAATGGGGCCTTTGCGTTCGCGCTGGATGAGCGTAAGAGTGGAATCGTTGACGAGCAAAGGTTCGCTTGGAATCGCAAGAAGCGTAATGACTGTGCCTGTTGATTTTGCAGATGCCTCGACTATTACAGGTCCCGTTAAATCCTCGGCAAGTGTAGAATCGCTTTCATAGTTCGCTCCGGAACCCTTGTGCTGTACGACAAGACCTGCTCCGACGAGCTGTCCGCCTTTGTAAGAGAGGCCGGAATAGTTTCCGTTCGTATTGCCGAGCGAGAACGGCTTGGATAATCCGAGTTCGGCTTCGGTGCGGTCCGTATTCCAAGTGAGCGCGCTTGTCCAGAGTGTTTCAGGGATTGCGCTTCCGAAAATGACGGAGAGGCTGTCGGGTGCGTGGCGGGCATCGACTGCGGAAGCAAAGTCTACGATAACCTTTTCGGCAAGACCATCGCCGTTTCCATCTGCAATGCTTGCATATTTGAGTGCTATCGGGATCAACTTGAG
>Ga0172377_10009198_pt1 | contig 10127 bp, 8 predicted proteins | sample Pumphouse3metaG_FD_119749 | JGI IMG/M metagenome (GOLD analysis project Ga0172377, IMG submission 119749) | Leachate microbial communities from a municipal landfill in Southern Ontario, Canada - Pumphouse #3 metaG | ecosystem: Engineered > Solid waste > Landfill > Unclassified | place: Canada... | reverse complement strand
TTACAGCGGAAGCTCTTACGACGCAAGCTACGCATACGCTTCCGATCCGGACAAGTATATCACTACCCTAGGAGGTGCAGTAGGTCTAGGAAAACGGTTGCCTTGGCCAGACGACTATTTCTCCATCTATTACGAATTGGCATACCGCCATTATGACCTCCAGAACTGGTCTTACTTCGATCTGGAGACAGGAAAAGCCAACAACCTGAGCTTCGGCGTCACATTGAGCAGAAACTCAATAGACAACCCTTATTACACAAGAAGGGGGTCGTCCTTCTCCTTGTCCGTACAGGCCACACCTCCCTATTCCGCATTCAAGGGAGAAAACAGCAAACTGAAGGCCCAAATCGCAAAATATGGTGACGGATCGAACGTGTCTGGAGAAGACTACACAGACTACCTGGACATGCAACAGGAGCTATACCGATGGGTGGAATACTACAAGACGGAGTTCAAAGCAAAACTGTTCACGCCGCTCTCCTCTGATCAGAAATTGGTATTGATGACTCGCGTCGAATACGGCTTCTTAGGCTACTACGACAAAGACAGACGCTCTCCATTCGAACGCTACTACGTGGGAGGTGACGGAATGACAGGATCAAGCAGCACCTACGCTACCACCAGCATCGGACTGAGAGGATACGGAAACGGATCTCTAACTCCTCGCGACAGCAAGAACCGCACCATGGGTAACCTTTATACAAAGCTATCTTTGGAACTGCGCTACCCGCTTATGCTGCAACCAACCTCCACCATTTATCTGCTCACCTTCATGGACGCAGGTAACGCATGGAGCGAATTCAACGACTTTGACCCATTCAACCTGAAACGGTCTGTCGGTGCCGGCGTCAGAATCTTCTTGCCTATGATCGGACTGATCGGAGTAGACTACGGTTACGGATTCGACAATCCTTACGTCGCAAACGAGGGAGGCAGCAACTTCCACCTTGTCATAGGTCAAGAATTTTAACGTAATATCTGATTTTTTATTTACTTTTGCGAATCCGTCTTGCGAACTTTATCCGTTCCCTTGCGGTTCAAAAACTTAATTAGAAATTTAAAACTATTATGAATATGAAAAAGGTATTATTATTCGCAATTGTTGCGTTCTTCGGAACAATCACAGTTTCGGCCCAAAAGTATGCCATGGTCGATATGGAGTATATTCTAAAAAATATACCGATGTACGAATCCGCAAATGAACAGATAAAACAAATCTCCACAAAATGGCAGAAAGAGGTCGAGGCCAAAAACGAGGAGGCTAAAAACCTATATAAGAACTACCAGACAGAGGTCGTGTTCCTTTCTGACGAGATGAAGGTAAAGAAAGAGAACGAGATAGTGGCGAAAGAGAAGGAAGCCAACGAACTGAAACGTAAATATTTCGGTCCTCAAGGTGAACTTTACAAGAAGAGAGAGTCTCTGATGAAACCTATCCAGGACGAGATTTATGTAGCCATCAAAGATGTATCCGAAGCAAAAGGATACCAGATGGTATTCGACAAATCATCCAGCATGAACATCGTCTACTACTCGGCAAAAAGCGATATCAGCGACGAGGTTCTAACAAAACTAGGCTACGCAAAATAAAAACAAGGGAGGCAAGGTCCCTTCCATCCCTAAATATTTATATTTGTACAATCAAAAAAGAAAAATAATCATCATGCTAAAGAAAGTAATCATCACATTGTTTCTTGCGGTTCCATTTATCGCATTCTCTCAAAACACACAGGTTAAGCTAGGACACCTTGACGTTCAAGGTCTTTTCCTCTCTCTGCCTGAGGCCGCAACCATTGATTCAACACTCAAGAAGCTAAGCGCTCAGCACGAGAACGAGATCAAGAGAATGGAAGAGGAGTTCAACCGCAAACTTGCCGAGTACAAACAAAACGAAAACTCTCTCGACGAAACAATAAAGAAGAGCAGAATGGAAGAGCTGCAGACATTACAAACAAAAATGCAGAACTACTACCAACAGGCCCAGGCCTCTTTGCAACAAAAACAAGAAGAGCTACAAGCCCCTTTGAGAGATAAGATCCGTAGGGCGATTGACGAAGTGGGTGCAGAGAACGGCTTCCTTTACATCTACGATGTGAACAACCTTCTTTACAAGTCAGAGCAGGCTATCGACGTCACTCCTCTCATCAAGAAAAAGATTGGAGTGAAATAAAGAAGAATATATTCAAAACATATTGGAGTTCACAAAGATTATCTGAATCTTTGTGAACTTTCTTTTATAACCAAAGTTACGGATTTTCAACAGCAAGGTCTTATGGAACAATTCCCAACGCAGCAGGGTCCTATCGGACTTTTCGACTCCGGATACGGAGGCCTCACCATCTTGGAAAAGATGCGGTCTCTTATGCCCCAATACGATTACCTGTATCTGGGCGACAACGCTCGCGCTCCTTATGGCACTCGTTCGTTTGACGTAGTCTACGAATTTACCCGACAATCCGTAAAAAAGTTGTTTGACATGGGCTGCCCTCTTGTCATACTAGCATGCAACACGGCTTCGGCCAAAGCCCTGCGGAGCATCCAAACCAAAGACCTTACATTGTGGAATCCGGATATGAGAGTTCTAGGTGTAATCAGACTAACGGTAGAACAGATCGGGAACCTGACAAAAACCCGCCATGTCGGAATACTAGGGACGGAAGGCACCATCCAATCGAAATCATATCCAATTGAGATTAGCAAACTCTATCCGGACATCATAGTCAGCGGAAAAGCTTGCCCCCTCTTTGTGCCTCTGGTCGAAAACACCGAATACGACTCCGACGGAGCCGACTATTTTGTGAAAAAATATTTGGATGAATTGTTGGATAAAGATAGCCGGATCGACACCATCATCCTTGGCTGTACCCACTACCCTCTTCTTCTTCCCAAGATAAAAAAATATGTTCCGGAAGGAACCAAAATAGTGGCACAAGGCGAAATAGTGGCACAAAGCCTACAAGATTACCTCGACAGACACACAGACATGGAATCGCTCATAACCAAAGGCAACAATTGTGAATTTTTCACCACCGAATCGGTGGAGAAGTTCAGAAAGTCTGCTTCCGTTTTTCTGAAAGAGAAGACAATCCACGCCACAAGAATCTCTCTGGAATAAGACAAAAAACAACCTTGAAAAACGCAAGGGATATAAAGGTTTCGGTTGCACGTCATGTCAAACACTTATATATTATCAAGAAAGATCTATGATGAACCGGATATATTCAAAACGTCGCTTTTTGGGTAAGCGAACACTCGCCTTTGTCCGCAGAGGAGGGGGGATACTGTACATCCAGGAGAGTAGGCAACAGCGCAAACAAATTTCCCCTAACAAGAGATAAAAAGATAAACTTACGGCATTTTGTCAGACCGTCACAAGTTGTTTTTTGAAGATTACTAAACAACGCTATCCATCTCACCGGCGGTCATTGTTTTGTCTCGATTTAAAGGAACAGAACCGAACTTTTATATTTTTCGAGAGAATCTCATGATAATAATTAAGTTCCTGAAGGTGATAATTGCCTTTTTTGAATAAAAAGTCTAACGACTTGACATAAGAGTCATTCGCATCCGCACCATCTACAATCAACACATTATACTGTTTGTCCACACAGACAGAGACGGAGTCATTTAACATCGCCGCCTCAGCAGACGTCGTCCAATTAACCGGATTTATGCAGATTGCGCTAGGAGCGAGTACGGAACAGATGGCATCTGTATTCGCCACCGAATTATAGCAAATCGTAACTCCAAAATCGTTTTCGCCAACCGCAGGTTTAATCTGCTTATGGTTCAATGTGTCGGATGCCGTCACCTTATATCCTATGACATAAGCGGCCACCAACTGTCTACACTGGTCCGCAGTAAGATTCTTCAACAATTCAACCACACATTTTGCCCCTTGACTGAACCCTGCCAGCACAAACGGACGTCCTTGATTCACATTGTCCATGTAATAGTCAAAAGCGCGTTTCACATCAGCAAATGAGTAATGGAACCTTGATGATACGAGAGAATCAGAACGCCAAGATTGAAGTGCCAATTGCCTATAGTATGGAGAATAGAAATTCGCATCCTCACCAAAAATACGTTCGGCAAGTTCAAATGAAGGCAACATGGCCAATCTGTCGCTAGAGAGTAGCGGATCGGCATAATACACGGTGTCTCCCACTGAGTCAATCCTATCCCAAACGCACGTAGGCAATAAGTAGAACACGTCGAAGTCCTTTTCTCCTGCCTTATTGGCATTACGATACCATAATCGAGGATTGCTATACGTTAAAGTTTGTGCTTCACAAGCAACCCCAAACAGCATGATTGCAACTATAAATATCACCTGCTTCATATTCACTTATATAAATTATCATTTCGAGCCTCTATATGAACCAATGGGATTAACATCAATTTCCTCTATATGCCAATACTTATTTACAAATCCCACATGCAATATTCCCAACCATTTTGACTCCAAACAAAAATAAAGAACAAATTTAATCGCGCAGTATTTTTTGTTTAGTAATCGTCAAAAAAATAAAACATTGAAATACATGACAACAGATGGAAGGGAGAATTATAAACGCACAACTTCGTCTGTTAATGGATTGGCATTTCCAAGAAATGACATTCTACCAACTCTTCTTCCTGAACCAACCGGACACTCCACAGAAAACAACATAAAAAGGATAGAAAAACTCCACAAACGGAACTTTCCGCAGCAAGTCCTGTAAGGAAAAGAAAAGAGCCGCTTTCCTTAAAAAGGGAAAGTCAATCAACGTCTTCAGGAATACCAGAACAAAAAACAGAACAAATTTACCGGACAACAAACAGACAAGCGGAAGCAAAGACATGGACATCACACAGACAGCGACAGAAATAACCTCCACATCTCGATAGGCAACGCTCTTGGATGACCACCGCTGACGTTGATGCACAAAAGCTCCCAGCGTAGGACTCGGGGAAGTTTTGACAATCGCCTCCTCCGATTTAAAAAAAACGATTCTAGCCCGCCGCCTTTTTGCCTCCAAAAGCAAGAACATATCATCTCCGGAAACCCAGTCAGAGCGAAGATGCGCAGCAACCTGACACCACAAGTCTTTCGTATAGGCCAGATTGGCCCCGTTGCATAAAATAGGATGACGAATGCCAGCCGCTCCCGCTCCCGAAGCGACCAGACTCAGAAACTCCAGAGACTGGACAGACTCCCATCCATTTGCGGCGGTCATCATCACCGGACCAATCAGCAAGTCACAATCGCCCATCGAGAAACGAGCGGCAACAGCCTCCACCCACCTCGGCGGCACCACACAATCGGCGTCCGTCTGCAAAATAACGCTTCCGCGACAAACCGCGACACCTTCCCTCAAGGCACACTTCTTCCCCCTGCTTGCCGATGAGACCATCCGCAGATTATCCATTCTGCACAACCTACTCCGCAGGACATCATCCGTCCCGTCCGTGGAATGATCATCCACCACCACCACCTCAAAATGAGGATAAGTCTGGCAGGAAAGAGAATCCAGAAGACAAGGCAACGCATCCTCCTCGTTATGGGCACACACAACAACAGAGACAAAAATGTCCGAGCCAGCCCCCTCTCCCAACGAACATAGAGGCAAGGACTGCCAACCCTTGTACAGCACAGATACAAGAACGAGATATGAGAACACGATAATAAACGCCAGAATAAACATATATACAATCTATCTGAAACAAAGATATTCAGAAAAACCCTAGCCACCGAACATTTCTCCCCCCAAAAAACAGAATAAACAATCGGTTATCCCCTTTTTCCCAAAAACACACAACCGAAAGCCACATCCAATAAATGGTGCCATGAAGCACGAAATCTAGTTTCGAATACTGATAATGCAAATATAAATTCGTAATTTCGCACTTGTATATACTTAATAAAGACTAATCTGATGAAGGTTTCAATAATAAACAAATCAAAGCACGCGTTACCTCAATATGCCACACCTTTCTCGGCAGGCATGGACCTCAGAGCCAACATTGACGGACCCATCGAGTTGAATCCGATGGAGCGCAAACTCATTCCGACAGGCTTATTCATGGCATTACCAGAGGGATATGAAGCACAGATAAGGCCCCGTAGCGGATTGGCCTTCAAACACGGCATAACCATACTCAATGCTCCCGGCACCATCGACGCCGATTACCGAGGTGAAATAAAGGTCTTATTGGTTAACCTTTCCACGCAACCATTTGTTATCGAAGACGGTGAACGCATTTGCCAAATGGTGATAGCCCAGCATGCCGTCGTTGAGTGGTTGCCTTGCGACAACCTTGACGAGACGGAACGTGGAGATGGTGGATTTGGCCACACCGGAGCAAAATAACATAGACATCTGACATAACTTGCCAACAATAATGAAAATACTGAAATCCATATTATTACTTGCAATCTTCTTGCAATCATTCTCTCTTTCCTCATTGGCTACAAACAAGATGAAGAATGATAGGGAAACAGTTCTCGACAGCATTAACGAGCGCAAATTTCAGTATTTCTATTTGGAGGCACTCCGCCAAAAGTCGAAAGGCAACCGGTCTGAAGCCGCCGACAATCTATTGAGATGTCTGTGCCTTAACTCAAACAAGGCAGCCGTCTATTCGGAACTAGCCAATCTAAACATCTCCGCCGGAAGGACGGGAATAGCCAAGAATTTCATGAAGAAGGCAGTGCAGCTCGAACCTTCCAACATCTGGATGAAACAGGTACTAGCACAACTCTACATCCAGAATCAGGAATACGAACAAGCCGCTGCCACCTACGAAGACATAACCACACAGCATCCGTCTAATGTGGAATATTACTATTACGTATTGGCGCAGCTCTATACCCAGATGAACTTGGCAGACAAAGCCCTGGACGCCTATAACAAGATGGAGGAATCATACGGCATCAACGACCGCATCACCCTGGAGAAATTCAAGATCTATGTAGCCATGGAAGATGAGAAAAAAGCCTTCAAGGAGTTGGACGCATTGATAAAGGCTTTTCCCAAAGAACCAAAGTACCAAGTGCTCAAAGGAGACCTTTATCTGGCCATACAGAAAAACAAAAAAGCGGAGAACACATACAAGGCAGTCCTGTCAAAATTTCCGAACGACGCCACCGCCAACACACAACTAGCCATGTTTTACCTCTCCAACAAAAGGGAGAAAGAGGGACTGTCGCTAGTACGGAAAGTATTGCGCGACAGCACCGCCGACATGGAGATAAAAAAGAATGTCTTATCCTATATAGCGCAAGACTCTCTCGTCATGTCTCAAATCGGAGACTCTGTTTTCATCGACATGATACATACATATCCGGACGAAGAGTTCCCATACCTAGCCTATTCCTCTTTTCTCTTGGACAAGAAGGACATGAAAGGATTCCGCTACCTAGAACAGGCCTTAGAGATAAACCCGAAGTACGAAGATTCATGGAATCTTCTGGTGAACTACTATTCGCTGCAGAACGACACCATAAATGTCATCAATTCCTGCACAGAAGCGATTGAACATTTTCCGAAGAATCCGAACTTCTATTATATGTTGGGCTCTGCCTACCAGATGCAAAACCAACCAGAAGCCGCCATCAACGAATGGACAAAAGCCGTCGAATTACTGAAGGAGACCAACCTTCCTATGGCATCGGCCATCCAAGGAAGCATAGGAGACGTCTACTCTTCCATGGGGAAAAGAGAACTGTCTTATGCCGCATACGACTCCGCTCTTGTCTATAATGAGAAAAACATACTCGTACTCAACAACTATGCGTACGCCCTTTCCGTCGAAGGAAAAGAGCTGCAAAAAGCGGAACGCATGAGCGGAATATCCGTTCAGGCAAATCCCACAAGCGCCATCTTCCTAGACACCTACGCATGGGTGTACTTTAAACAAGGAAGCTACCTTCCGGCATTGATGTATATAGAACAAGCCTATAAAAACGGAGGCTCCACCGATCCAGATGTCATGGAGCACTACGGCGACATCCTCTACAAAAACGGAGAGACGGAGAAAGCCGCCGAAGCATGGAAGAAGGCACTCTCCATCAGAAAAGAGAGCAACAGAGAAACAGGATACGAGGGGTTGGAAAAACTGAAACAAAAAACAGAAACAGGAATTTATGTCGAATAGAAATAAGATAATAGGATTATTAATGGTTCTTGCACTTTGTATGTCCGCATGCAAAAGCAAGAAAGGACTGACAACAACGGAGAAGTCGGAATTCAGCACACTGGAATATAACACATTCAGCTCCTCCAAAGCCACATTCACCATTGTACAGAACCAGAACTCCTTCAACGTGAACGGATCCATCCGCATCCGGAAGGATAGTCTGATTATGATCTCCATCCAACCATTTCTTGGCATGGAAGTAGCAAGAGCCACCATAACACAAAACGATCTCACTATCTTGGACCGGATCCATAAAAAATATTTCACCGCATCTTTCGCCAATCTCAACAAGGACATGGGAATAGAAATAAACTACAACACATTCCAATCCATCCTGACAAACGGACTGTTTCTGTACGACCAGTCCGATGCACCCAGGCTATCCGACTTCAAAGAGGCAAAAATCATGGATCTGACAATGCTACAATACAGCAAAAACAAAATACTCCAGGAATTCACCGTAGACTCAGAATATCGGGTACAATCGGCCTCCCTCTTCGCAGATGGAGAGCCATATTCCCTACGTTGGAGCTACTCAAAGTTCAACGCACTCGAAAACGGATATTTCTTTCCCCATCAGATCAATTTCTCCATGAACGACGGCACTAAAAACAACCAGCTGGACATAGAATACAAGAAAATAGAGATCAATAAAGATCTCAATTTCGACTTCACCGTTCCATCCAGCTACAAGGCCGTGACATTAAACGAATTGATGGATATGCTGAAATAAGAATGAGGATCCTTAATTCCATATTGCTGACAGCCATTCTGTTCTGTTGCCCTATAATAGGACAATACAGCATGACATATGCCAACAACACAAAAAAAACGTCCTCACAAAAGAGTTCAACAACCCAACAAAAGAAAAGGTCAAGCAGTAGCAAAACCCCAACTACCACCAAAAACAAGACATCGGAAGAGATCAAAGACCTCAAGAACAAACAGCAGTCTGTCAAACAGAATGTGAAGCAGATAGACAAATCTCTGACAGAGACAAGGCAGACCACAAGAAAATCGATGAAACAACTGGAACTCCTGAACAGAGACATCCAGAAACGCAGCCAAGTAATAGCCAACCAAGGGAAAGAGATTAAAAATCTGGAGGAAAAGATATCCGACATGAACCAAGATCTTGGCTATATGCTGACCGAATACAACTACATGAAACAAAAGTATGTGGAGCTGATCTATCATGCGTATGTCAAACAAAACAATAGAAGCCGACTTCTTTTCATTCTTTCCGCATCTTCTTTTCAAGAAGCTTACCGTAGATTCGATTATTTGAATAAATTTGCATCCATGCGCAGAGAGCAGGCAGAAGAGCTGGACAAATCTCGCGTCAATCTGGACAAAAAGAAGCAAGACATAGAACTGGCGAAGTCGGAATCGGAAAAACTGCTGAAAGACCACGAGAATGAGAAGCTACAACTTCTAGAGGAAAAGGAGAAACAAAACCAGGTGGTCACCTCCCTCAAACAACAGGAGATAGAGCTCAAAAAGGAACTGCAGGAACAACAGAAGATAGCCGAACAACTGAACGACAAAATTCAGGAACTCATTGCCAAACAGGCGAAGGAAGCCGCAGAAAGGGAGAAGCGCAAACAAGCCACCAAATCAAAAACAAAAGGCGGATATGCGATGACCAAAACGGAAACAATCGTATCCGGAGGATTCGAGAAGAAGCAAGGCACCCTTGCTTGGCCTGTCAACGGAACCATAACAGGCCACTTTGGCAAGCAAGTGCATCCTTTTCTTAAAAATGTAACGACAGACAACAAAGGCATCTACATCACAGCAGAGAAAGGCTCCATAGCAAAGTCTGTATACAACGGCATCGTTACCCAGAAGTTCTCCATTCCGGGAAACAACAGTGCGGTCATCGTCAGGCACGGGAACTTCCTTTCCGTGTATGCCAATTTGACCACCATCTACGTGAACGTAGG
>Ga0172377_10009197_pt1 | contig 10127 bp, 8 predicted proteins | sample Pumphouse3metaG_FD_119749 | JGI IMG/M metagenome (GOLD analysis project Ga0172377, IMG submission 119749) | Leachate microbial communities from a municipal landfill in Southern Ontario, Canada - Pumphouse #3 metaG | ecosystem: Engineered > Solid waste > Landfill > Unclassified | place: Canada... | reverse complement strand
TCTTCATCTCCTTTACTCTTTGGAGTTATAGCTAATCTCATTATAGGTTCAGGGTAATCTACCCTTACAAATTCAATTGGAAATTCTTTATCACATAGCGTGTCACCGGTGTTAGTCTTCTTCAATTTGGCAATTGCTCCAATAGAACCAGCAAAAACTTTAGAAACACTGCTCTGCTCTTTCCCTTGCATTCGAAATATTTTCCCAACCTTGTTTTCAACATCCTGGGATGAATTATAGACCTGTGAATCAGAGCTCAGCTCACCGGTAAAAACTCTAAAATAGGTCAGGTTCCCAACATATGGGTCTGCAATAGTCTTAAATACCAGTGCAGAAAATGGTGAATCATCTACTGTACGCTTCAATTGGATTTCCTTGTTTTCTTTGAGGTCTTTTACAGTAATATCAGGCAATTCAACCGGGTTGGGGAAATAATCCTTTATAAAATCAAGCAGTAGTTCAATACCGATATTTTTGGTTGCCGAGCCACACAGGATAGGAAATATCTTCCTTTCTACCATGGCACCCTTCATACATGTTAGTATCTCTTCTTCGGTCAGCCCTTCTCCATCGAGGTATTTCATAAGAATTTCATCATCATATTCTGCAACTATTTCTACCATCTTTTGATGTTGGTTATTAGCATTTTCCTTTAAATCATCTGGAATATCTTTTTCTTCAATCTGAACCTTACCATCTTTATCTGTCTGGAAATAGTAAGCCTTCATCTTTAATAAATCAATTATGCCCTGAAAGTTTTCTTCTGTTCCAATGGGCAATTGCACAGGTACAGCATTGTGCCCAAAGTTTTCTACAATCTTCTCACTAGCGGCATTAAAATCGGCTCTTTCTCTATCCATTTTATTTATAAAAAAAATTCTGGGGAGCTGGAATTCTTCCGCATAATCCCATACTTTTTCAGTTTGTACTTCTACACCAGAAACACCACAAACCACAATGAGCGCACAATCTACTACTCTCAAACTGGATTTTGTATCAATAATAAAATCGAGATAACCAGGCGTATCTATTATATTAAAGGTAGAATCCTTCCAATCTAAATAAGCTAAAGAAGAATTTATGGTAATACCTCTCTTTATTTCTTTGGGATCATAATCAGTAACGGTATTGCCCTGTTCTGTCTTCCCCAAACGGGTAGTCATATTGGCATCAAAAAGCATTGCTTCAGTAAGAGAGGTCTTCCCTGTATCACCGTGTCCTACAAGAGCAAATGTTCTTACTTTTTCTACATCATTTTTAGTCACCAAAGATTCCTCCTTGAAATCTATTTATCCTCATTATTCTATCAAAGAATATTATTTATAGCAAAGATTGTCAAAAATAAATATTTTCACTTTTTAATCTTATGATTCAAATTAAATTTTTTATTTTATCTATGGCTACAATAACTCGTTTCAGACAATCATCTAAATTGCTTTGTTCTTTTATTTCGAAAATTAAAACTCCCTCATAATTAATTTTTCTTAAAAAAGGGATGAATGAAGGCCAGGGGAAACGCCCCTCTAGTGGTAAGAGATGCAAATCATGCTTACTATCATTATCATGAATATGTATGTGCAATATGCTCTCCTGCCAGTTAATCGGTATATTATATAAATTTAAAGCCCCTTGCTCTATCTCGGGATAGTTCAGTAAATAATGGCCGGTGTCAAAACATATTCCTAAATCTTTGGAAGGAATCGCCTCTTTAATCAGTTGAATATCTTCCCACCTATCACCAACCCTTCCCGGTAGTGTATTTTCCAAAGCTATTTTAACTTTCCAGTTCTGACAGAAATCTACAATCTCCTTTAGGCTCTCAATACTCAATTCTAATCTCTTTCCCTTATCATCAGGATTCTCCACCATTGTTCCAGGATGCACCACTACTAAATCGGTTCCTAAATGGTGTGCCATTAGAACTGCCTTTTCGACCTCTCGTACTGATTTTATTCTTTCATAGGTTTGAGGGTGGGAAATATCAGCACCATCCATAGGCATATGTATTGCTCTAACCGTAATTTCTTTGCGCTCCAGCAGCTTTTTTAATTTGAGGAGTTCACTAATTTCTTGGGGATTAAAATGGCCTTTTTTTGGTCTGAGCTCAATAATGTTAATCTTTTCTTTTATTAAATATGGTAATAATTTCTCAATTGGTTTTCGATAATAAACCATGGTAGAAATACCAAAATTTAAATTCATCTTCTCTCCATCTGCTATGAATTAAAATATTTTAATGTTATCCGTTTTTTTGATTCTTGGGAAATATATTATGTATAGTATTACTTTAAAAATAACTCTACAGAAAAGGCGGCGGTAGCCCCTTCACCACAGGCAGTAACAACCTGCCTCAAACTTTTTGCACGTACATCACCACAGGCAAAGATACCCTTAATTTCAGTCTCCATATTATCATCAGTGATGATATAACCACTATCATTAACTAAACGTTCCTTCAATTCTCCCAAAGAAGGATAGATTGGTTTATAGCCGGCAAAAATAAAGACACCCTGACATGAGAAAGTAATTATTTCACCAGTCTTTACATTTTTTAACTGCAGACTCTCAACCTGTGTCTTACCATCTATGGAAAGAACAATATTGCTCCATTTAAGGTTTATTTTAGGGTTGTTAAAGACACGCTCCTGCAGTATTTTGGAGCCTCTTAATTCATCTCTCCGATGTACAATAGTAACTTTACTGGCATATTTGGTTAAAAATAATGCCTCTTCTAAAGCGGTGTCTCCTCCTCCCACTACCACAATCTCTTTATCACGGAAAAAAGCTCCGTCACAGGTTCCGCAATAGGAGACTCCTCTTCCAGTTAGCTCTATTTCACCGGGTACTCCTAATTTACTCGCCTCACCACCTGAGGCAATTATAACTGATTTACTGTAAAAGTCCCTATCGGTAGTGCTTATTTTAAAATTTGTTTTATTTTCATGCTGTTCCTGAGAAATCTCTAATACTGTACTATTTACAATCTTTAAACCAAATTTTGTTGCCTGCTCTTCAAATCTTTGCATCAACTCAGGCCCTATGATGCCTTCAGGAAAACCAGGATAATTTTCGATGGTCTCAGATAAATTTACCTGACCTCCGCTGATTCCCTTCTCAATTAATAATGTATTAACTCGATATCGGCTTAAATAAAGGCCGGCCGTTAATCCAGCAGGCCCACCTCCAACTATAATACTTTCATATACATTATTTTTAATATTTTTTTCCTCTTTTACCATTTTTCTACACCTCAACAGTCTGTAAAAATTCAAAATATAGTTTTAAAGATTTAATATTTCAGCTATGGTCTTTGTTGCTTATTATATCTCATTAAGTTTGCTTTTATCTCAATTTTTGCCCCATCCAAAGGGTCGATATCTTTAAGGGGTACCAGCATGCCATAAACCAGGCTCTGATACAATCTGGACATGAAGTGATTGATAAAGACATCTTTGTCATTTATCTTGATTGAGATGAAATCTTGAAGAACAGAACATTTTTCTATTGTTTCCTGTCCCTTAACAATAGCCCGGGCTAAGCCATAACAATCACCATATCCACATTTTCCGCAGTTCTCCTCCGGCAATAAAAAACTTTTTTTCTCAATCTCTTCTACCATTGTTTCTAAATCGTTTTCCTCTGTAATCAAGTAATCGATAATCTTCTTTTCTTTTAAAGAAACATCCGTTCCTGCACTAAACAATTCCAGCCCATCGGAAAGTGATTCTTTATCACCTTCCTCCCTTAAACAGATAATTTTTGGGAAATATTTCAGGTTTTTAAACCCTTCAATCACTAAAAAATCAGCAGAGAGCAGAGGTACAACCCTTTTTAAATCCCAGCCGGTGTCGAACATTATCTCGGTTCTCTCAGGAGTAATAAGTGCTACCTTTTCAACCTCTTTTAAAAATTTTTCTGTATCACTATCCTCGCGAGGGATAGGTTTACTGGAATGCTTGATCACCGCAACTTTGTAATTCTTATTTTTTAGTGCTTTAGCGATTGCTATAGCCAGTGTTGTTTTACCACTCTTTTTAAAACCTACAATTGCGATGGCTTTCATAAAAACCTCCAAAAATATAGTCGATATTAGAGTAAAAAAAGCAATTTAAATAACAAGTAATACCTGTGAATATCAAATTATTATCTTTTATCATTATCAGTATGGTCTTCTAAAAAATCGCTTCCTTCGTCTTTTCTAACAAATTTTTTAATGATTATGGTTACTATCAGCCAGACTAATATAATAGTTCCCAGCAATATGAATAATTCTTTGTATGTTGCAACAAAATATTTAAATTCATTGAAAAAGATAAAAATGTCCAACAATTCCACTCCCGATAATAAAAACTAAACTACAATTCAAGTCTGGTGCTAATTTCTTTAATCTTTTGAAAAAAATCAGTGGAAAGGAAATCCTGCCAGCTGCCCAGATTAATATCGAGGTCTTGATAATAGGGAATATTTCCTAAATGTTTCACATTGAAACTATTAGCCAGCTCTCTTATTCGGCTATTGCCATCTTCAGTCAAACACATATTTTCAATTAGACCAAAAATCTTTAAATCCAGTTCTTTAAGTATCTTCAGGGTCTTGGAGACAATATTACTGGAAAGTATAGAAGAGGTAGTAATGATTAGAAAATTACCATTCTTTACATATTGTAGCAAATCAAGAAAAGGGTCAGCCATACCCGGCGGCATATCTATAACCAGGCACTCAGTATCATCCCATCTGGTTACAGCCATCAGTTCCAAAAATGCATCACTATATTCTCTTCCTCTTATAGGCAAGGGGTTATCCTGAGTATAATAAGCTACCGACATAAACTTTACTCCTCCTATCTCTTCTGGCAATATCCCCTTTTCTTCCTCAGGAAATTCATTACTGGCATTCAATAAAATATGAGCAGATGCTCCCCAAAAATCCAGATCGAGCAAACCGGTCTTACATCTATCAGCCAAAGCCAGGCTCAATGCTGTGGACACTACAGATTTACCTACACCGCCCTTTCCGCTTACTACTGGAATGATGTATTTAATGGCAGCAAATTTTTCCCTTGATACAACTTCTCTCGGATCAATCATGATACCCTCCTGCTGAAAATATTTTTATTGGAATTTCTAAATAGTAAATTCTTTATAAATCCTCACCGGTAATCTCTTTAATATAAATACCTCTTCCTCTGACTACCTCAAAATCGGGGCTGCCACATCTGGGGCATCTTATAAAAGAATGGACCACTTCCGGTACAAAATGAATAGATTCTTTTATTGTGTGCTCATTTATATTTGCCTCTTTCAATGTCCATCTATTCTGGCAATTTCGGCATTTAAAGGTAGCCTTTTCATTTATAAAAATAAAGTCTGCCTCTTCTGCTATGGTTCCCTTTTTTAAACTATCTAAACCAAACTTCACAATCTCTTCCTCAATTCCCTGCAGCTCCCCTAATACAATTTTAACCTCGAGCAATTTCCTCAAATTCCTTTTTTTTGCTTCTTTAACAGATGATTTTAATACAGCCTCAGCTAAAGACCATTCATGCATTTTACTGCCTTCCTCTCATTAATGTTGACAATTATATAATCAAAATATTATCTAATCTAATTGTCTGTAATATTCTCTTTAATAATCCGGTGCTTTATTTCTCAATTGTATAATGAATAATATCGATTTTAATTTTAACACATAACCAAAAATTTATTAAATCTTTTCTAATAATCTTATTGGGTTCCAATTTAAATGTTATGATAGACAATATATAGGAGCTAAAGAAAGAAAAAATAAATAATAAGAAGATATTTTTGTCATATTGACCGTAAAGTGTTAATATATAAATGCAAGATATTTTAAGATTGATAAAATAATTTTTTCGGTTTTTAGGGTAATTGTATCGTTATTCAAAAAATTATATAACATTTATTTGTATCTGCTTCAGAAGCATCAACTGAAAATAATGGAGCTATATCATTATATGATTGTTATCTCTTTCAACCTTTTAGGTGGGTTAGCACTATTTTTGTATGGCCTGTATGTATTAAGCGATGGATTAAAGCAAGTTTTTTATAAAGGTCTCAAAGATGTTTTAAAAAAAGTAACCAGCAGCACTATTAAAACCGTTGGTTTTGGTGCATTTATCACCGCTGTCATTCAAAGTTCAAGTATTACTGTAGTCACCCTTGTAGGACTTCTAAACTCCAGTATGATTAATTTAAAGCAAGCAATTGGTGTAATGCTCGGGGCAAAAATTGGCACAACAATAACTACACAAATAATTGCTTTTAAAATTGGGCTTTACTACTTTCCTTTCATCATCATTGGCTCCTTTCTTTTTTTCATATTCAGACAAAAAAAGATACAGAATTTTGGCCAGATAATCCTGGGTTTTGGAATACTATTTTTAGGAATGCAATTTATGTCTGAGGGCGCTAAAGCTATTCAAGAAATACCTTTTTTTGTTAATATCCTCTATTATTTTAGTGGCAATATAGTTATCGGTATTCTTGCAGGTGCTATATTAACAGCTATAGTTCAAGCTAGCTCTGTAACCATAGCACTCAGTATAGCCCTTGCTGTGCAGGGTGCATTAACTTTACAAGTAGCTATCGCCATCGCAATGGGAGCAAATATCGGTACTGCTATTACTGGCTTTTTTGCTTCCCTAAGTTCCTGCAGGTCTGCTAAACGTCTTGTTTTATCACAGTTTTTAGTAAATATTATAGGGGTTACAGTTTTTGCTTTTCTCATTCCACCCTTTAGCCATCTTGTTTCTTTAACAAGTTCTGATTTGGGACGCCAGATTGCTAATGCCCATACCTTATTTAATCTAATACTCGTTTTAGCAACCATTCCATTTGTTGAATGGATAAGGAATTTTTCTATTAAAGTAATTCCGGGGCCGGCCGAAGAGGTTGACCGGGGAATAAAATTCCTCGAGTACAAAATATTGAGTATTCCTAGTTTAGCTCTTTTACAGGCACAAAAGGAAGTCTTGCATATGGCAAATATAACCAAAGGAATGTTGAAAAAAGCTAACAAGGTCATGTTTACTAATGACAAAGAACTGATTAACCTGGTAAAAACAGAAGAATCGAGTGTTGACGAACTGCATCATATTATCGATGATTATTTAACCAGAATTTCTTCACAGGCATTCTCTAAAGAAGACTCTCAAAAGCTTGCAATTCTAATACACAGTGTCACTGATATTGAGAGAGTAGCTGACCATGCCAACAACTTAGTAGAAATATTTGAATTTAAATCTCAAAAAAACATTATATTTTCCAACCAGGCTGAGAATGAATTAAATCAGTTATTTCAAAAAGCCATAGAGGCCTTTGCTTGTTCAATAGAAGCCCTGGACAAAAATGACCATGCTATAGCTCAAAAAGCCATCCAGCTTGAGAGCGAAAGTGATATAATGGAAGAAGATTTAAAGAAAAATCATTACGAACGATTAAAAAAAGGCATCTGTATACCTGAATCCGGGCCAATGTATCTTGAAATTATCATGAATCTGGGAAGAGTTACCAACCATGCTGAAAATATTGCCAGGGGCGTAATAATGGGTTTTTAAAGTACTATCCCCTTTTCACCTGAACATATTTTGATTACAATAATGCAGATAGATATATAAATTTGATACGATAGCTTTAGTTTCAATAAAAAACAGGCAAGCTATTAATTTCTCTTTTACTTAAGGTTCGGCTGGCAATCAGGACACCAGTAAATTGCTCCACCTAAATAAGAAGACTTTTCAATAATGGCGCCACAGATAGAACATGGTTTCCCAACTGTATTTTTACTGAGCAGCGTCTTGTATCCGCCTTCCCTTCCGAATAAATCCTTTTCTGTATTGCGTCCACCCAATCTGGCCATTTCAAAAAGGGTATTCTTCACTGAATGGAATAAGCCCGTATATTCTTCTTTTGAAATGGTTTCCATCTTGCGTTTGGGATGAATGCGGGATAGCAGAAGAATGTCCTGTAAAACTCCATTACCTAACCCAGGAATGCGCTGACCTGTTGCCAGATAGGCTTTTACGGAAAGTGTATTCGTATCTCCGGTTCTCAGTGTATTAAAATAAATAAGGTCAAAGCTATCATTTAAAGGAGATGGTTTTTCCCGGGCAATATAGTAGTATTTATTATCATTGTTCCCCTCTATAAATGCCTGTATGGCACCATACATCTGAACAGAAACTACCAATATACTCCCATCATTAAACTCAATTAAAAGTTGATGTTTTACCGGTATTTTATTAGAATCGTTATAATAACGCAAATTAACGCCTTCGCTTAATACAATACTGCGATTGCCTGCAGAAACCTCTACCATTGACCCTATGCCAATACTTTTTCCTATTACCTGCCCTGAAAGGAGCTTATTATAACTTGCAGGGTCACCATGATAGAAGGTAAACTTGTGGGGAGAATGGCCGGCAATAACCTTTTGTATAGTTTTCCCATATACTGCCTCATTTAACTGACTGGCTAAAGTTAAGCTTTCAGGAATTTCCAGCATCTTATTATTACCTCAATTTAAATATCTTTCCATTGTATTTCTAAATATCAATAATTGTAATGGATGATTGTTGAAAATCTATTCGGTACAGACAAATTTATGAAATTTTTTATAATCACTCTCCAGGCATTCTAAGGTTAATATGGTTCCCTCATTCTCATGCTTGACTGATTTGATATAGGCATTATTATTTAAGTATGATAATAACTTTCCCTGGCTATAGGGAATAAACATACAGCATTCAATGTATTTTCGGAGCAGTTCTCGATTAATCTCCTTTAACAATAGATTCAATCCAACTTTTTTGGCAGCCGATATAAATACTCTATTATTAAATATTTTTGCCTCATAATCTGAAGTTAAATCTATCTTGTTAAAGACATATATGGTAGGAATATTTTCAGCCCCGATTTCCTGTAAAGTATTATCGGTAACTCTCATTTGTTCTTCATAATCGGGAGCAGAAATATCAACGATATGCAGCAATAAGTCTGCTCTCCTTACCTCCTCCAGAGTAGAACGAAAGGCTTTTACTAAATAATGTGGTAAATTACTCACAAAACCTACCGTATCAGATAAAAGAAAATCTTTAAAACCGGGCAAAGAAATCTTCCTGATAGAAGTATCCAGTGTAGCAAATAGTATGTCTTTTTCTACCACTTTTTTGGATTCGGGCTTTTGAGAAATTTCTAACAGCCCATTCATCAGAGTAGACTTTCCAGAATTGGTATAACCCACCAGGGCAACCATCGGCAATCTGCTTTTAATCCTCTTTTTACGCTGAATCCGGCGCTCGTGGCTTATTGACTCTAACTCCTTATTCAGCTCATATATTTTTCTTTCCAGTTGCCTGCGGTCCAATTCTAATGCCTTCTCTCCCGGCCCCCTGGTTTTAGAACCCACTCCCCCGGTCTGCTGGGCCATTGATTCATAAAGCCCTACCAGCCTGGGAAGCATATATTGCATGTTAGCCATTTCCACCTGAAGTTTAGCCTCTCTAGTCTTTGCTCTTCTGGCAAATATTTCTAAAATAAGAGCAGTCCTGTCCATTATTCTATATTGTAGCACTCTAACCAGATTCCTAAGCTGAGATGGTGACAATTCGTTGTTAAAAATTATTAAATCGACTTCTAAATCATTGGCTAAGTATTTAATTTCTTCTAATTTTCCAGAACCTATATAGAAAGTTTTATTTACTTCTTTTAGGTTTTGCCCTATCTGTCCTACAACTTCATAATCACAGGAAATAGCTAAATTTTTTAACTCATCCATCGTTCCATTAAAATAATGCTGTTTATTTATATTTACACCTATTAAAAGTACTTTTTCTTTTTGCAACAAGACCATATCTCATTCCCTATTCTCTATTCTCTAGAGATTATTCATTCAATTAATACGAATTAATTATATAATAAAAATAGATCGTCATAATATTTCTTACCACACCACAATCTATCTTTATTATACCTTTTTTATTTTGATAATTATATTCTACCCCACATATTTACAATAATAACTCCCAATAATGCCAAAAATCCTCCTGTTAATGATAAAAAGGTTGGTATCTCACCCAACCAGAACCAGGCAATAATTATTGACAATAC
>Ga0172377_10009196_pt1 | contig 10127 bp, 8 predicted proteins | sample Pumphouse3metaG_FD_119749 | JGI IMG/M metagenome (GOLD analysis project Ga0172377, IMG submission 119749) | Leachate microbial communities from a municipal landfill in Southern Ontario, Canada - Pumphouse #3 metaG | ecosystem: Engineered > Solid waste > Landfill > Unclassified | place: Canada... | reverse complement strand
GATTGCGTAATGCCTACCAGAAACGCTCGTAATGGAATGCTTTTCACCTCTAAAGGAACTATAAACATAAGGAACAAAAAATGGGCTGCCGATTTCTCTCCTATAGATATAGATGGCACTTCATTTGTAGATATATCATACTCAAAAGCATATCTTAGACATCTGTTTATAGCGGGAGAAATTTTAGGTGCTCAAATTGCCAGTGAACACAATCTAGCTTTTTATCTTAAATTGGTAAAAGATGCAAGAGATCACATAAAAGCAGGTGATTTCAATAGTTGGAAAAATAGTTATGTTAAAGATCTGGAAAATAAAATTTAGAGATGAACTTTAAAATTAGCATTTTAGATAAGTATATAATAAAGAAGTTTATAGGAACTTATTTTTTTGCGATATTAATTTTTATTGGGATTGTAATTATATTTGACGTAAGTGAAAAGATTGACAATTTTGTAGAAAAAGGAGCTACATTAGAAGCAATTATAGTGCAATACTATGCCAATTTTGTTCCCTATTTTATGAACATGTTTAATCCGCTTTTTGTATTTATAGCAGTTATATTTTTTACATCAAAACTCGCCTCTCACAGCGAAATTATTGCTATGCTTGCAGGAGGTGTAAGTTTTAAAAGATTATTATATCCCTATTTTTTATCGGCCCTTGTAATAGCATCGTTTAGCCTTTTTTTAAACCTATTTATAATTCCTCCCGCTAATAAAGTGAGGTTGGACTTTACTGATAAGTATATAAAAGACAAGTATATAAACACCAATAGAAATATTCATTTGCAGCTCTCTCCGGGGACATATGTATATATGGAGTCATTTAACAGCTGGAGTAATATTGCCTCTAGGTTTACTTTAGAATCTATAGAGGGGCATACTATAACCTCTAAGTTAAGCGCCGAAACTGCTGTTTGGGACACTACCTTCCAGGGTTGGCGGCTCTATAATTACTTTATTAGAGAAAACAGAGATAAAGGGTTAGAGATAACTAGAGGTAAAAATTTAGATACAGTAATAAATCTTACTGCGCGAGATTTAAATCAACGAGATAATATTGTTGAGTCATATAATTATTCTGAGCTTAACAACTTAATTGAAGTTCAAAAAATGAGAGGCGACAAACGAGTTATCTATTCGCAAATAGAAAAACATACTCGGTTTGCCCTCCCATTCTCGGCATTTATACTCACTCTTATGGGGGTCTCTTTGAGTGCGAGGAAACGAAAAGGTGGTATAGGTATGAATATAGGAATTGGCCTTATGCTTAGCTTTTCCTATATCTTATTTTTGCGCTTTAGTCAAATGTTTGTTCATGCAGCGGTTTTGCCGCCATGGATTGCCATTTGGGTGCCCAATATGCTTTATGCGCTAATTGCTGCTTTCCTTTACAGGATAGCTCCTAAATAGATTAAGATAACTTTGCCGATATTTTCTCTAACATATCTTTTGTCATAGACTCTAAATCCCAAGAAGGATTCCAACCCCACTCTTCTCTAGCGCATGTGTCATCCATAGAGTTGGGCCAAGAGGCAGAGATTTCTGTTCTAACAGGATCGGGATCGAAGTTGAACTCTGCATTTGGTACATGTTTCTTAATTTCTGCAAACAATTGGGTAGGAGAGAAGCTCATTGCAGTTACATTAAAGCTATTGCGATGGATCAATTTAGCTGGATCGTAATCCATAAGATCTGTACAAGCTTTGAGGGCATCTGGCATATAGAGCATATCCATATAGGTATCGGCCGGGATTGGACAGGTAAATTTTTGTGTTTTGATTATTTCATAGAAAACCTCTACTGCATAGTCTGTAGTTCCACCTCCAGGTGGGTAGCCGTTAGATATTATACCTGGCAATCTTACACTTCTGGTATCTACTCCAAAACGTGAGAAATAGTAGTCGCTTAGTAGCTCTCCAGAAACTTTGCAAACACCATAAATTGTATTTGGTCTCATTACTGTATCTTGAGGTGTGTTGTCTTTGGGTGAAGAGTGTCCAAAAACTCCTATTGAACTTGGAGTAAAAACTGAGCAGTTATACTCTCTAGCAAGTTCTAGTGTATTAACCAGGGCTCCCATATTTATTTGCCATGCAACCTGTGGTTCTGCTTCACCTACAGCAGAGAGCACTGCTGCTAAGTTATAGATTCTATTAATTTTATGTTTAGAAACAATCTCTTTGTAGGATTTTATATCCAGTGCATCCAAAGCCACTGCTCTAGATCTCTCTTTTAGTCTCTTTACATTTTTTTCTGTGCGGGAAGTGGCTATTATATTATCTTGGCCAAATAACGATTGCAAATGAGGTATTAACTCTGCACCTATTTGCCCTCCTGCTCCTACTACTAAAATATTCATCTAATTTTTTTTATAATTGTTTTTTAGTAAAATCTCTCGCAAAACTACTAAATAAGTAGCTATTATTGATATATATTTGATTAATTTTACCTAATGACTATAAAAAAGTTACATATCTCTTTATTAAGAGTTGCAAAGGAGTTGGGATTTATTGATTTAGGAACAATCCCAATTACTTTAATGGAAAAGGAGAGTGAGTATTTAGATTTCTATTTAGACAACTCTTTTCATGGGACTATGAGGTATATGAGCAGGAATAGAGAGATAAGGAGAAATCCAGAACTACTTTTGCCAAATGCAAAAAGCATTATAGTTGTTTTAGCTCCCTATAAACCTGCTATAAAACAGAGTAATAAAAAACTTGGTATTGCCTCTTATGCCTATGGTAAAGATTATCACTATGTAATTAAAGGGCGTCTTGAGTTATTGGCAGGCATACTTAAGGAGTATGACAGCAATGCAAAGTACCGAGTTTTTACAGATTCAGCTCCAATTTTTGAGCGGAGCATGGCTCTAAAGGCAGGTTTAGGATTTATAGGCAAAAACAATTTTTTAATTAGTAAAGAGCACGGACTTCATACTTTCATTGGTGTGATTTTTACTAATATAGAGATGGATTATAGATCTAATCCTGCTCAAATTCAAAATTTATGTGGCTCTTGTACAAGGTGCTTAGATGCATGCCCTACTGGAGCACTAGTTGCTCCATTTAAATTAGATGCTCGTAAATGTATCTCTTACAAAACAATAGAGTCAAAGGAAGAGTATGATATTTTGGATAAAAGTGACAATAGAGCTGGAATGATATTTGGCTGTGATATCTGTATGGATGCATGCCCTTGGGCCAAGAGAGGGAAGGTAGGGGGGTGGGTAGATTTTTCTCCACTTATATTAAAAACAGGGTGTTCCCTATTAGATGTAGATGCCTCTTATTGGCTTGAGTTAGATCAAGAGAGATTTAAAGAGGAGTTTAAACAGAGCTCTCTTTTTAGGACAGGATTAGAAAAAATTAAAAAGAATGTAGAGCATGAGATGGCAAACAAAAGTTGAAATAGCTCCTCTTAAAAAGAAAATTTTATATAGTGACAAAATTTTCTTTATGGGTTCTTGTTTTGCAAGTGAGATAGGTGCACAAATGAGAGATTTACGCTTTGATGTTTTAGTAAATCCTTTTGGAGTTATGTTTAATCCCGCTTCGGTTGCTCTGTCACTAGAAAGATTGGATAGCTGCACTCTCTTTGTTGAGAAGGATATATTAAAAGTGGGCGATATGTTTAAAAGTTTTTATCACGGGAGTGAGTTTGCTTGGGAGTCTAAAGGAGAGTTTCTTAAATCTAATAATGAGATTCTTAAAAGTTCAGCAAAACATTTTCATAGCTGTAATCAAGTGGTTATAACTCTAGGAACTTCTTGGATATTTAAAGAGAAAGCGAGCAGACAAGTAGTTTCTAACTGTCATAAACTTGCTGCATCTAATTTTGAAAGAGTATCTCTTTCGAGTGAAGAATCGGCAGAACTACTCTATAGATTTATTGAGAAGTATAAAGATAAACAATGGATACTTACTGTTAGCCCAGTAAGGCATCTAAAAGATGGTGCCCACGGGAATCAGTTAAGCAAATCAAAATTGCTCCTTGCAGCCGATTTGCTTGTTAACTCACTCCCTAATGTGAGCTATTTTCCAGCTTATGAGTTATTCATGGATGAGCTTAGAGACTATCGTTTTTATGCATCAGATATGGTGCATCCAAGTGCACAAGCTTTAAAGTATGTTTGGGAGAGATTTAGAGAGTTTGCAATAGATACTCTATGTGACAATAAAATTAAAATGGTAGACTCTTTAAATCAAATGCGTAGGCATAGGCCACTATTTAGGGGTAGTAAAGACTATAAGGAGCTCTTAAACAAAATTGAGCAATTAGAGGAAAAACTCTCTAAGTTGTAGTTCTAACTGCTTGAGGATTTTTCTTTGGTTATAAACACTTAGCAAAAAAAGGTATTTTTTTATGAATGATTCGTAATGTTAAGAGCAGTAAAGGTATATTAGCCTACGAATAGTAATTTACATACCATAATTAAAGTAAATTTAGGTTTGTTTATTAAGTTAATAACTATATATTTGTATCGAATAGAAAAAACTCAACATCCTAACTAATAAATTATGAATAAAGCAGAATTAATATCAGCAATTGCAGCCCAGTCAAATTTGACTAAAGTTGATTCAAAAAAGGCTCTAGATGCATTTATCAATGTAGCGGGCGAAACTCTTAAAAATGGCGACAGACTTACACTTGTAGGTTTCGGATCTTTCTCTGTAATGGAAAGGAATGCACGTATTGGACGCAACCCGCGTACGGGTGAAAAAATTCAAATTGCAGCTAAAAAGGTGGTAAAATTTAAACCTGGAGCAGAACTTGAAGAGATTGTCAAATAAGTTGTTCTGCAAAGCATTAATAAAAAGAGGCTGTCTAAAAAGTGGGCAGCCTCTTTTTTATGGTTGAACACTCCTCGGCCTTTTGCTATAATATTTTCTAATAGACTAAAAATACTATTACTGGGCCAGGTAAAGAGAGTTTTAAATGGTAACAGCTGTCTTCGCATTCATTTAGGGTAGCTTTCCACCAGCTATCAAATTTAACATCGTCTAAAGGGTATTTTAACCCTTTGGACTCTATCTTTATGTTGCTGTCTAAGGAGAAGAATGAGATCTGTTGTCCTGGGTTAGAGTGGAATTTACCTCCTTTAAAAATAACTTTAAATAGACCGTAATTTGTAAACATCTCTACCGGAGTATCCGTTTGTATAGCATAGTTAGCTAGTAGCGATACGTTTGCAATGGAGTGATCATCTCTCATACCAGTTGCTCCTAAAATGGTTATTTTATTTGATTTAAGCGCGAGAGCATAATTAAAGGCTTTTGTTAAATCATTGCTCTCTTGGCACTCCGATTTAAATATAATCTCTCTATATTCCTGTTGAATTTTAGGAGAGAGAGAGTCCATATCTCCAACTATTGCAGTTGGCTTCATACCAGCTTTAATTAATTTAGCTGCAGCACCGTCACAACAAATTATATTGCGAGCATCTTTGAGTATTGTTAATGGAACTTCATGCGAAGGAAACTCACCATTTGCCAGAATTACTGTAGAGGCAGAGTTGTTAATCATCTCTTTATTCATTATTCTTTGGTTTAGAGCTAAAATGATAGCTCTGTGCATCTCTTAGACCTGCAAGAAACTCTTTTATTGTTAGCCTTTTCTTACCTGCTGCCTGGAGCGATTTTATCTTTAAGGAGCCTTTTTTACACCCTACTCTTAGATAATTTTTATTGTCTGTTTCAATCTCTCCTATAGTTAGTGAAGAGGGTGATTTGCACGCTACTGCCTCAAAGATTTTTACAGGTATAGATTTTTGGTCATTTTTAAGCACTGTGTATGCTGTGGGGTAGGGGCTTAAGCCCCGTATTAAATTTAATATTTCTGTACAAGGGAGTGCCCAGTTTATAGCTCCACTCTCCTTACTTAATTTTGGTGCGATTTTTAATTGAGCGCCGTTTTGTTGTTCTACTGCACTAGCAACTCCTATTATAAGAGCTTCTGCTGTTTTAACAACGAGTTTTGCACCCATTTCCATAAGTTTATCATGTAAGTCTCCAGCATTGTCACTCTCCTCTATTTTGCACTCTTCCCTAAATAAAATTTTACCAGTGTCTATTTTATCATCTATAAAAAATGTTGTAACTCCGCTTTTGCTTTCTCCGTTTATTATAGCCCAGTTAATAGGAGCTGCTCCTCTGTACATAGGTAAGAGCGATGCATGTAAGTTAAAGGTGCCAAGCTTGGGCAACGACCATACTGCCTGTGGTAACATACGGAATGCAACAACAATGAAAAGATGGGCGTTGATAGCTTTAAGCCTTGCAATAAATTCGGGATCTTTAAGAGAGATTGGTTGGAGTACGTTGATCCCATGTTCTGCAGCAAATTTTTTAACATCACTTTGAGCTATTTTTTGACCTCGGCCTACTGGTCTATCGGGGGCTGTAATAACTGCACAAATATTAAATCCCTCTTCTAATAGTAACTTTAGGGGTGCAACTGCAAATTGGGGAGTTCCCATGTAGACAATTTTGCACTCTTGTTTTTTAGAGATTATATTACTGTTCTCGTTCACTCTTATATCTATTTATGCGGTTGTTAATTTTATCGAAAAACATAATATAGGCGTCGGCGTTAAAAAGAGAAGAGTCTCTAGTAGATTTCCAGGTAAGATAGACTCCTATTGGGAATAGTACCATAGATGAGATTAAAGTGCCCATTGCAGGAGTAATTACGCCATCGGTAGCAAGTTTCTTACCACTTATATCTACAACCCAATAGACTACAAAAAATAGCATAGAGACTATTACAGGGGTGCCAAGCCCCCCTTTCCTTATAATAGCTCCTAATGGAGCCCCTATAAAGAAAAAAATTAAACAGGCTATAGAGAGAGTAAATTTACGGAAGGTCTCAATTTTAATTTTTCTTAGAGGGTAAACATATTGATACTCTTCAATTTGAAAATTATCTAGTAAATTTATTGCACTTTCTAACTGGCCTTGAACCATTTTTAGGTTTTTACTTTGCTCTTTAAGTGACTTCCATTGAAAAAGAGAGTCGTACTTAATAACGCTTGTGTAGTTTTTGGCAGAGGCTGTATCTAACTCTCTGCTATAAGACAACCCGCCCCCACTAACCAAGTTGCGGTATTGATATGCTTTTACTTTGTTATATGACGAGTCTAAAGAGTCTCTGGCATTTTTGAGCTGGCTTAAGTTTTGGGCCATAACTTGGTCGCTAAATCGCCCCTCATCGCTTCTTTGAAAAGCATAATTAGAGAGCGAAATTATCATCTCTTGTTTTTTGAATCCTATACGCTGAAAAGTAAATAAGGTATCGCTAACGCCAAAATTACGGGGCTCTTCTTCATACGAATATCCATCAAATAAAGTAAAAAGAAGATTTTGTTTATCGGCAGTAAACTTGATCATCCCTGAGTCTGCTAGCGTTAGGCTGATGTTGCCTTTTCCCTCTTCTTTATGGGTGTATACCATAACATCGTAGATAGAACCTGTCTCCTCGTTTCTGTTCCCTATTCTTATGTTGTAGCCATCTATACCATTATAGAAAATACCTGTAGGGATTCGTATCTCCTCTTTTGTATTGCTTATATCATCTCTTAAAGAGTAAATTTTATTATAAGAGACTGGTATTAAATTATTAGATGCAAAAAAAGCTCCTATACTTAAGAATATTGATACAATAATTAAGGGGCTAAGAATTCTTTGGAGAGAGATTCCAGCAGCTTTCATTGCAAGTAACTCGTTATCTTCTCCCATTCCCCCCAGTGTCATAATAGATGCAAGTAGTGTTGCGATTGGCAGTGCCAGCGGAATGAGTGTTGCAGAGCCCCATGCAAGAAACTCAAGTATAACAAGTGCACTCAATCCTTTTCCTACTAGCTCGTCTATATATAGCCATAAAAACTGCAGCATTAATGCAAACACCACAATAAGAAAAGTAAGGACAAAAGGTCCAAGGAATGATGTAATTATAAACTTGTCTAACTTCTTCAAGAGTACTTTTTTTATATTGATGCCTGTTTGGAGGCTAGTGCTATAAGTTTTTCCATTGCATAATCTATGCCTTCTATATTTTTCCCGCCGGCAGTTGCAAAGAATGGTTGCCCCCCGCCTCCACCATTAATGAGCTTAGATGCCTCCCTTATGTCTTTAGAAGCATCATAGCCATGAGCAACCAGATCGTTTGTATACATAAGTGCAAGATAGGGTTTTTTGTTCTCTCTATAAGCTGCAATAAATACCGACTCTTTGAGCTCATTCCTAAGCAAAAAAGCTATATCTTTAACTACCTCCGAATGATGGTTCCCTTTGAGTAGGTATATATTTACACCATTTATAGTTTGTTTTTGAGATAAGACTTTATCTTTAAGTTGAATAGCACGTTCTCTCATTGCGTCATCTACTTTTTTACGGAAGATTTCGTTTTCATTAATAAGTTTTTCTATTGCTCCAACCATGTTTGGACTATTAGATAGTAGTAACCTTGCGCTTCTCATTATATCCTCTAAGTCCTCTACAATTTTTTCGGCATAAACTCCGGTGGCAGCCTCTATCCTTCTTACTCCAGCAGCAATTGCGCTTTCAGAAATAATCTTAAATAGGCCTATATTGCCTGTTGCCGAGGTGTGAGTGCCTCCACAGAGTTCTACTGATTCTCCAAATTTTATTACCCTTACATTGTTGTCATATTTTTCTCCAAATAGAGCTATTGCACCCATCGCTTTGGCTCTTTCAATAGGTACCTCTCTTATCTCCGTTTGTAAGGTATTAGAGCGTATGTAGGAGTTTACTAAATTCTCTATCTCACGCAGTTTTTTCTCTGAAATTTTTTCAAAATGAGAAAAGTCAAATCTAAAATGAGAGGGTCCTACCAAAGATCCTTTTTGCTCTATATGATTCCCTAAAACTTCTCTAAGGACTTGGTGAAGAAGATGAGTTGCAGTGTGGTTGTTGGCTATATTTTGCCTCTTCTCTTGGTTTACGCTTGCTGTTAAAACAGTTTCTAAGTTTTTAGGTAATTTTGTACAAATATGAATTGTTAGATTACTCTCTCTTACTGTGTTTATTACAGGAACAACATCTCCTTCGGGAGAGACAAGAACCCCTGTGTCTCCAACCTGTCCACCACTTTCGGCATAAAACGGACTTTTGTCAAGAACAACCTGGAATAGGACTTTATCTTTGTTTTTAACACTCCTGTAACGTACGATTTGAGCTTGATCTTCTGTTTTCTCGTACCCAGTAAATTCAACTCCTTTGTAGGGTTTTATCTCCACCCAATCTCCCTCTTGCGAAATAGTAGCCTTTCTGCTTCTCTCTTTCTGTTTTTGCAACTCTTTTTGAAATCCTATGTGGTCTATAGTGAATCCATTTTCCTTAGCAATTAATTCACTTAGGTCTATCGGGAATCCATAAGTATCATAAAGAGTGAACGCCTCTTTTCCAGAAATCTTATGGTTGTTTAAATTTTTTCCCATTAAATTATCTAGAAGCTTTATTCCCTTATCTAAAGTTCTCAGGAAAGACTCCTCCTCTTCTTTAATTACTTTTTCTATTAAATTTTGTTGGGAAACCAGTTCGGGGAATGCTTCTCCCATCTCGCTTACTAACTTTGAGACTAGTTTAAATAAAAGAGGCTCAGCCGAGTTTAGAAATGTGTAGGCATATCGTACTGCTCGTCTAAGGATTCTTCTAATTACGTAACCTGCTTTTACATTTGAAGGGAGCTGCCCATCGGCAATTGAGAAGCTTATAGCGCGGATATGATCGGCAATAACCCTCATTGCTATCTCTGTTTGTGGACTTTCTCTGTATTTTTTACCAGTTATAGAGGAAATTTCCTCTATCATACCAGAGAAAACATCGGTATCGTAATTGCTTTTTTTACCTTGTATTGCCATGCAAAGGCGCTCTAAACCCATACCAGTATCTACATGTTTATTGGGTAGAGCAACTAGTTTCCCATTTGCTTTACGATTATACTGCATAAATACAAGATTCCAAATCTCAATTACTAGATTATTATCTTTATTTACCAGCGTTGCTCCATCTACCTGTGCTCTCTCTTTGTCGCTTCTTAAATCTATATGGATTTCGCTACAAGGGCCGCATGGGCCTGTCTCTCCCATCTCCCAAAAATTATCTT
>Ga0172377_10009195_pt1 | contig 10127 bp, 7 predicted proteins | sample Pumphouse3metaG_FD_119749 | JGI IMG/M metagenome (GOLD analysis project Ga0172377, IMG submission 119749) | Leachate microbial communities from a municipal landfill in Southern Ontario, Canada - Pumphouse #3 metaG | ecosystem: Engineered > Solid waste > Landfill > Unclassified | place: Canada... | reverse complement strand
TTCCGAACAGAGAAGTTAAGCCCAATAGCGCCGATGGTACTGCATATTTTGTGGGAGAGTAGGTAGCCGCCGTTCTTTATAATGTCCCGGTTGGATCAATGTCCAATCGGGATTTTTTGTATGCTTAAACTTAAACAAAAAAATCAGGAGGGATTTATATATAACCCTCCTGAGAATTTGTAATACTTATTAAATATTGTACTTTGCTATTATTAATGACTGAACAAAGACCTTTTTAACAATTAAATTTTGATATAATATAATTGATAGACTTAGTTTACAGGCTCAAGATATTGAGAATAACAATATCCTTCTTCACCATCATTGTCACGTACAAGCCACCATTGATCGTTTGTCTTGTTAATCAGCGTAATAATATCTCCTTTTTCAGCTTTACCTACTATAGGCTGGTCTGTTCCGGGACCCTGACGTATGTTTAATCTGCTCTCCCTGGTAACTACTTTTACCTTATCTCCTGCACTTACTTTACTTTTCACATTAAGCACCACATCATTACTTTTAAAATGTGGATCCAGATTCTTATAAATCTCCCACATTTTGTCTTTAATGTCTGCTGTATCAACTTCACCCTCAATTCTTAAGACTTTACCAGTATCGTTTACCGATAATTTATTATTAATGGCAATGTCTACCAATTCTTTGTATTTTTCAGATAATGTCATAAGAATATTATTTTACGGTTGCATTATTTACTATTTGAACTGGATTTAAAGCATTTAATTTCTCCATTAATGTTTGGAGATCTCTTTCTCTGATTTCTCCATTAATAGTAATTACACCGTCTTGAACAGTGGCAGTTACTTTTGGATGGTCCTTCAGGGCATCGGCAAGACCTGCGTTAATTGCATTATCAAGTGCTGAGTAGTCAGGTGGTGGTGGAACCACTACAATTTCGTTGACTACTGATACAACATTTTCTACTCCAGCTACTGTACTTTCAGCGTAAGACTTAGTAGCTTCATCTTCTACTGTACCAGTTATAGTAGCTACTTTATTAAGAACAGTTACCATTACTCCTGATAAATCAGGATTTGCATTAAGTGCTGCTTGAGCTTCATTTTGGATGTCTGCATCACTTACTTTTTTACATGATACTGCACCTAATCCAATAGTGAGTATCATAATCAAAATCGATAATGAACGTAATAATTTCATATTTTCCAGTTTTAAGTTAATCGTATCATTATAATTATTAATACGATACATATAAAACATATAAGCTTTTAAAAAAGTTTATAGAAACTATTAATAACTTTACGAATCAGAATATTTTGGTGTATTTGTGACAGTAAGGTGTACCCCCTTTGTTATCATAATATTCCTGGTGATAATTTTCTGCTGACCAAAAAGTAGAAGCAGGTTTAAGCATAGTAGCTACTATATATCCTTTGGAAGTAAGTAAATCAATATATCTTTCTGCTATTGCTTTTTCTGTAGCGTTTGAGTAAAATATACAGGATAGATATTGTGGTCCGATATCCGGACCTTGACCATTTGTTTGAGTGAAATCGTGTGTTTCGAAAAACAGTTTAACCATTTCTTCATAATTTGTAACCGAAGGGTCGTATACTACCTCTGTAGTTTCAAGATGACCTGTGTTTTTCTGACAAACTTGTTCATACGTAGGGTTATCTACATGGCCACCCATAAATCCTACAGTAGTTTCTTTAACTCCAGGTGCTCTCATGAAGAAATATTCAGTACCCCAAAAACAGCCGGAAGCAAAATATACAGCTCTATCATTCTCTTGCCCGTAAGGCACAAATTTCATTGAAATTGAATTAACGCAGTGTCGTGTTTGTTTGGGTGTAAAACCTTCACCTAAAAATACATGACCAAGATGAGCACCACAAGTATTGCATAGAATCTCCGTACGTCGGCCATCATCATCTCTTACTCTCTTTACAGCTCCCTCAATTTCGTCATCAAATGAAGGCCATCCGCAATGACCATCGAACTTATCTTCAGATCTGTAAAGTGGTGTATCGCAACGTTTGCAAATATAAGTTCCCTTTTCGTTATTATTAAGTAATTCTCCGGAAAACGGAACCTCTGTACCTTTATAAATAATAACTCTTTCTTCTTCTGGAGATAATTTGTTGAACTTCATAGTTATAGCATGATTTAATTGATTATTTTGCTTGTTTTGCTGGTTATCCTGTGCGCACATTATTAAAAAAAGTGCACCGAAAATAAGAAGTATGTAAATTTTTTTCATTGCCTTTATTTTTAATATTAGTGCTTATATATCCTGTTTTAGCCTTTTAAATATTTAATGAAAGAGTAAAATCTTCTATTGTTTAGATAATTCATGTTAGTGTCATTGCAATAAGCTTCTCTTTCAAATCCAATATTTCTGTAAGCTTTGAATCTATTTTTGTATATAATTAATCTTAGAACCCATTCGAAAATGTACCATAAGTAAAACCCTACAATAAAAAGTTCCAGCATTTGTCGTGTATGAATAGATTCATGATTAATAGTATACTCATCTAATGGATTATGTTTCTTGCCAGCGAATACTACACCTAAAATATTAATTGCTCTGAATCCATTAAAAGGCAAAAAGTTGGAATATATAATTTTCATTAAGTCTTACTCTTTCAATTGCTTTCTTTAAAGTCAAAGGTAGAAACAATCTATAAATTTTGTAACTTTGCATACTTAAAAATAGATAAATCAAATTATAACCAATATGGATAATAAATTTTCCTCTGATCTTCCTTACAAGGTTGCAGATATAACACTGGCAGATTTTGGCCGCAAAGAAATTGAAATAGCTGAGCACGAAATGCCCGGTTTGATGGCTATATGTAATAAATATGCATTGGAGAAACCATTAAAAGGAGCCCGCATTATGGGTTCACTTCACATGACAATTCAGACTGCTGTACTAATTGAAACGTTAGTTGAACTGGGAGCTGACGTGCGCTGGGCAAGCTGTAATATATTTTCCACACAAGACCACGCAGCAGCAGCTATAGCTGCCTCAGGTGTTCCTGTTTTTGCCTGGAAAGGTGAAACCCTTGAAGAGTATTGGTGGTGTACTGAAATGGCATTAAGATTTCCTGATGGCAAGGGTCCAAATTTAATAGTTGACGATGGAGGTGATGCTTCGCTGTTAGTACACTTAGGATATCAGGCAGAAAATGATTCTTCGACTATTGATAGAAAAGGTAGTAATCGTGAAGAGCAGATTATACTTGACACTCTGAAGCGAATTTTAAATGAAGATAATAAACGTTGGCACCGTACTGTTGCAGAAATGAAAGGTATCTCTGAAGAAACTACAACAGGGGTACACAGGCTATACCAGATGATGGAAAAGGAAGAACTACTAGTTCCTGCGATCAACGTTAATGATTCTGTAACCAAATCGAAATTCGATAATCTTTATGGATGCCGAGAATCACTTGCTGATGGTATAAAAAGAGCCACAGACGTAATGATAGCCGGAAAAGTGGTGGTAGTCCTTGGTTATGGCGATGTAGGAAAAGGTTGTGCACACTCTATGCGATCATACGGAGCAAGAGTAATTGTAACAGAAATAGATCCGATTTGCGCCCTTCAGGCAGCAATGGAAGGGTTTGAGGTTACCACAATGGAAGAAGCCGTGAAAGAAGGTAATATTTATGTTACAACAACAGGGAATCGCGACGTGATCACAATTGAGCACATGCAGCAGATGAAAGATCAGGCTATAGTATGCAATATCGGACATTTTGATAACGAGATTCAGGTTGATGCTTTAGTTAATTTCCCGGGAATACAACATCTCAATATTAAACCACAAGTAGATAGATATACATTCCCAAAGGGTAATTCAATATTTCTACTTGCTGAAGGCAGATTAGTAAACCTTGGTTGTGCTACCGGTCATCCATCCTTTGTGATGAGTAACTCATTTTCTAATCAAACCCTTGCTCAGATAGATCTATGGCAGAAAGATTATGAAGTAGGAGTATACCGTCTTCCAAAGCATCTTGATGAAGAAGTGGCAAGATTGCATTTAAATCAAATAGGAGTGAAGCTGACCACACTTACTAAGAAGCAAGCAGATTATATTGGTGTTTCAGTTGATGGTCCATATAAACCGGAACATTACAGATATTGATAATGTTTGGATATATTGAATCGAAGCAAATAAAATATTATATTTCGACATTTGATATATTAATTTGTACAGATTGATAAAATGTTTCTAAATGTATCATGCTAATCCTTAGAGAAGTAATAGTTTCAAGTTAAAAAAGCTACAATTTATTCAACGTAAATGTTGCAAAATTAAAATAAAGCTTTTATCTTTGCACTCGCTTTTGAAAGAAAGCATTTAGGGAGATTCGCTAGCTCAGCAGGTAGAGCACATCCCTTTTAAGGATGGGGTCCTGGGTTCGAGCCCCAGGCGGATCACTTCCAAACACCGTAAAGTAGTTATAATATTTTACGGTGTTTTTTTGTGATATAATCTAATTGTTTATTTAGTAATAAATACATAGGAATATTTTCATGTCTAAGCTCAAGACATATCTAATCAGAAACGAAGTATCATAAATTAATTAACAGAGTGGGGAAGACGTTGAAATGTAGTAGGAGTCATTCCAAACTCCTTCTTAAAAGAGCGAGAGAAATATGCGAAGTCATTAAAGCCACATTCCATTGCAACATCTCCAATCGGTTTTTGAGTAACAGTAAGTAGTTTTTTTGCTCTGTTTAATCTGGTTTTCAAAACAAAATTAGTGGTCGTCATACCGGTTAATGCTTTGATCTTGCGGTTAAGTTGTGATGAGCTTATGCACACATCAGAAGCAATTAGTTCAATAATATTTTCTGTGTTTGTGATATCTCTATAAATAAGGTTAGTTACACGATTGAGAAAGTCAATATCAGCTTCGTTATCTGAGTCATTTTCTTCGCCAACCGCATTTAAACGTGCAATTTGAGAATACTTATCTTTTATTTGCCTTCTGGATGATAGCAATCTGTCGATAACAGCAATTAATTCAGCTTCATAAACAGGTTTCACAAGAAATGCATCAGCACCTGATTTAATTCCCTGTACTCGTTCTTCTTTTGAATTGTTTACTGTTAAAAGTATTACAGGGATATGGCTTGTGACATCTGAACTTCTGATCTCCTCACACAAGTTATAACCTCCCTTATGAGGTAGTGAAACATCAGAGATAATTATATCAGGAATCTTGTTATTTGCAGTACTTATTCCAAAATCACTACTTGATTTAACAATAACATTATATTTATCTTTTAGAATAATTGATAAATAATAGCTCATATCTCTATTATCTTCAATTATTAAAACTATCGGTTTGTCATTTTGATCATCCGCATTTGATTCAACAGCTTCATATTTATCAGACAAACTTGCAGATTTATGAATTGTAATACTATTCTCACTCTCATCTATATTTTCGTTACTAATTGGCAGTCTTACACAAAACACTGTTTTCCCGTTTGTGTAATTTTTCACTTCAATCCTGCCATTGATTCGCTCTACCAAATGTTTAGTAATTGACAATCCTGATTGTGAATTGTATTTTTTAGATCCATTTTGTATATGATGTCTTGATTCGAATAGATAAGGTATATCTATAAAGTCCTTTCCTTCTCCAGTGTCAGTAACTTCAATTGTAAAGTATCTTTTATTATTATCAAGATTAATATTAACTGTAATATTGTCTTTTTCAGTACAATATTCCATTGCATTTCCAATCAGACTACTAACAATTATACGTAGATACTCTGGTATATAATCTACATGAAGTTCTTTAACATTACTATGAAACAGATAATCAATTTTTTTAATTTCAGCCAGCACAGAATAGCATTCATACAAATATTGTAAGTAGGCAATAATATTGCCATAAACCATTTTATTATGTTTTTTATCCTCCTCCAGATTTGCTATTGAGGATACACCATCTATTAGTAATTGTAGATTTTCTGATTGTCGCGATAAAATTTCAAGGTCAGCTAGGTTTTTAATCTCCTTGTTTTGATCAATGTTTCTCTTCAATCTATCTAAAATACCTAATATAATAGTAACTGGTGTTTTAAATTCTTGGGATACATTTAAACAAAAGTCTGTCTTATCTTTTTCAAGTTGATATACAGCTTCATTTCTTTTAATCCTCAATTTTTGATTTTGAATTAAAACGATTACTATCGCTATCAAAGAGATGATAATTATTAATGAAACATTAATTGATTTCTGTTTTATTTCTTCTCTGATCTTATGCTGTTCAGCCAAAACACTTTTTTCTTCTTCATACACTTCTTTTTCGTAGTTGAGTCTGAATTGCATAATTCTATTTATATTATTTTCTCCTCTAAATGATTCTGCATACTGATCACTCTTAATACGTTCTTCCAGAGCTAATGAAGACTTACCTTCCAATTTATGTAGTTCTGATAACAATAGATAAACTCTTTCAAGATAATCGGAAAAATTATGTTTTTTTGAAACAGTCAGGCCTTCATAAAGAAAACCTTTTGCTGCACTGTAATTACCTGTTTTGGTTTTTAAATTTCCAAGTGAAAGACATGCTTCAAGCCAGTTCTTTATATCAGATGTGTTTTGAAGCGTATTGTAAGCACTTTCCAAATATACTGATGCTGCTTCATATTCTCCTTTGATTAAATATAAATTGCCAATACGATTAAAACATGCGCTAAGACCCGAAATGGAGTTCGAATTAATATAATATTCTAATGATTTACTGTAATATATATATGCTGAATCATAATTAATCATATTTTCGTAAGCATGTCCTATGAGTTGTTTATTTTCTGCTTGACCTTCAATATTATTATTTTTTAAATTCAATTGAAGTGCTTCTTTAAAGTATTTCAAAGCTTCACCGGGTTCATTTAAATTTAAATAGATTGTTCCAAGTCCTGTCAAAATTTGAGCTTTATATAAATCAGCATTATAAACATCATTTGCCGGGAGTTGTTTTAACAAGTTTAGTGCCTTAAAGTAGTATTTTGCAGATTCACTGTAGGCAGAAATTTGATTATAATCTGTTGATAATACGATCAACGCTTTAATAATATGAATTGTATCATTGAAAGTAAATGCTGCCTCAAGATAGTTTTCGTGATTTTCTATTGCTTTCGAAAAGTTCTGATTTGTCATGTAGTATTGTCCGGTTTTCTCATAAATCATCATTTCAGCATAGAAATCGCCTGATGTTTTTGCCAGATTTAAATAGTGAGCCAGTGCTAAAGTATCTTTTGATATACTTTTTACTAATGAATCAATGGAAGAAAAATTATTGTTGTTCTTTAAATTTGTCGAAACAATACTTCCGTAGTTCTTGTTGCAGGCAATCAGAAGAAATATTACTAAACAGCTAAACACTAAAATCCTGATAAATGTGTTTATTTTATTAAATATATTGAATATTTCTAATAAAAGATATTGCATAAAGACGCTAAGTTGTAATTTAAGGACAGTATTGTGTGATACTTATGCTTTTGGTTAATTATAATTTTATCCATTATACTGCGATTTTGGGCTGCTAAGATAATAATGAAAAATTAAAATTGAACAAAAAAGAAATTAAAATTACAAATAAGCGACATGTTTTTGTGTATAATTTTACAAATTCGGACTTTTTTTTACGACTATATACTTAAGTATACTTTTCCAAACACTATTTAAAACCTAAATTGATAAGATACTATATCTGTAGTAATAGATGTATAGATTGTAATAATCAACTATAATTTTGTGTATTGAATGTTTTCTTTAAATTGACTCGGTGTCATACCTGTCTCCTTGCGAAACGATTCATAGAAAACTGATTTTGTTTTGAAACCAACTGCTACAGCTATTTCAGGCAGAGTATAACTGTTTCTTTCATCTTCATCATCTTCAAATATTTTTATCACTTCAAGGATTCTATATCTGTTGATAATTTCACTGAATCCAACCCCATTCTGGTTTATAGATTTTGAGAGATAACTTCTGTTAGTGCCGATTTCCCTTGCTGCCATATTCAAATCCAGATCAGACTGCAAATACTTTTTTTCTTTTTCCAGCCAACTGTTGAATTTATTGAATAAAATTTCAGATTTATGTTCTAAAGATATGCTATTATTGGGTTGATTTTCTGCTAACTCATCATGTTTTTTAATTATTGCGTTCACCTCTTTCTCATATTTCAGCTGAGCCAGATTTTTTTTAACTAATTCAGTTGATGTTTCTTTAACTCTTTTGCTCAGGCCTTTAACTATAAAATATGATACAATTATCATAAGTATTACAGCGATCGCTAAAATATTAATAATCCTGTTTCTTTTGTCTATTTCCTGTAATTGTACAATTTGATTATTGGCACCAACTAAAGCGTTTTGTGTATTAACAAAGTCTGCTATTCCTTTAGAGGATAGCTCTTGATATCTTTCTAAACTGTATTTAGCCGAATCTAAGTAATTATAAGCAAGTAATGGGTCTGTGGTGTGGTATCCTACTGAAAGTTCTCTGAAAGCTTCGTATTTAAGAAAAGTGTTTTCATTATTTTTAATTTTGTTAAGAGCTATCGCTGCATTTTTCTTAGCTTTATCATAATCTCCAACTGAGTTATAAATAGATGAAAGGTTTATATATGCTTCAATTTCTCTTGTATTAGACCCAAAATAATCACGATCAAGCTCTGTAACATTAACAAACATATTAATGGCGTCGTTATAATTACTGTCAAGCTTCTCTATCGTTCCAAGATAATTATAAATTGAAGCAAGTTTCTGATTATTTATATTTCCACTAATGGTTGTTAGTGCAAGATTTGCATACTTACGAGCAATGTCAGTCTGGTTCTGTAAAATATAAGTTTTTACACCTACTATGTATAAATAATACAGTTCCTCCTTGTCGTCATACTCTTTGAATGTTTTTTCAGCCTCATTTAAATTTTCAATAGCCAAATCAAAACTTCCAAGCTGAGCATAATAACTTGCAAGAAATTTTTTATTTATGGCTTCACTCTTTTTTAATTTTGCTAGTCTGTATAGTTCACTAGAGTTTTGAAGTAAACGGATTGCAATTTCATAATTTTCATACAGATTCATTGTTCTCGACATTAAGCGTTGAGTTAATGCCAAAGCCCTTATGTCCTTTACTTCAGCTGATAAAAGTGGGGTTGCAATTTTCATGAATTCCTGTAATTTGTTTAGTCGGAATTCAACCAATGCCCTTATAGTATAATAATAGTATCTATCATTTTCATTCAAATAAGTACTGTCTATGTTAAGCAAGATTGTTCTTGCACTATCCTGCATGTCAGATTCACTTAAAGCAGCTGCAATAAAAATATTTTTCACCTCCTCGAAGTCTCCGGAATCTGCCATAAGATTCTTATTATTCAGAATATTTATAATTGAATCATATTCATTTTCAATAAAAAAAAGATTCATAGCTCGTTCAATTGGCTGAGGATAATTAGATCTATTTTTGATACATGACATAAAAAGGCATAAAAACATGATACACAAAAAGATATGTATGTGTTTTCCTTTAAGTTTTATAGAAGCCATGATCAATTGTATTTATTTCACAAATATAATGTAATTATATAAAATAACCAAAAACATTGTTTTTTTTGTCCTTTTTTGAATTCATTTTTAACGTTAAACCTATTTCAGGACTAGACAAACAGACACAAGTATTAGACATACCTTAGTCTTATCTTAGACATACCTCGCTCTTATATGAGCCTTATAAACTATGTAAATAAAAGAGTGAGATACATATAATGTAAAGCTCATTTTATATCAATATACAAGTGAAATTCAATTATTGGGATGGATGTTCCGTTGTATAAAAAAGTTTGAACCGATTTTGTACAGAATCAATTAATTATTATCTTTGCACTCGCAAATACAATTATACTCATTTAAAGAACTACTAAATGGCAACTAAATTAAGATTACAGAGAAGAGGACGTAAAAATCATCCTTTCTATCAAATTATTGTTGCAGATAGCAGAGCTCCACGGGATGGAAAGTATATTGAGAGGATAGGTTCATATAATCCGAACACAAATCCTGCTACAATCACTTTAGATTTCGACAGAGCTTTGTATTGG
>Ga0172377_10009193_pt1 | contig 10129 bp, 10 predicted proteins | sample Pumphouse3metaG_FD_119749 | JGI IMG/M metagenome (GOLD analysis project Ga0172377, IMG submission 119749) | Leachate microbial communities from a municipal landfill in Southern Ontario, Canada - Pumphouse #3 metaG | ecosystem: Engineered > Solid waste > Landfill > Unclassified | place: Canada... | reverse complement strand
TACAAATCTTGCTGTTTTTGAGTGCGACGCACCATCGGACTTATGTGCTTCTAATCCAGTATAAATTTCCCATACTGCATAATTAACAGAAGCATCAACACAAACATAAGCCTTTCTAGTATTTACATTTACCCATAAACTGCCTGGTTGATACCCTTGTGAAGAATCATTATTTTTTGTAGGTGCAATAACAGCACTAAGGTTGCATTTAGGTAAAACGCCTTCAGTTATTTCTTTTTTAAGAGACTGTTTACCTATTTTACCTAGATTACTCATAAAATTCACCTCTTTTATTACTTCTATACATATTTCCATGTTGCTCCGTTTATTAACTTTTGATTACCACTTACTAAATCAGTGACTATATTACCTGAGCCCTCATCCATAGGAAAATTACAAACTAACCCAGATTCGTCACCCTTTAGTTTTTTAAACATATCATTTTTAATATCTTGTTCAGAACGTTCAATATTCCAAATTCGGAAATCTTTTATACTACAAGCATAAGGATAAGTACCATCACTTCTTGTACCTATATACCAATCCCGTCCATCATCCACACTACCCTCTGCAACTGTTCCACTTTTATCCATTACACCATTTATATAAATTTTTCCTGTAGTTCCTGAACGAACTATTGCTAAATGAATAAATTTATTTAAAACTACTGTAGAATCAGAAATAACTGAATAATTTGTACTAGAGTCATTTGTATAAAAAACTAATTTTTCATCGGTATCAATTCTTAAAAAAATTCTGTTTTTATCAGTACTTAATCCATTAGAAAAAACTATTCCATCATCAGCAACTTTAGGCTCTAACCATAGTTCTATTGTAAAGGTATTATTACTACCAAAAAGATAACTACCAATATTTACATAGTCATCTGTTCCATCAAATTCTAATACCCATCCACCAATAGACATCCCTAATTTAGATCCATCTAGTTTATAAGCGTCAAGACAATAAGCGTCAAGACAATAAGAATCTATGCTTTGAATTGAATTTAATAATATCATGATATATCAATCTCTTTTCCACTTATATAATAATTTACAGCTGATGTAGCATTTGCATGTCCTTTTATTGTCTCTCCTGTTTCAAGAATTTGGTCAATAAAGGGGATAGTAATTGTATCATTTGCTAGAATAGTATGCTCATAAACTATTTCTTGTTCTGCAAATTTTAAAGTAAAAACTTGATCAGTATTTGTTTTATTAGTTATAGTTACAGCTTTAACAATAGTTTTTTTATTTGTGGGAACAGTATAAAGAGTTCCGCTACTATCACTTAAAGTACCTTTACATAATCTTTTATTTTCCATTTTACATCGCTCCCCAAATTTTTTCTAATAAATGTGAATCAATTAAATTCTTAGCTTCAACTCCGCTGTTTATTTCATTCTGTAAGTCCAATGCTAGTTTACGTTTAGGTATAGACCTATCAATAGATAGACTTCCATCGAATTCATCGTCATGTATATTAGTCTTAACGTTTTTCTTAACAAAAAAATCTATTCTTTCTCCGGTATTTAAACTCCAATCTAAAAGACTAATAAGTGCTCCATCTTCAGCTATTTCATATTCTACATCTTTTATTAATTCTAGACCTTTGTGTATAACCCTTAATACATCTAACTCAGGATTAAAATTCGAGTTATTTATAGGAATATCTGTTTCCTCATCATTTTCAGCTATATAAAATGAATAAATTTCTGTAAGTTTTAAAATACTTTTATCACTGGTAATCTGTTTCATTGGGCTTAATGAACGAAAATGAAAAACTGTACCCTCTTCCCAATAGCCTCCACCTAATTTTACTATGTGCGTCCCTGCTGTATTAAACGCATAATGCTCTCCCTTATTTAAAGTAGTTGTGTCCATAATTACAAAAAGTATGTCTTTTTCCTTATCAAAACCATATATACCTATAGACACTATATCGGTATCAGAATCCAGCACCACACGATTGCTTTCTTCATAGAGTGCTCCCCCTCCACCTATATCTCTAAATTCTCCATCTAAAAATATTTTAGTCTCTTCAGTAGAAGGTTTATACCAAATTTGACCTTCTTTTATTTGTCCAGATGGCATATTTTCAGATTCAATAGGCGGTAAACCTCCGAGATCTCTAAATTCTCCATTAAAAAATACTTTTGTTTCATCTGCTGAAGGCTTATACCAAAGAATACCATCTTCATCATAAGTTGGTTCTTCTTCAGATTTTATTGCTTTAATTGGAAAAGTTTCAATATTTAATTTGTTGGTTATATTTTCATTTAATATCTCCGTAACATTTTTTTCTACATATATCTCAGCAACTTCTTCATATCCTTCAGGAATGTCAGGTTTTACAGGAGAAGAAGAAGGCGTACCGTGAATAACTTCTATATCAAAATAATCTTCAACCCTAGTAGCTACATTTTCAGGATATTCCATTATTGTTTCTCCAGAATCATCAATAAACCATTTTGTTTTTACATTTGTTTCTTTAGTTGCATACTTTATACATATTAAATCAATTCTATCATATGTAGAATCAGCTGGTAATGGTTCTCCCCAGCCTCCCTTATTTGTTAATATATTAACTACCTGTGGATTTTTTATATTAATTATATTTCCATCTTGTAAACACATTCCTGAATTAATTGAAACTGATCCATCAGGAATAGATGTTTGAGATAATTCCACCTTTTTTATTACTTTAAACCCATTAAATATTAAAGAAGTAATTACTTCTTTAATGTTTTCTGAAGTTAGTTCGCCCAAAGCTAACATATCTGTTATATCAACTAACTGTTTATCATGAAATAAAACTCTTTTCAAATGTATCCCCCCTATTTACCTCACTTTTGTATTATGAATAAGTTTTATACCTGCCATCTTTAAACTATCAATAATATTTTTAACTTGAACGGTTGAATACCTTTCCTCACTTCTAAATAAATAAGTATCATAACTAATATATGAATTACCTATGAAAAATGCTTTATTTAATCTAGATACAAATTGTGGGTCATAAAATAAAGTCATGACAAAATTATTAAAATCATACTGATAGTCAGAATAATCATAATTATTTAAGATTGTTCCGTTATGTTCTATCAAAATTGGTGGCATCTTAGAATGAAGTTTAGTTATCTCTAAAATAGCCTTTCTTGTTAAAGACCCATGTGTAATAGCAGTTAAAATCCTGATTCTATAAGTAAAATCACTTTCTTTTGTAAATCTTCTAATTCCATATAAAAATCCCCAAAAATCTAACCAAAACCCTGAAGATGTTATAGCTGAACAGTTAGCAATGATTTTTAAGTAATCTTCTTTAAAATTCTCAAAAACTTCAGAAATAGCTTTTAGAATTATCTCTAAAAGAGTACCAGATCTTTTATCAAAGAATTTTGGTAAATTTTTATATAGTTTTTCTAACATTTTAATTCACCACTATAATTTCAATATTATCTTCGTCAGGTCTTAATATTTCCCCAGAGGAAACAAGTATGTCCTTACTGGGATCTATTATTTCAGCTGTTATTATTGCATCTCCTCCATCTATACTAGTAATATTATTTATAAGATTAGATAGATAAAGATGTTGTCCCAAAACAAATTCATTTAAATAAGCAATTATTAAATCTTTAGTTTTTTGCATTAAAGCCTCTATTTCAAATAAACGGTTTACTCTTATATGACAAATTATAGGTAATAATATTTTTATAGGCATTCTCACATTTACTGTTATTCCAGCACCCCTAAAATCAGGCAATTTACTTATGACTTCATCTATTAATTCTGAGGATGCATCACCATCTATATCTTGTATATAGATATCAACAAACCCTGGAGGTGGAGAACCAAATACAAAATTTATTTGTGGAGAAGTAGCTGAAGTCATTGATTTAACATTATATCGTATCCAAAACCCCCAGATTTCATTTATTCTTAAGTCTTTCCAATTTAAAGGAGTAATAAAGTTTATTGAACCGTTTTGTGTAAAATTGTTTGTGTTATCAATTAAATTTTGTATTTTAGTCCATGTAGTTCCATTCCAATATTCCCAATCACCTCCAAACCCAGCTCCGAAGGAATTTAAATTCATAAATAACATATTAAACTTATCTGTTTCACATCCAATATATAAACAATCTCCAATAGATAAACTAGATGGTAGAAGAAATGGAAATATTGAAGAATATGGATAATTAGCATCAAAAGAAATATCTTCATAGCTATCTTCTGAGTAATCCCACACAAAAACTTTTAAATCTGGGTTGTCTACCACATTTGCTTCATGAATCCCATTAGCCACATATTTAGCACAGTATTTTAAAGCAGCCTTCGTGCCCTTATGTAGTGACGCAATATAGTCTTTAAATCTTCTTTTTCTCTCATCTCTTGTTTCTAATTCTCTTCCATTTACTATCTTATAAGGATTATAAACACTTTCAATCCCACCAGGCTTAGTAACAAATTGAGTAATTGTTCCACTCTGGACATTACCAATTTTTCCTTCTTTTAATGCCCTTACTGTAACAGAGACTTGTGTTTCTCCTTGAGGCAAAACCACAGTTTCAATTGTCTCGAATTGAATAACATCTGAAAAAGATGTTCTTTCTGTTGAAACTATAGTACCTACTGGAATAGTGAAATCTTGAGATGCTGGGGTTGACCTTGAAAATATTACAGTACCAGTAGCTCTTAATGCTGGCAATAAATTAAAATTATATAAGACATATATACCCTCTTCTATTGTGTTTTTTAATCCTTGCCATACCTTGTAGTATAATTCTTCTATTTCTATCGCCACAGCTTCGTATAAAGTACGTATTTTTGAACCTACAGAAAAATCTTTTATCTTAGTTGTATTACCCTGAGTCCATTCTATCATGCCTTTTACAATATTTTCTAAGGTTTTAACTTTAAATTCAGACAAGTTAAACACTCCTTATGCTTCTATTTCCAAACTGAATTTTTCCGATTCTTGACCTGTTAATTTTAAATAACCAATCACATTTACAACATCATCTTCTCTTTTTAATTCTGTTATTTCAATTTTTTCCACAGCTGGATCTCTCATAGCACAGTCCTCAACTTCTATTTTTATTAAACCTTCTACAAAAGGCTCATTTCTACTTATTAAATTGAAAAAATTTGAGCCAAAATCTCTATGTAAAGGTAGATCCCCCTTTTCTGTTTCTAATCTGTGTTTTAGTCTTTGTAAAATTGCTCCTATACCTTTTACTGAAGCTATATCACCATATTTGTCTTCAATTATATCTCTATTTACTAATAATAAATCTTCTTTGCCTAAAATCCCTAATAAATCATAATCATAGTTAATCATACTTACAGATTCAGAAGTGATAGGAACTAAAATTGTTTCTCCGGTTTTCTTTACGTTTATTATAGATCCATTTGTAAAATTTTCATCATTTGTTACAAGTAAATTTTCATCTATATCTGAAACTATTGTATCTATAAATTTTTGACCTACGTTACCCCAATATCCAAAAAATTCACATTCTGCTTCAACTTCAATTTGAAAACTACCAGCAGTTAAAATAACTGTTCTTTTTGTTACATATCTTTTTTCTGTATTATTAACTGCTACTATTGTATTTTTAGGAATTACTACATCATAAAGTAATGTATTTTTTACATAAAACCTAACAATACCTGAAGCCTTTGTTTCTTTTACAAAGTTTTGATCTGAGGTAATAAACGGATAATCTAAATTATTAAAAGTTACAATGTCTTTCCATTTAGTTGGGTCATTAAAAAATTTTACAGCTATCCCTTGTATGGTATCATTGTCTCTTATCGTGTAAGTTTTTACCATTTTACTCAACCTCAACTACAGTTTTATAATTTTCCACGTATAAATGTGAAAAACTTGACATTAAAGACAAATTTTTTTGAATACTTCTTAATTGAAATAAAACATGAATAGGCACATTATCCATCTCGGATAGTTGTTCAGTTATTTTTCTTAGTCTACTTTTAATTACCTCTAAATCAGTTAAAAGAATATTTATATATGGAGTCACTTTTTTATAAAATTTATCTACTGCATCATTAAAATCATCAGCAAAAGAGAGAATTTCATTTATTTCTGGTAAAAATTTGCTTATTCCAGGATAATTTAATTCATTCATCACTTCTTGTTCAGTTAAACTCTCAATTAGCTCTTGAGTATTCATAAGCCTACTCCTTTTTAATAATTGAAAGCCAAAACAACTCTGGTATTATTTGCAGCAACTTTCATACTAGTATTTATAGCTGGAATGTTGCTTTCAGTAGTAGCTCCATCTGAAGAATCTTTTACACTTTGTATTATAGGTTTTATACATGTAAAACTAAAATCATATTGATACAATAAAGGTTTATTTTTTGATCGCAATAATGAAAATTTATTAGGCACTATATAATAAAATTCTTGATCTTCCCAATTATAAAACATCAAATCATAAGTTTCTTTTAGGTATTGTTTCATAGTTCCATTTGGCTCTAAAAAATATCTATAGATATCATTTCTTAATTCTTTAAATTCTTGAAAACCATCTGTCATTCCATTATTACCAATTCTTTCTTTATATCCTGTAGTACCCCTAATAGTCATAGTAATTAAACCTCTTCCCCACTCTTCTACATACGCCCCTCCTAAAGTTTTTATCACGTTTACCCTTGCTGGCTCATCCTGCATTAGTTCTTCAGGTTTTATAGAAAATGTAAAAAGACGAAACAGAACGCCATCTCTATCTATTCTAAATGAAATCTGTTTATTCATTTTTTCATTTTTAGTTTTTTGTGTAACTGACATATGTCTTCACCACATTTCTAATTAGAAAATCCGTATTATTTAAAAAACATTTAAATTAACAAGATACATTTATTTTTATGTGGGATTAAGGTAAACTTGTACTTTTATCAAATGATCCTTCTACATATTTACTTATAGTTACTGATCCTGTTGAAAAATTAGTAACTGTGCTATTTAAATCATCGTCTCTCACTGTTATAGTTACTCCACCAGGAGCAGAAATACTTATTGAATCTGAATCAATGTTTATTAAATTTCCGGCAATAATCTCTATGTTGTTAGCGTCTAATTCTATTTTTTCGCCCTCTATTTTAATACCAGTTGAATTTAATGTAATTTTTTGAAATTTATTCCCTGACACCGGATAAAAAATAATTACACTATTTTTACTTATTTTTACATACCCTCTTTTAGAAATATCATCGCCTACAGTAAACTCTTTTAAATCTTCTTCCTCACCTAGTATTGGTTTTTGTATTAATATTTCATTTTTGTTAATTTTTATATGGTTTGCTCTCTTAAATAAATCCTTGAAAAATCCTAAACACAATGGATTATTCTTGTAACCATGTAAAAATCCTATTAAAACCATGTCTCCTTCTTCTGGGGTAACACTTATGCTTTCTATTACATCTGTCTCTACTACCCCACCAGGCATATTTTTATCATCAAACATTACTTCTATTTTATTCTTTTCTTTGTAATTTTTATTACTTACCACTATAGCTGATTGAAAATGGTCAAATTTAATATTTTTATGTGAAGTTATATTACCTAAACTTGATTGTTCTGTAAACATAGTATTACACCTCTTTTATAGGATTAACAATTTTAAATCGTTGCCCCGGATAAATTAAATCTGGGTGAGCTATTATGTCTCTGTTAGCTTCATAAATTTTTTTCCAGTCTTGTCCCTTACCATAATATCTTGTAGCTATTCCCCATAAAGTGTCTCCCTTAACTACTGTATAATAGATATATTTTTCTTCAACAGAAGCAGTTGTTTCTTGTTTAGTTGTTGGTATGGCAGACACAATCGGAGATACAGTTTTTATATCAGTGTAAAACTGACCCCTTGTAACATCTAATGAAGTACTCCAATTTTCAAAATTTACAAAATTCTGAGTAACTGATTCAATATAAAATACTGTATTTGTTTCCACATTGTGAAATCTTTGTCCAACTTTTATATCACCTTTACCTTTTAAAACCACAGTGCCATTTTCATAATTTAAGTTGTTTTCATACCATTCTTTTAAAGTTTTGGTTAATTCTATAGCTGTTACAGAAAGAGGATTTTCTGGATTCTCATCTTGTGAATAAATCCCTTCCACCTGTTTTTCTAAAAAAGATAGCCCATATTTAGCTATATTATCTGCGTTATATAACGGCTTAACTATAGCACTATGAGCTACTGTGCTCTTAATAAGAGTAAGTGCAGGAGACGCATGAAACATATTATAATTCTCATGATCTCCCCTTCCTATATCTTCATCTATTATTTCATCACTTTCAATATGATGCGTGTGTAAATTATTCCAATCTTCTTTATCAAATGGAGTTCTTCTTAAGAATAATACCACTGCTGCTTCGTCATCACCGAATCTGGCAGGAAATTCTCCATATTTTTTAGGGATTCTTGTAGGTGGATCATAACTATCTAATTCTACATCAAGAATACATTCCATAAAATCAGTTCTAGTATCAACAAATAATTCAAAAAATGGAGGATTCTGAATTGACGTAAGAAAATTCCAGATTGACCCTTCATATTTATTCATAGTAACCATAAATGGTACAAGGTTTTTAGTAGCAGTTAATCTGAATCTTAAAATTTCCTTGATAGTAGCAAACTTTTTATCATTTTCACTTTCCCAAAATATAACTTTAAAAAGCATTAATTTAAATAGTAACCGTGTTAATGTTTGCTCTATTAAAAAAGCAGGAGTACCAATTCCCATCCCACTCATTTCCGCATAAAAAGCCTTCATTTGAAGTAGAGTATAAGCTGGATCAGTTAATTCCCCAATAGGGAAAACTTTATCATCTTCAAAAAATTGAGGAAACCACTTTATTTCAGCTTTTAATAAAGCCTTCGCCCAATCTCTTCCTTTTATTTTGATTCTTACTGTTCTTTCTCCTTTTGAACCCACTTTTGTTACTCTTCTGACTTCGTCTACTAATCCTACCATCACTGTATCTAAATTTCCTGCTTTTCTTCCCATTTTAATTACTACCATATCTTGTGAGTGAATTTTATCATACCATGTTTTGCCATTTTTATCAGGTCTTCCAACTAGCTCCATAACAAAACTACCTGCAGGAGAAGATGAAGAAATATTTTTTGTTGTGTTTACTGATAATAAATCATCAGACGGACTATGACTAGCCACAGTTTTATATAATTTTTCTTCTGTATGGAATTCTACTTCACAAAACGGAGTAGTTACATCTTTTACCCAAGGCATATATTTTCACCCTTTATCTTGTTGTTGTTGCAGAAAACAATTTACGAAGATTAGCTTCATTTACTACATCAGATATAATTTTTCTTAATTTACTTTCTTGTACTGCGTCTACATTTCCAGTTACATTTAAATTAAGATTTAATGTTCCTTCAGTTCCTTTAGCTGTCATTTCTCCAGGAGATACATTTGCTTGTTGAGCAAACCATTTTTGTGGGTCTACCCAGTTACCCTGAGCATCTCTAATATCAAAGTGTAGATGTGGACCACTTGAAATTCCTGTATTTCCTGATAAACCTAAGACTTGTCCTTTTTCTACTATGTCTCCTGCTTTAACATTTAATTTATCTAAATGTCCATATCTTACAGTTTCTCCAGTATCTAAAAGTTTTTCTACATAATAACCAAAACTATTTGAATAACCTGCACGTTTAACTACACCAGAACCAACAGATGAAACAGGTGTACCTCTGGGTACAGCATAATCAACGCCATGATGAAAAGCTGTAGCTCCTGGCACTCCTATGTCTCCACGGTATCCAAATGAAGAAGTAATTCTATACCCTGAAAAAGGATTGTAGTTTCCACCACCTAAAATATTGTTATATGCACCTGCTGTACCTGTTAAACCTGTTAAATTTGATAAGTTTATTACAGAAGTTCCTATTTTTTCAAGTATCCCTTTACCAAAGGTTGAAAAAGATTCAATACTTGTTTTTGAATCTTTTACATGTTGTTGTATTTCTGTATGGTGACCCTTTACCGATTCATTTTGTTCTTTCATTAATTGAGCATGTTTTTCTTTTAGTTTTCTTAATTCTTCTTCTTCTTTTTTTCTTTGTTCTTCT
>Ga0172377_10009188_pt1 | contig 10130 bp, 6 predicted proteins | sample Pumphouse3metaG_FD_119749 | JGI IMG/M metagenome (GOLD analysis project Ga0172377, IMG submission 119749) | Leachate microbial communities from a municipal landfill in Southern Ontario, Canada - Pumphouse #3 metaG | ecosystem: Engineered > Solid waste > Landfill > Unclassified | place: Canada... | reverse complement strand
TAGATTGTCCGGAATTACTTGCTCGGGCAGAAGAAGAATTAGACTTTACTAAAAAGAACCAAATTAGAGTTTTGTCGTTTTATGACGAGGAGTACCCATCTCGCTTGCGAGAGTGTGAAGATGCTCCTTTGTTATTGTTTTATAAAGGGAATTCTACGCTCAACAACCTAAAAGTGGTTAGTGTTGTTGGTACGCGGCACATAACCGACTATGGCAAAGAGATGGTTGCCACATTTATCCGGGAGTTGTCCTCCCTTTGTCCTGGTGTTTTAATTGTTAGTGGCTTAGCTTATGGTGTAGATATCCATGCACATCGTGCAGCCCTTACTAACGGCTTAGACACCGTAGCTGTCTTAGCGCATGGCTTGGACCGTATTTATCCATCAGTGCATCGTAAAACGGCTGTTAACATGCTTCAGCATGGGGGCTTACTAACGGAATACACCTCTGGTACCAATCCCGACCCTAGTAACTTTGTATGTAGAAATCGTATTGTAGCTGGCATGTGCGATGCTACCATTGTAGTAGAATCGGCTAAAAAGGGTGGAGCACTTATCACAGCAGATATAGCCAATAGCTATGCTCGTGATTGTTTTGCCTTTCCTGGCCGTGCTAGAGACCTCTATTCGGTGGGGTGTAATCAGTTGATTAAGAACAATAAAGCAGCCTTGATTCAATCTGCTGCCGATTTTGTGGAAGCAATGGGCTGGGAGCCAACTCCCAATTTACACTCGCCCACTCAGCGTGAAGCATTTGTAGAGTTGTCCAATCAAGAACAGGTGGTTGTTAACCTTTTGATGGAAGAGGATAAACTGCATATCAACACGTTAGTGGTGAAAGCAAACATACCGGTTAATAAGATGTGTGCTCTCTTATTTGAGTTAGAATTAAAAGGAGTAGTGCGTACGCTTGCTGGAGGAGTTTATCAGCTCATGCATAATTAATGTAAAGCGTTTTTATCGTAGGTGAAATTCCTTTGGCCTATAGAGATGGTGCGTATACAGTCTTTTCCCTTTCTAAACACCATTCAATCAAGTAGTTAATTCCCCTGCTCTAAAAAAAAGGCAAAAAAAAAGGAGCAACGCTTTGCTCCAACCTTTGTTAACCTTAAATCTAATACTATGAAAAACACAGTACAAAGATACGGCTTTTGGGTATATCTCCAAATTATGCAACCTTTTTACTATGTTATATAACATGTTTTAATAAATCATAGCTAGATGTTAATGGTTTAGTCCGTAATTACGATTCATTTTTATATCTATTCACGATTGTAATAGAATTGTAATTTGTGCGGGGTAAATAGCAATTATACCGCTCCTTAAATGGCCGGACAAGGTTGATGCTTAGATGGAGTAGCAGCTATTCTCTAAATATAGGATGCACAAACCATTTTTTATAGACCCATGTTGTAAAGGAATAGAATGCAACTGCAGTAACCAATCCCCCAATAACGTCCACTAAATAATGTGCTTGTATATATACCGTTGCGCAGCAGAGTAACACATAAAAGGGAGATAGGATAAAAAACAGGCGTCTGTTGATGCGCGAAGCCATAATCATAAGAATGGTAGAGATACCTACGTGCGAGCTAGGGAAAGCGGCTGTTGGTCGTTCTCCCACCTGTTGTGATTGCTCCACTAGCTGGTAGAAAACCCCATGGCTGTATCCTGGTGCAGGTAATAATTCGGTATGGTAGTTAAAATAATGTCCCACTGCTGGAAAAACCCCCTGTGAAACCTGTTCAAGTCCGATGGCAGGAAAATAGAATTGTGGGCCAGCTACTGGTACAAAAATATAGATCAGGTAGTAGATTAAGAAGGAACCCACCAAGACAAAGGAAATTTTCTCAAACCACTCAAAACGAAAAACAAAATAGAAGAGGGTAACCATAAAAATCATTGGATAATAGGAAAAATAACCTAGATTTAATGGTTCGCTTACCCACATGGTAGGTAGCTGTTTGCTAAATTCGATGGCTGGTTGACAATTAAACAAAAGCTGATCTGCCGAAGCAAAGATGTGGTCTAGATTCAGAAAAAGGCGGTTAAACTCAAATGTATCTGGGTACCAATAGGATAGAAGAGCCATCTGTGCGGCTATTCTAACAAAAGTAAAACCTTTATTTGGAACAAAACGAAATAGAAAAACCAGTAAATAAGTACCCAATGCAATGCAGATGCGCTCTGTAAGCATTTCTGATGCATGTGTCATCTCATTGTAATGAAATAAGATAAGCAGTGATGTGATTAGGTTGTAAACTAAACTAATTGTTTCTACTGCAAATAACCGATGCGGTGCATCAAACTTTTTCGTTAATTCTAAAGCCATCCTTCTTTTTTATACCAAGCTATTGATTCCTTTACTCCCCTTTCTAAATCGTACATTGCCCTAAAGCCAATCTCTGTTTCAATAGGTGTAATGTCACATCTCCAGTTACGTTGTCTCATTATTTTGTATTTGTCGCCGTTCAGTGTACTTGGCTTACCAAGACAATTCGCCACAAATGCAGCGAGCTAAGATACTATTTTTAAAATGAATAACGGACATTTCAGGTGTACAACCTGCTTAATTTTCAGCTCCTTTTGGATGTAATTAGAGAAATCACGACTAGAATAAACCTTCCCATCGCTAACAAAATAGGCCTTTCGATTCACTTGTTTGTCGATAGCTAAAAAGAGTGCACTAACTAAATCCTTTACATAGATAAAGGTTAGAAACTGCTGTTTGTATCCTACAGAAAAATCTAGATGCTGTTGAATAGACTTAGTCATTAAAAAATAATCCTTCTCTCGTGGTCCATAAACACCAGTAGGGCGAAAAATAAGATAAGGAAAATCGGCTAACTGTTTTAAGTATTGTTCTGTTTTTAGTTTACTCTTTCCGTAAGCCGTGTTAGGGCATGGGTGGTCCGTAGCTCGGATAGGGGAGTTATCTTGTTCATGTATAGGACCGAAAACACTTAAGGTGCTAATGTATAAAAAGCGAGTAGGTTGTAGTTGTAATGCAACCAAGGCATCCACAAGCACACGCGTCATATCATAGTTGGTTTTATCAAAATCCGCTTTCTTCTTGCATTTGGTTGCTCCGGCACAATGAATGATATAATCCCATTTGCCATGTAGAGAGCAGTGCTCCTTTAGTTGCTCCTGGAGTTTTTCTGGTTCAGTTAGTTTAAGTTCAATAAAATGGATGGCTGGATGAGTTAAATATTCTTTGCTACTGCTTTTGCGGATAGCTGCCCATGTTTCATACCCTCTATTAAGGGCTTCTTCAATAATGAAACTACCGATAAACCCGCTGGCGCCGGTGATGAGTATTCTTGGTGTCATGATTCTGATTATTTAGTAGGTTCAATATGAATGCCAATATGGGTCTTTTCTCCAAACCTTTCTTTTATTTTATTCTCCACTTGAATGCTCTTCTGATGTGCTTCCGTTAAGCTAGATGTACCATTCATTCGGACATGTACCTCTATGGCATAGTTGTTACCAATGCGTCGTGTACGTAGCTGATGTGGTTCAGAAACACCATCGCAGGAGAGTATAATAGCGATGATCTCATTTTCAATATCGTCGGATAGTGATTTCTCTAATAACTCCTGTGTGCAGGGCTTGGATAGCTCATAGGCTATTTTGATGATATATAGGCTGACAACAAGCGCTGCTATTGGATCTAGTATGCACCATTTCTCTCCTAGTAGAATAGCTCCACCAATACCTAGTGTTGTACCAAGCGAGGATAAAGCATCACTCCTATGGTGCCATGCATTTGCTATAACCGCCTTCGAAATCAATTGTTTTCCTTTGAAAAGCGTGTACCGATATAGCACCTCTTTGGTCAGCATAGAGATTAATGCCATCCAAAGGGCAATCATGCCTGGCGATTCGATCTTTTTTCCTTCAAAAAAGGCATGAATAAGGGTAGCACTGTTCCAGAACAGTCCGATGCCCACTATCGCTAATGCTACTCCAATGAGTAGGGTGGCTAGTGTTTCATATTTGCCATGTCCATAATCGTGGTCTTTATCTTGTGGTTTATACGAGATACGTACAAATAGCACCACGATAATATCCGTAATAAAGTCGGACAGTGAATGAATGGCATCCGCAATCATAGCAGCACTATTTCCTAAGATTCCTGCTGCTAATTTCAATAAAGTTAATAGTATATTCACCAAGCTACCCAAAAGTGTTACTTGGTAGATTGCCTGCTCTTTATTTTTATCTGTCATAGAGGTGCTCATACTTGCAAAGATAATGTATTTTTTCTATTTTGTTACGCGTAATACATTTAATTGTGTTCCTTTCGCTTTTTTTTAAGTAATGCGAGAAATATCTCCGCTAATTTTGTTTTCTTTGTATATGGATATTTTTTTAAAATTAGAATTATGACAAAGCCAAAGGGAAAAAAAGCAGGAAAAAGCATGAATAAAAGTAAACTCATCTCTTTATTGATGGATTTATTTCAAAAAAGACCAGGAGAAGATATGAGCCTGCGCTATATTTTTTCTGAACTGCGGTTAACCACGCATCCGCTAAAGATGCTTTGTACAGATATTTTATATGAAATGGTAGAGGATGCCTATTTATGTAAATTAGAGAATCATCATTATCGTTTAAACAGTAGTACAGCATCTAGTGAATCTTTGATAGAGGGTGTTTTTCGTCGCAAGCGAAACGGCTCTCATCTATTTGAGCCTGCTGATGGTAGTGAATCGGTTCCTGTAGCAGAACGTAACTCGTTGCATGCTATGAATGGTGACCGAGTGGAGGTGGCCTATTTTACGGAACGTGCAGGAAAAGAGGTAGAAGGAGAGGTTGTCCGAATTACAGAAAGAGCCGATGGGCATTTTATTGGTACACTAGATGTAACCAAGTCGTTTGCTTTTTTGCAGACAGAAAACAGAACCTTATCTAACGATATATTTATTCCCAGAGAGAAATTAAAGGGTGGTAAGACAGGCGATAAGGCTGTTGTAAGAATTCTTGAATGGCCCGAAAACGCTAAGAATCCATTAGGAGAGGTGATTGATATTTTAGGTGCCAGTGGTGATAATACAACCGAGATGCACGCTATATTAGCAGAATATGGTTTACCCTATAAATACCCAGCTGCAGTAGAAGCAGCAGCTGAAGCTATCTCCGATGTTATTACACCAGAGGAGATAAAAGATAGAGAAGATTTCCGAAAGATAACCACTTTCACAATTGACCCTAAGGATGCAAAAGATTTTGATGATGCCCTTTCTATTCGTCGTTTAGATGAGGATACATGGGAGATAGGTGTGCACATTGCAGATGTAACGCATTATGTAAAAGAGGGCGATATTATCGACCAAGAAGCAGCCAAACGTGCTACTTCTGTTTATTTAGTAGATCGTACCATCCCTATGTTGCCAGAACGTTTATGTAATCAGATCTGTTCTCTCCGCCCTAATGAAGAGAAGATGGCCTATTCTGCTATTTTTGATATAGACAATGCAGGCGAAGTGAAGAAATCGCGTATTGTACATACCGTGATCAATTCCGATAGACGTTTCACCTATGAAGAGGCGCAAGAGATTATTGAAACCGGGAAAGGCGATTTTGCTGAAGAGGTGTTGAAGCTAAATGAATTAGCTCAGATTATTCGTCAGAAACGTTTTGATGCAGGTGCCATAAGTTTTGAACGCGCAGAGATGCGTTTTGAAATAGATGAAAACGGTAAGCCGTTGGGTGTCTATCTCAAAGAATCGAAAGAGGCTAATAAGTTAGTCGAAGAGTTTATGCTATTGGCCAATCGTACGGTAGCAGAGAGTGTAGGTAAACCTGGTCGTGGTAGAAAACCAAAGGTCTTTCCTTATCGTATACACGATTTACCAGACCCCGAAAAGCTAGAGAACTTATCGCATTTTATAGCTCGTTTTGGTTATAAGATTCGTACAACAGGCGATAAATTAGCCATTTCTAAGTCCATCAATCAATTATTGGCCCAAGTAAAAGGCGCCAAAGAGGAGGCTTTAGTGTCTACTATCTCTATCCGTTCTATGCAAAAAGCACGCTATACGGTGAACAATGTGGGACATTATGGATTAGCTTTTGATTTCTATACCCATTTTACTTCCCCTATTCGTCGTTATCCCGATATGTTAGTACACCGATTATTAACGAAATATAAGAATGGTGGAAAAAGTGTGGCAGCCGATAAATACGAAGAGCTATGCGAACATAGTTCCTCCATGGAGCAAATAGCAGCTAATGCAGAGCGTTCCTCTATTAAATACAAACAAGTAGAGTATATGCAGAGTCGTTTAGGCGAGGTATACGAAGGGGTTATCTCCGGTATTACAGAATGGGGATTATATGTAGAGATTAATGAGAATAAATGCGAGGGAATGATTCCTATTCGTAATCTAGATGATGATTATTATGCCTTTGAAGAGAAAAATTATTGTCTACGTGGCCGTTCAAAAAACCGCGTATACGGTCTTGGCGACCCTATAACGATTCGTGTAGCAAGTGCCAATCTAGAAAAGAGACAGCTGGATTTTGCCTTAGCAGAGAAGCCTAAGAAATAGTAATAGAAAAAAAGGCCCCGTTCTAAGTTATTGCTTGGAGCGGGGCCTTTTTGTGTTTATTTTGTTTTATTTGACTCGTCTGTTCAATTGGTTGTTTGATTTCTCGAGGCGCGACTTTCCTTTTCGTTTGCCAGACGCTGGTTTACTCTTATTTGTCTCTTTTTTTGCAGATACAAACGGATTGGTTTTTTTCTTCATGCGTTCTATTATTTCTATACAATTATCGGCTACGAAATTACAAACTTTTACGCGATTCCTCTCTTTGTTTTTACTTTTCTTCCACTATTCTATTCCTTCCGAGGGCTCAACTCCTTGAATAGGAGTGAAAAGAGTAGATTAAAAGTCTATTATTTAAGAACTTTAGGAAAGAAAAAGGAGTTCAATCGCATGATTTATAGGGTAAATAGTTAACTTTGCAGCCAAACTAGTTGATAAAAAAATAATGAGTTGTTCTTCTACTCCAGCACAATTAAGTAAGATTGTTGACGAATTGTGTGACTTACATGCTTGCAAATATCTGTTTCACTCTAATCTTTTGGGAGGCAGATGCCCTTCTGGTATCTCATTGGAGTCCTTGGTCTTATTGTCGCGTGAACTGTTTTTCCCAGGCTTTTATGGAGAAGAACGGATTTGTGAGGAAACCCTAAACTACCATACGGGAGTAAAATGTGTGGAAATGTATAATCTACTGCGCGAACAGTTCGCAGCTGGTTATCGGTTTGGTTTGCGTGAACAAGATACGGAATTGTCTGACGAAGAGATTAAGGCACGTGCAGATAAAGCAGCCATTGAGGTCTTAAAAGAGTTCCCACGTATTCGTAAAATATTAGCCACCGATGTGTTGGCCGCTTATAATGCTGATCCTGCAGCAACCTCTCTTTCTGAGGTGGTTTTATGCTATCCCGCCATTCGTGCTATTACTAACTATCGTTTAGCACATGCTATCTATAAAATAGGCGTCCCTATTATTCCCCGTATTATTACAGAAATAGCGCATTCAGAAACCGGTATCGATATCCATCCTGCTGCGCAGATTGGTTCGAGCTTTACCATCGACCATGGCACAGGTGTTGTTATTGGTGCCACTACTATCATAGGCGACCGTGTAAAACTATACCAAGGTGTTACATTGGGTGCACGTAGTTTCCCGCTAGACGATGCGGGTAATCCTATAAAAGGTGTTGCTCGTCATCCTATACTTGAAGATGGCGTGGTGGTTTATTCTAATGCAACCATACTCGGGCGTATCACTATTGGACACGATGCAGTGATAGGTGGTAATATCTGGTTAACGCACGATGTAGAACCTAATGAACGTCTAATACAACGAAAATAAAAACATTTAATAATTAATATAGTGCATGCACTAAAAAATAACATGGAACAATATACGCTAATAGCTAAAACCTTTCAAGGATTAGAAGAAATTCTTGCTCAAGAATTGATTAATCTTGGCGCAAATGATGTAGAGATAGGACGACGCATGGTTTCGTTCAAAGGGGATAAACAAATGATGTACAAGGCTAATTTTTGTCTGCGCACCGCTATTCGTGTTTTAAAACCCATCGCTACCTTTAAGGCTAAGAATCCGGATGAAGTATATGATAAGGTGAAAAATTCCATTAAATGGGATGAACTACTCGACTTAAGTCAATCTTTCTCTATCGATGCTGTTGTCTTTTCAAAGGAGTTTAGACACTCTAAATTTGTGGCCTATCGTGTGAAAGATGCTATTGCAGACTACTTTATCGAGAAACAGGGCAAACGTCCTTCTGTAAGCATTACCAATCCCGATTTGCGTATTAACATCCATATCTCAGAGGAGTATTGCACCCTATCTTTAGATAGTTCGGGCGAGTCACTTCATCGTAGAGGTTATCGTCAAGAAGCGGTGGAAGCACCACTTAATGAAGTGATGGCTGCTGGTATGATTTTGATGACCGGCTGGAAAGGGGAGACCGACTTTATTGACCCTATGTCAGGATCGGGTACTATTGCTATTGAGGCCGCATTGATTGCCCGTAACATTTGGCCTGGTGTCTTTAGAAAGACATTTGGTTTTGAGAAATGGAAAGATTTTGACGCAGAAATGTTCGATGATATCTACAATGATGATAGTAGTGAACGCGAGTTTGAGCATCATGTTTATGCATATGACAACGATCCTAAAGCTATCTCTATTGCTACCCATAATGTAAAAGCAGCTGGTGTGAGTAAAGATGTTGTTTTAAAACTACAATCTTTCCAACATTTTGAGCAACCTACAGAAAAGGCTATCCTTGTTTCTAATCCACCATATGGTGAGCGAATCTCTACTCCTAATCTTTTGGAATTGTATAACATGATTGGTGAGCGTTTGAAACATGCGTTTGTAGGTGGATCGGCTTGGATTTTGAGTTATCGCGAAGAGTGTTTTGATCAAATTGGTTTGAAACCCTCTACACGTCGTCCTTTAAACAATGGTTCTTTGGTTTGTGAGTTTAGAGAATATAGAATATTCGATGGTAAACTTAAAGTATTTAAGGAGAATAGTAATAATCAAAACAACTCTTCTCATGATGAAAACTAAAGTAACACTTGTTGTTTTATTGATCTTCACTTGTATGGGAGTAGCTACAGCACAGTCATCACTGACGTTAGACGATTTAGTACCTGGTGGAAAAACCTATAGGCGTTATGTACCAGAAAGTCGTTCCGGCTTGTTCTGGTTGCAAGATGTCTGTTACGAGGCGAAGCCATCGGCCCTTTTATCCCTGTCGTTGCGCGGAGAAAAAGTGGATACACTGGTGTCTCTTAAAGAGGTAAACGAACTCTTAGTAGCAAATTCATTAAAGAAAGTACGCAGCTTGCGCGGTGCTAGCTTAGTAAACGTGGCCCAAGAGCCACGTTTGCAGTTATATACTGCCGATGGTTTTATAAACATCGCCCTTCAACAGAAAAAGATTACCCAAAAATTCTTGACCCCTGCAGGAGCCGAACATTTTGATTTTTCTGCTAACCAACAAGAGTTGGCTTATACCATTGCTAATAATTTGTGGGTGATGAATGCAGCGGGAGAAGCAACAGCTATAACCAATGCACCTGCTGGAATTGTTTGTGGACAGTCGGTCCATCGTAATGAGTTTGGTATTGAGAAGGGTACTTTTTGGAGCCCTAATGGCGAATGGTTAGCTTTTTATCAGATGGACGAGTCGATGGTGAGCGATTATCCATTGGTAGACATTGCACATCGTGTGGCTAAGCTAGAAAAGATTAAGTATCCTATGGCTGGCATGAAGAGTCATAAGGTACGTGTTGGTCTTTACAATATAAAGACCCAGCAGACCCATTTCTTGCGTTGTGGCGACCCAACCAATCGTTATTTTACGAATATCTCTTGGAGTCCAGACAGCAAAAAAATCTATCTAATAGAACTAAACAGAGAGCAAAACCATTCGCAACTGATACGTTTTGATGTCTCTACAGGTAAGCAAGAGAAAGTTCTGCTAGAGGAAACGGCTAACAACTACGTGGAGCCTTTGTTCCCTATCTATTTTAGAAAAGGAAATGATGATCAGTTTGTTTATATCAG
>Ga0172377_10009187_pt1 | contig 10131 bp, 10 predicted proteins | sample Pumphouse3metaG_FD_119749 | JGI IMG/M metagenome (GOLD analysis project Ga0172377, IMG submission 119749) | Leachate microbial communities from a municipal landfill in Southern Ontario, Canada - Pumphouse #3 metaG | ecosystem: Engineered > Solid waste > Landfill > Unclassified | place: Canada... | reverse complement strand
TTTGTAGGTAATTCCAACTACTGGATAATTATCATAAACAGCGTGAGAAAAATATGAACGTGTATAAGTATCATTATATGAATATGCATAATCGTGCATCCAACATAAAGTGTCAGGATATATATTAATTACCTCTTTCTTTATTAATTCTTTTCTATTTTTTATGCCATTTGGTCTTCCTGCAAAAGCAGAACCTTTAAATTCTTGAGCTAATTCAATTCCAGTATTATGTTCTTTCTTAGATGCTGTATTATAGTCAATCCAAAAATACTCATAATTAAGCTTTCTTGTGTCTAATTGTTTTTTGTTGTAGAATCTTTCCTCTGAAGTGATGAAAAGAGGTTCTAATGCTTCTCTCTCGTCTGTGTTTGTAAGTTCCCAATCTATTTTAGAATTCCAATTAATTAAAGGAGTTGGGAGTTCTTCTCCATATTGATCAACTTCAATTAAATACTTTTGAGGATTAGTTTCACCTAGTAATTTATATGCAATTGAATCTCTAACCCAATAAACAAATTGACGATATTCGTTATTAGTTATTTCGGTTTCATCCATCCAATAAGAATTTAATTGAACAGTTCTTGGTTGGTATGTGTAGGATGAATATAAGTCTTCATCAGAAGAACCCATCATAAAACTTCCCTGAGGAATTTCAACCATTCCATAAGGCTGCATATCTTCAAATTGTTGTCTTTCTTGTACACCTGTCAGTTCTCCACTTTCAGAAGAGCTACATCCAGCTGTTATTAATGCTAATGATGCAATTAAAATGAATTTTTTCATATTCTTCGAAATTTAATATTCCTTTTTATATATTTCTTTTCCTAAACGTAAATAATTTTGTTTAGTTACATTTTTAATTCATACGAGTGTTTCTATAGCTGGTAGGTGGCTTTGGCGTATTCTCAACCTTGAAACAATATCTAACAAATAATTCAAATGATCCATAGGACTTTAGTCGTGATACAGGCATGTGAATATCGTATGCCATACCAAGTTTAAATCCCCCTAAAGTTAATCCCCCTAAAACACTTATTGCATCTTGAACTCGGAAATTCAATCCTCCCCAAAACATATAATTATATTCTAAAAGTGCTGTTGCATCAAATTGGAAAGTAGAAAACTCTGTTTTTAGCATAGCAGAAGGCAATACTCTAAATGATGGATAGGCTGGAATTGTCCATTCATATCCTGCAAGTATAAAATAATGTCTTTTGTCTTGCCATTTAAGCTTCTCGCTCTTAGTTTCTAATAATTTTGCAGATGAAATCCCTGCATAAAATTTCCCTGGTATTTGATAATATGCCCCAAATCCTAAATCAAAAATAAAATCATTTTGTTGAGAAGCATCTCTTAAAACAGGATCGTTTGAAATTCCTCCAACCTCATCGAATTCGTCAATTTGATCACTACCAACTAATTTTGAAAAATCAATTGCAGAACTAAATAATTGAGCTTCTATCCCAAAAGCTAAATTTCCTGTTGGTAATTCAAACCTATATGCATAATCTAACTTTAGGAAGGTCTGATCCCAGTATCCAATCTTTTCAGATACTATTGTTGCGCCTAATCCGCCGTGTAAAAATCGTAACGGAAAGTCAAAAGAAAAATTTAGGGTTGTGGGAGTTGATGGGTTTCCTCCATTAATATCTGTTAATTTTAGGCCCATCCATTGATTTCTATAAAATCCTGTCATACACATTGCACCATTACTACCTGCATATGCTGGATTATATGATAAACGATTAAACATATACTGAGTAAATTGATGCTCTTGTTGCGAGAACCCTACAAAAGGGGTAATTGCTATTATAACAAACAAACAAGATTTTGCTGCCTTAATGAGTGAAAACAAGATATTTCGTTTATACATAATATATTATAAATGCAATGTAAATACTACTATTTTAATAGTAGTTATTAATTTTTTACTCTAATTATTAATAATTTAAATCAATTGTAACATACTAATTCAAGTAAATGCGTTCTGCAAAAGTAAAAATAAATTTTATAATAAAAAACTATTCTGTGTTTTTATTTTCCAAAATTTGAATTTGGGTATAATTTTCTTGTATATTTTTATCCAAATTTTTAGTTTAATTTTATGAAACAATTTAACCTATATTTACAAAAAACTTTTTTCTTTATCATTAGCTACAAACTTAGCTATCCCGTTTTTAGACTTGTTGACCTATTAAGAAGAATAGAATCTAAATTACCATTACCTATGGTATCATTTTCTTCAATTCTATCAAACATATTAAAAATTTCATCCTGTTTTTCCCATATATCAATATAATCATCGCTAAGAATTTCTATTTTAACTGAAGCAACTCCCTTTTTTATCATATCTAATCTTTTTGCAGCAACAAGTGAAAGGTCAATCACTCCTCTTTTTGGACAACGGTCATTTACTTTTACTAAAACTGAACGTCCATTATTTTTATTTGTAACTTTAACTAATGTGTTTAGCGGAATAGTTTTGTGGGCAGCAGTATATTTTGTTTGAACAAAATTTTCTCCTGAAGATGTTTTCCTATTAACAAATTTATTATGATAAAATGTAGCTTTCTTATCTTCATATTTTTTTATACCAACTGATTGGGCTAAAGAAAAATATGGGAGAATATAAAATAAAATAACAATAAAATATCTAATCAGTTTTACCATGCTTTTCCATCTTCGTGAAACCATTGGTTATGTAATCTCATAACCTGTTCAATAACATCTCTAACGCAACCGTAGCCACCGTTTGAATGAGATATGTAATCTGCAACTGATTTTATTTCTTCTACTGCGTTTGCTGGACAAGTTGCCACACCAGCCTCTAACATTACATCGTAATCTGGAATATCATCACCCATAAACAATACTTCTTCTGTTTTTAGACCCTTAGTCATCAAAAAATTTAGGTATATTTCTTTTTTACTCTCAGAGCCAACAAAAACATCTTTAATCCCTAACATTTGCATTCTGGCTAATATACTTTCTCCATTTCCTCCAGAAAGAATAGCGACTTGGTATCCTTTTTTTATTGCATATTGTATTGCGTATCCATCCTTAACATTTGAAGAGCGAAATATATTATTTTGGTCACCAACCCATATTAATCCATCGGTTAGAACACCATCGTAGTCAAAAACAAATGCCTTTATTGAATGCAGTTTTGCTTTGTAGTTCATAGTATTAGTAGTATAATTTCGTTATTAAAAAATTCTGAACATAATCTTTAACCCCTTCTTCAAGGCTAAAGAAAGGTTTTTTGTAGCCGGCATTTATTAATTTAGTCATATTAGCCTGAGTAAAATACTGGTATTTTTCTCTAATATCTATTGGGATATCAACATATTCAATTTTTGTTTTTTCTCCCAAAGCATTGAAAGTGGCATTAGCTAAATCATAAAAACTTCTTGCCTTACCAGTTCCTAAATTATAAATCCCTGATTCAATATCATTTTCTAGCATAAAAGCCATTACAGATACTAAGTCTTTAACATAAATAAAATCTCTTAATTGCTTACCATCTTGAAAATTAGGATTATGAGAACGGAATAATTTTACACTTCCCTTCTCCTTTATTTGATTAAATGAATGAAAAATAACTGAAGCCATTCGTTGTTTATGATATTCGTTTGGCCCATAAACGTTAAAAAACTTAAGCCCAGCCCAAAATGGAGGTTTATTTTCTTGTTTTAGAACCCATAAATCAAAATCTTGTTTAGATTTTCCATACGGATTTAGTGGCTTTAAATTTGGTATAATATTATGGTCGTCATCGTAGCCATTTTCTCCATCTCCGTAGGTGGCAGCTGAAGATGCATAAACTAACGGGATTGAATTAAAGGTACATATTCGCCAAATATTCTTTGAATAGTTTATATTTAAGTCTAAAAATATCTTCCAATCAAACTCGGTTGTATCAGTTCTGGCCCCCAAATGGTATACTATTTCAATTTTAGTTGCATTCTTTTCAAACCAATTAATAAAATCACTTCTATCAACTTTTTTGGCATATTGTAGGTTCGAATAATTATTCTTCTTTGATTTATTTTTAAATTCATCAACAATAATAATATCGTTTCTCCCAAGCTTATTCAACTTGCTCACCATACAACTTCCTATAAAACCTGCAGCACCTGTAACTACTATCATAATATTTTTTAATTGAATTTTATACGTTTAATCTATCTTTAAGTTCCAAACTCTTTCTCAAAAGGGGTTCTATCAACTGCTGAAACATATTCAATCATTTTTTCATAAACAACTCGCCATCCTTTCCATTGATATCTCTCACACAAGGATTCATTGTGCCAAACACTAATAAAATCTCCCTCAACCGCAATAACTTGATCAACAATTTGTTTTATTTTTTCAATAGCCTCATAGGGTTCCAATTGCATACTAGTTTTAAGAGCAACGTCCATAATAGCAAACGGATGAAACCTCAATTTTGTTTCTCCATCAATTTCCAAATCAAAGAAATTATAACCTGAGCATATTCCTGCCCTAAATCCAATCATATCGGAATAACCCATAGAATAATCGTCAGTAATCATATTATCGATTAATTTTCTAAACGAAATTGGAAGTCTAAATTTTAGGTAGTGGAACCTACTTCTAAAAACTGGTTTCTGAATAACCTGGAATAATTCTTTAATCTGAATGCCTAATTCTTCATCCTGTTCAAAAGAGTCATATGAGGGATGAATCCCTACCTTAGCATAATCGCAAAGGTATTTTATTAATCTATGAAATTTCTTATTATAGGGGGATATGTTTTTGTCAAATTTACCAAATCTTCCAAAAAGAATAAAATAAATTGTTTTGAGTTTAAATTTTTTAATTAAAGATATTTGATAATCAAATGTATCAAAAGGATCTCTTCTATTAAAAAATATTACTTTCAATCTATATAAACACTCCGAAAAATTACCTTGAAAAAAATCTCTAAAAAGTCCATACACAATTCTAAATATTCCTTTCTCTTTTATTGAATATGCAGAATCAACATCAATTGTGTTGTAGTATCTAAAATAATGTTTCTTAAATATTAATTCAGGATATATTTTCTGAAGTTTCTCTTTCAATAATTTCGCCCAAATATTAACAACTGGTTTGTGCAGAAAGGAATTTTTATACGCAAAACTTTCTTCATAACGAAATCTTCCATGTTTATCCTGAATAAAGGGGAGATATTCTTCGTATCGTGAAACAAAATAAAAAGTGGCAGCAAATATATCAAAAGGGAGTATTGTGTCTTTTGTAAAAGTTTTAAATATAGAAGGAGTATCTTTATAGTAGAAAAAATCCAAATCCTGAATTTCAATAATAGTTTCAAAAAGTAATTCTTTTGAAAAAATAAAAGGTTCCATATCAATTCTACGCTTAGAGTATGATAATTTTGGTCCTTTATAATTTGCAAATGCTTCTTTATTTGTTGTAATGTTGTATTGAACCCCTAATATGTCTTTGAATATTAAATTTAGGGTATAGCCAACTCTATTTGTTATTTTCTCTATAAAAATAAGAAGCATAATATTATTTTTATCGTAGTTCAAAGTTTTCTCCAAGATATTTTGTTCTAACTTGCTTATCCTCTGCCAATTCTTTTGGTGTACCTGATTTCAAAACACTTCCTTCAAATAATAAATAAGCTCTATCTGTTATGGTAAGGGTTTCATGAACATTATGATCTGTTATCAAAACGCCAATATTTCTATCCTTTAACTTAGCAACAATATTTTGTATATCCTGAACTGCAATAGGGTCAACCCCTGCAAATGGTTCATCCAAAAGAATAAACTTAGGATCAACGGCTAATGCCCTTGCAATTTCTGTTCTTCTTCTTTCTCCACCTGAAAGTTGATTCCCTTTACTTTTTCTAATGTGGTTTAAGCCAAATTCATTTAGTAAATCAAGCATTATTTTTACTCTTGCTTTGTAGGTCAAACTTCTAAATTCAAGAACAGCCATTATATTATCTTCAACACTCAAGGAACGAAAAACAGATGCCTCTTGAGCCAAATATCCAACTCCATATTGAGCACGTTTACACATTGGCATATCAGTAATTCGTTGGTCACCAAGATACACTTCTCCACTATATGGTTTTATTAAACCAACCATCATATAAAAGGTTGTAGTTTTCCCTGCGCCATTGGGGCCTAATAAGCCAACTATTTCACCTTGATTTACCTCAATTGAAACACCATTAACAACAGTCCTTTTCCTATACTTCTTTACAACTTCTTCTGTATATAATCTCATCGTTATGATTAAACAAATTAAATGTCCAATTCTATAATATTGATATATAATATATCGTATATAATTATTCTATATAATCAGCAAAGGTAAATAAAATATTTCAAAAAGGTTTAACTTTGCAATTATATTAATGATATGAATAAACCTTTACATGAATATTTTCAAACACAAACAGAGACTGTTGTATTTAATTAAAAAGAAAAATGAGTATTCAATTCATTCACCCTTTATGTTTAATTTTTACATTAATCTAATTAAGAAAAATCAAAACAAAATAAGTAGATTATTGTTTTTAATTGAAAACAAATTTGGAAAACAAAACCTCATCAAAATATCATGTTCCTATTTCGAATATCAAAAAATACAGCCTCAAATTAATGATTGCACCATTATTTGTATTATAAATCAATATAATGAAAAAGAATCACTTCTTGAGTTTGATAAAATAATAAACGACCCTCGAACAATTGTCAGTGTTGATTTATTTCACATTGCATTGATTTCACAAAACACAAAACTCAGTCATCAACACTATATTTTATAAAAAACTCTCTCCAATTAATGAAGAGAGTTTAAATCATTTATTTTATTAATTTATAACCTAATTATAACTTAATTGCATCTTTATTTGAGTTCAAAAAATGATACTCTAAAAGGCTAAAATTAATATCCTCAATCAATTTAATTCTTGTTTTATAGGTTCTCTCCCATTTCTTAAGTCTTGATAGGAGGAATCCTTTTGTAAGATAAGCATGAACAAATGGATGAACAATAATTGTTAAACTTTTCTCATTTTGTTCTTGAACTAAATATTTTAAGTCGTTCTCTATCTCATCAACAATAATAATTGAAGATTTAATTTTACCACTTCCTCCACAAACAGGACAAATTTCAGACATATCAAAGGTAATAACAGGTCTAACTCTTTGTCTTGTTATTTGCATCAGACAGAACTTACTAAGAGGCAAAATTGTGTGTCTTGCCTTGTCCCTTGACATAAGTTCCGTCATTTTATCATAAAGGATCTTTCTATTGGTTGCAATATTGACATCAATAAAATCAATAACAATAATTCCACCAATATCTCTTAACCTCATTTGCCTTGCAATTTCATCAACCGCTTCAAGATTAACCATCATTGCGTTCTCTTCCTGATCTTGAGACGATTTACTTCTATGACCCGAGTTAACATCAATAACGCACATTGCCTCAGTTTGCTCAATGACCAAGTAAATACCAGACCTAATGGTTACAACCTTACCAAAAGAATTACGAATTTGATTAGCAACTCCAAATTGTTCGAAAATTGGAGTTTGTAATTTATAGTTTCGAACCAAATCAACTTTTTGAGGAGATATAGATTTAATGTACGATTTTAAATCTTCGTACATCTCAAGATTATTTACATATACATTAGTAAAATCATCCGATAACAAATCCCTAAGAATTGCCGACGATTTATCAATTTCAGAAACAAGTTTTTGAGGGGGTAGGGATTTAGGTAATTTTTTTTGAATAATTTCCCACTTCGACACCAAATTTTTTAAATCAGCATCTAATTCAGCAACATTTTTGTTTTCTGCAACGGTTCTTATAATTACTCCAAAATTATTAGGGCGAATGCTTTGTATTAGTCGTTTAAGCCTATTTCTTTCCTCAACACTTTTAATTTTTGAAGAAATAGAAATTTTATTTGAAAATGGAATTAGAACTAAAAATCTTCCAGCAAAGGATAATTCAGAAGTAAGTCTTGGCCCTTTGGTAGAGATAGGTTCTTTGGCAATTTGAACTAATATAATTTGTCCTTGCTTTATTACATTATTAAGTTTCCCATTTTTCTCTAAATCGGTTTCTAATTTCATGGTTTCTAAAGAAACACTATTAGGATCACCACTTATTGAATTTCGAGTAAATTTATCTAAAGAATTGAAATGAAGTCCTAAGTCAAGATAGTGAAGGAATGCATCTTTCTCATGACCAACATCAACAAAAGCAGCATTAAGCCCTGGCATTATCTTTTTGACCGTACCTAAGTAGATATCACCAACAAGATGACTAATTTCATCTTTTTCCTGATGTAGCTCTACTAATTGTTTGTCCTCAAGCAAAGCGATTTCAACTCCCAAATCCTTTACATCAATTATTAAATCTTTATTCATAGGAGCCGTAAATATTATTAAAAAAATATTGCAAAACATTAAATCTAAATAATGCTTCGCAATATTTAATTTTTTGAGTTATATCTCTATAAATCAAAAACATGTTAAGAAAAACTACTTCTTATTTTTATGTCTATTCTTACGCAAACGTTTTTTACGTTTGTGAGTTGCCATTTTATGGCCTTTTCTTTTCTTTCCGCTTGGCATTTTCGAAATATTAAATTATTTTACACTTGTTTTTATTTCATTCATGAAAGTCTTAGAAGGCTTAAATGATGGAATATTATGTGCAGGAATTATAACAGTTGTGTTCTTTGAAATGTTTCTTCCTGTTTTTTCTGCTCTTCTTTTGATAATAAAGCTACCAAAGCCTCTCAAATAAACATTGTTTCCCTTACCAAGCGAATCCTTTATAACTTCCATAAAAGTTTCAACTGTTGCTTGAATGTTAACTTTCTCTAATCCTGTTCTTTGTGCAATTTCTGCAACGATTTCAGCTTTTGTCATTTCTTTTTAAACTTATTTGATTAATAATTAATACTTTAATTACAACTCGTCTAATCATTTCTTGATTATAAACATTTTGCAAAGATATAAAAACATTTTTTGATACAAAACAAATTTATTCATTTTCAACCAGTTTAATTTTTTTTTGGTATTTAATCTTTACTAAAAAGGGGAAATCAGAATAGCTATAAGATTGATTTACAAAATAATAAAATCAAGAAAATAAGCAAATTACACCCATAACAAAAAAATGATTTTTTTGTTTTAATCATTTAGCATTAATCAATTGCTGATTTTTTTTGAACTATGAGCTCTTTACTCTAATAGGTTATATAAGGAGTGATTTAAACAATAACTATCTTATCTTTTTATTTTTTTCTACCTTGTGAAAATACATAAAAATAGAACTTGATTCTAATAAAATAGGACTTGCTTCTATGGAGTATTGAAAAATTATTTGTACAAATAAATAAGGACTATTATTTTTTGTTTAGATTATACTATAAAGTAGTAGAATATTTGTAGGAATAGTTATTATATGGCCAAAGGGAGTGTGATGGAAGGTGATGCCTATTAAGGAAAAATGGTGTTAAGTGAATAGAAATTAGTGTTCATTTGGATTTATTAAAACTAAATTATATATTTGCAAAAATAAATTGTAATTTCGTATTAATGTATTTTTTAATATTTATAGAATTATGGATGGTGTTAATAAAGTTATTTTGATTGGAAATCTGGGAAAAGATCCTGATACTATTGTCTTTGATGGGATTATGAAAGCAACTTTCCCTTTGGCGACAACTGAGTCTTACAAGAATAAAGATGGTCAAAAGATTGAACAGACTGAATGGCATAATATTGTTTTGTGGAGGGGTTTGGCTGAGATTGCTGAGAAGTTCCTGAAAAAAGGTATGCAGGTTTATGTTGAAGGTAAATTAAAAAATCGTCATTGGGAAGACAAAGAAGGTAACAAAAAGCATTCAGTTGAGGTTGTTGCTGATAATTTTATGATTCTTACGCGCAATCAAAATCCTCATAATGAAACAAATAAAGTTAATAATGGAGATTCAAATGCTACTCTTTCTAAAATTATAAATGATTTTTCGGATGCTGATGATTTAGGAGATTTACCTTTCTAAATTTAAAACAAATTACAGATTTGATTTTAAGGAACAGGGTCATAACCACTTCCTCCCCA
>Ga0172377_10009186_pt1 | contig 10131 bp, 9 predicted proteins | sample Pumphouse3metaG_FD_119749 | JGI IMG/M metagenome (GOLD analysis project Ga0172377, IMG submission 119749) | Leachate microbial communities from a municipal landfill in Southern Ontario, Canada - Pumphouse #3 metaG | ecosystem: Engineered > Solid waste > Landfill > Unclassified | place: Canada... | reverse complement strand
TCAAGTGATTGTCGGCTTGATGGACCAAGGCTTGCATCTTCAATAATCGGCAGAGTTGATTATATTTATACACCTTCACAAAATGCTGACGACTATTATTTTGAAAGGCTAAAAAGTGGGTGGAATGAATTATTTAATTATATTTTTGGCAAGGTTTTTTAAAGGAGAATGTTTATGAAGATTGATAAAAAAGAATTACAAATAATAAAGAAAAATTTGACTTTTTTAAAACCTAGTTACAATAAGGATATTTCTTTAAATTCTTGTTCTTATGATGAAAAAGAAAAAAAAGCGCAAAAAGAAAAAGAACAAAGTGAAATTTTGTTAACAAAAAACACAAATAAAAGTCTACAAGAAAAAATGAAAATAAATAAAAAAGTTGAAAGAAAAAATTATTTTAAAAATTCAAAAATAAATAATTTTATTAAAAAAATTAAAGAATTTTTTGCTACAAAATTAGGCAAAAAAATATTGATAATTTTAGTTGCTGTTGTAATTCTAGTATGTTTTATATTAGTATATGGATTATCTACGCAATATAAAGTAAGTAGTTTTTTTTCAGATCAAGTGCAATGTTTTGTTATAAACTCTGATGATATAAATGGAGAAGGGCATAGCACAATAGTAAGTTTAAGTAAATTAGAAAAAAATTATGGTGAAACAGAATTGCTTGCCGGATATCAATATTTGGAATTAAATGGTAAAGTTACTGGGAGCAAAAAAATAGGCTCGTTAAATTTGGCAATATATTCTGATACTCAATCAACATTGGATATTATAGTTACTATTACCGCTGATGAATTAAATGAAGTTGTCGAAAACACAAGGGTAATATTATATGCTGGCTTGTCTGTCAAGGCAGTTATAAATTTAGGAGTAAATATTGCAAAGTTTAATGAAAATTGTGTAATGAATATTGCTTTTGAATATGAATTTGATGATGTGAAAATTATCCCTTATAAATTTTTATTCACAACTTATTAATTAAATTATGAAGTTAATCCAATTACTTTTGCAATTTTTGATATAAATTTTTATTTACAACTTATTAATTAAAATTGCATGAAAGATAAACTAAAATAGTTTATCTTTTCTTGTGATTTACTTTAATAATTTTTTTATTTTTATGAACAAAAGTTTGTAACAAATAACTAGTATTGTTAACTTTTCTAACTCATTTAGAATTATAAAAGATTAAATTTATTTTTTAAGCAAAAAAATAATATTAAACGGGTGAACCCTATGAGATTTAACCAAATTTTATTTTTTTTAAATTTATATAACAAAAATGCATTTATTTTAACCATTTATAATTTTTTTGTTTTTAATATTTTATATATTAAAACTAATAACAAAAATAAATTAAGATAAAACAACTAAGGTAAAATAATAAATAATATTCACCATTATGTTTAAGTCTAATTACTATTTTTTTAAAAAATTTATCAGGTTTGATTAACATAAAAAACGCTAATACATCATATATTTTTTTAAAGGTTAGGCATGAAAAAGGTCAAAATTGTTGGGACATTAATATTAGCAGTATACATCGTAGTTATACCTTTTATAACTTTTTTTTATAGACCACAAGATAATTTAAATTTAAATACGGAAAATAGTAAAGTTGGGCAAGTTATAATGCTTTGGCATATTGAAAGTTTTGAGGGTGGAAGTGGTAATCGAGCAAACTTTATTTCAAAAATGGCAACAGATTATGAGAAGAAAAATAAGGGTTATTATGTTATTGTTAAGAATTTAAGTGAAGAAGAAGCGATCGATGGATTGTTAAAGGGGGATAGGCCTGATCTTATTTCATTTTCACATTCAATAGGTGCTGATTTAAGCATTTATCTTTCGGAATTAAATATTGATACAAGTAATATTAGAACAAGCCTGCTTGAATATGGAAAGTTAGATGGAGAACAATTAGCGGTTCCGTATTTACTAAGTGGTTATTGTTTGATTGGTAATGGGAATGTTAATTCTAAAGTTTTAGAAAATTTAAGTGCTTCAACTGCTTTTACATTTAATGTTGAAACAAAAAAAGGAATTAAGCCATCGTTAATTGTTGGAACAAATGAAAATGAATTTAGTATATATTCTTTGCTTTCAAACACAGATATAGTTGGAAACCTAACAAGTGTTGATGATGATTTTGAAAGCATGAATTCATTCGAAGCTTATTCTAAATTCACAAATCAAAGTTCCAGTGCGGTTTTGCTTGGGACTGCAAGAGATTATTATAGAGTAAAAAATAAAGAGAATTTAGGTGTAATGGGCAAATGTTCATATGTTCCATTAGGCGAATTTACTGACTTAATACAGTATTTAGGAGTTATTGTTCAATCATCATTTGCAAGCGATTTTATCGAATATTTAGTATCGCAAGAAGTGCAAAAACAAATTTCAAGTATCGGCTTGTTTAGCGTCACAAGTGAAAAAATTTATAGTGATGAACACTATTCATGTTTTGAGAATGTTTTATTAAATGAATTAACTTCAATAAATGTGTTTATGAGCGATGAAGAAAAAAATGCTTTAATAAAAAAAGCAATGAATAAAATATTTAATTTATTATAAAAGAGGATTTAATATGGCAAAGAATTTTCGTGAAAAAATGTTAATAAATGTTGATTTAAAAAACTTTTGTAGTTTTAAAATCGGAGGCAAAGGAAGATATTTAATAGAAGTTGAAAGTATTAACGATATAATTAACGCTATTAGTTTTAGCAATTTAGAAAGTATACCTTTTTATTGTATAGGGAATGGAACCAATATTTTGTTTAGTAGTAAAGATATTGAGGCAATATTTTTAGTTTTTAAAAACAAATTTTCTCAAATTACTAATTTAGGTGAAATAGAAGAAAACAATATTAAATACAATTTAATAAAAACGCAAGCTGGCACCAGCTTAGGATTTCTATGTGATTATAATCTAAAAAAAGGTTTATCTGGGCTTGAATGGGCAATTGGAATACCTGGGACAGTTGGTGGTGCAGTTGTAATGAATGCAGGTGCATTTCAAGGGCAAATGTCAGATAGTTTGCAAAACGTAACAGTTTATAGTGTGTGCGAAAAATGTGTTAAAACATTAGAAATTGACAAATTAAACTTTGCATATCGCGATAGCATTTTTAAAGCAAAAGATTTTATAATTATAGAAGCTACAATGAAATTTAAAATTTTAACAACAAATGAAGTTAAAGAATTGCAAGAAAAGTATATGGAAAAACGAAAAAAGACTCAATCAATTTCATTCCCAAATGCGGGCAGTGTTTTTAAACGTTCAAAAAATATCATACCTGCTAAAATTATTGAAGATTTAAATTTGAAGGGACTAAGGGTAGGCAATGCCGAAGTTAGTAAAATCCATAGTGGGTTTATTGTTAATTTAGGGAATGCGACTAGTAGTGATGTAGAGGAATTAATTGAAAAAATACGTGAAAATGTTTGGAAAAATTGCGGTATTATGTTACAATTAGAGATAATAAAAATTGGAGGATAAAATGAAGATTTATGGCGACTATCATTCTCACACTTATTTTAGTGATGGGAAAGGTAGTATTGAACAATCAATCATTCACGCTCTAAGTTTGGGACTTTGCGAACTTGCAATTACTGATCATGCTTTTAAGCATTTAACTAATGGTATTAGTCATAAGGGTTTTCAAACAGAGTTAAGACAACTAGAAGAAATGAGAATAAAATATCCGCAAATAAAAATTTATAATAGTTTAGAGTTTAATTTAATGGGCGAAAGTGGAAAACTAGATGTTGAAGAAAAAGATATACAGCACTTAGATTTTTTGTTATTTGGATTTCATAAAACGGCACAATCAGAAAAATTTTCGGACTTTTGGAAATTTAAAATTTGCAATAATTTACCAATATTTAAACCCAGCAAGATGATCAAAGAACGTGCAACAAAAGCATATTTAAACTGCTTAGAAAGATATCCGATATCTTTTGTAAATCATCTTAATTATGCATTAAATATCGATATTAAACCTATTGCAAAATTATGCAAAGAAAAGGACATTTATATTGAGTTAAATGGTAAAAGGGTATTTTTTGACCAACAAGAAGTTGATATTATGCTTGAGGAAGGTGTAACATTTATTATAAATTCTGATGCACATAGACCAGAAAAAATTGGGGATTTTTCTTTACCTATTGAATTTGCAAAATCACATAACATACCTTTTGATAGAATTGTTAATTTAAATCAAAAAGCAAATTTGAAATTGTTACGATAAACGGAGTCAATATGTCATTTACAAACAGAGCAAAGCTTGAAATTATAAACAGCAATTTAGGTGCGACATGTTGCCAAATTGCAGAAATTTCAGCATTAATTAGAACTTGTGCACAAATTGAAACAAAAGATGGGGAATTTAAAGTAACATTTTCATCTGATATAATTGAACTTACTCAAAGAATAAGAACCATTATTAAAAATTTAATAAATAAAGAAATTGAACTAACGACAATCGTAGAAAATAATTTGAGCAAAAAACCTAGATATAATGCTATTATAAAAGGTGAAGATGCAAAAAATATATTAGAAAAATGCTATATTATAAAAATTAGTTATAGCGGACAATTTGAAATGATTAATGGTATATCGAAACATATTGCATCGCAAGATTGTTGTATGCGAAGATTTATCATGGGTGCATTTATGGGTTGTGCAAGTGCAAATATTAAAATCAAAGAAATTGATAATGTTGAAAAAAGAAAGGGCGGATATCATCTTGAATTCGTTTTTTCTTCAAATTTTATAGCTAATGACTTTTTGCACTTAACAAATCACTTTGACATTAATTTAAAATTAATAAGACGCAAAAAAAATTATGTATGTTATTTAAAAGAAATGGATATGATAAGTGATTTGTTGGCACTTGTTGGTGCAAGTGGAGCAGTTTTAACATTACAAAATGAATTAACGATAAGGCAAGTTAGAAATGAATTGAATAGACAATTAAATTGTTTAAATGCAAATTGCGGCAAAACAGTTGATGCAAGCATTAAGCAATTAGAAGCAATTAATATAATTAATCAAACAATTGGACTTGAATCTTTGCCAGACAATTTACAGGATTTATGTTTATTAAGACTTGCAAATCCCGAAGAATCTATGCAAAACTTAGTTGATTTAACAACTAATGATCTAACTAAAAGTGGAATTAATCATAGATTAAGAAAAATCATTGAGATAGCCAAAGAAATAAAAAAAAGCGAAGAATAAACACATAAAACTATTTTTAAAAAAAGTTTATTAATGTAATTATAGGAAATTAAACTAAGCAAAAAAAAGAATAAATAAATTGAGCGAAATAAATTGTTTTGTCAGAAAAAATGTTGTATAATATATTTTAGTTGCACTAAAGTTGTGCAACAATAATTAATACAATGGGTTTATAATTGAATTTAAATTTATAAAAATTATCAAAAATAATAATAGAATAAAGAGAATTAAATGAACAAAAAGTAATTTTGTATTTTATTAAACACTAATAATAAATAAGGGGAAATTATATGAATAAATTTGACGAAAATTACTTAAATTTATTAAGGAAATTAAAAATAAATTATGAAAGTCTTATAAATTACAAAAAAACCTCATTTTCTTATCATAATTCCAATATGATTTTCATGACAGTGATTTTAAATAAATTAATCGAGGAAAACAAGGAAAATAATAATATTTTTGATTTTGAAATAAAAATGATTACTAATTTTGTTATTAATTTTGATAAATATTATAAAACTAAAAATTTAAGTGACGAAGATAAGCAAAATATCAATAAAATTATTAAAACCATTGAAGAAATGGCAAATGAAAACATGAAAAAAGATGAATTTGTCAATATTATAAATACAATAGATCATGAAAGATAAGGAGTAAAAAATTGATTTACGACAATTATAATGAATGCATGGATAGAAAAGAAAGAAGACAAATCCAAGGCGAAAGATTAAAAAAACTAGTAGAAAATTTATATAATAATGTGAAATTTTATCACGATAAATTTGATGAATACAAAATTAAACCAAGCGATATTAAGAGCATGGATGATATTGAAAAATTACCATTTACAGAAAAAGAAGATTTAAGAAATAATTACCCACTAGGATTACTGCAAGCTCCACTAAAAGATATAGTTAGAATACACGCATCAAGTGGAACAACCGGCAAACCAACTATTATAGCTTATACAAAAAATGACATTGATATTTGGAGCGAGGTAATGGCAAGAGCGTTAAGTTCAAGCGGTGCTGATCAAACTTCAGTCATACAGGTGTCTTATGGATACGGGCTGTTTACAGGTGGATTAGGGGCACATTATGGTTCAGAAAGACTTGGGGCGACAACTTTACCAGCATCAAGTGGAAATTCAAAAAAACAACTAACATTAATGAAGGATTTAGGGGTTGATGTTATTTGTTGCACACCAACTTATGCTTTATATTTGGCAGAGCAAATGAAAGTTGAGGGGTTAGATAAGTCTGAGTTTAAGTTAAAAGCAGGCGTTTTTGGGGCAGAAACATGGGGCGAAAATTTAAGGAAACAAATTGAAAATGAGCTAGGGATAAAAGCATACGATGTTTATGGATTAAGTGAAATTTCAGGACCAGGGGTTGGAATTGAATGTGAATATCAATGTGGTTGCCATATCCAAGAGGATCATTTTTATCCTGAAATTATCGATTCAAAGACTTTAAAAGTATTACCATATGGTCAAGAAGGGGAACTTGTTTTTACAACACTAACTAAAACTGGAATGCCATTACTTCGATATAGAACACATGATGTTGCAAAACTAGTCATAGAACCATGCAAATGTGGCAGAACCACAATACGAATTTCAAGAATTAAAGGTAGATGTGATGATATGTTAATCGTTAGAGGTGTTAACGTTTATCCATCCGAGGTTGAAAGCGTTATTTTAAATTTTAAAGAATTAAATAATAAATTTGAATTAAATTTAATAAAAAACGGTGTTTTAGACGAGTTGTTAATAAAAATTGAAGTTAAAGATGATGAAATTTTAAAAAATAAGCAAAATTTAATGATGCTTTATGCCAAATTAAGTAAAGAATTTCTTTCAGCTTTAAATATAAAAGTAAAAGTTGAATTGTTAGGGCATGATAAAGTTAATGATGCAAGAAAAAGAAAATAAAAAATAATAAATAGTATTTGCAAAAAAAATGATTGAATATAAATATTTAATAAAAGTAGTATTTATGGTTAAACATTTCGGATTAAAAAAATATTATTGATAGTTGCATTAGAAGATAAAAAAAACATAAAACGAAAATAAAAAATGAAAATAATATTATTTGTTAAATTATTAATAAAAATAAGACAAACAGTTTATGAAAAATTATTGGGTATGATAAGTTTAATGATGCAAGAAAAAGAAAATAATTAAAAAAGTATAATGATTTATAGATCTTAATAAAAAAATATAAAAATGCAAAAGGAGAGGGAAAATGCTTATTTTTCAATTAATGGACACATTTAATACATTTTTTAATACGATAGTGCGTGAGTTGTCGCCCGTTTTAAAAGGTTTTATTGCAATTTGTTTTTTTACTCTTGCTATGTTTTGTTTAGCAAAATCTATAATTAAAAAAGATAAAAATTTTCCTTTGAAAATTGGCAAATTTATATTATTTTTAATATTTTTGGGAATAGCGATTTTATACACTGTTAACTAAAATTGTTAAGTCTTGCATAAATATGTCAAAGATGAATTAAATAAAAAAATAACGAAAGGTAAATTTAAATATTAAAAACTTATAAAATTAAAGTAAAAGATTTAATAGTAAAGCATTAAGAAATAAAATATTTTAATTGGTTTTATTGATTTCTATTATAAAAAATTATATTTAAATAAAATTTAGTTATTATAAACATTATTTGTTACAATAACATTAATTTAATAATCACAAACAAAATTTTTTATAATTTATATAAATAAAATAAGCAATTTTAATCATATTTTAAAATTGTTTTTTTTTAGTTTTTATTTGATTATTGACTGCACATATTATATTTTGCTATTATTATGCTCCAAATTCTCGTCTATAAATTTTGCGTTTTTTGTAGTCTTTTTAATTAATTTATCTGTTATTACTAAAAGTTCTGGCAACACAAATATAATCATTAGCATTGAAAAAATTGTTCCTTTAAATAAAATTAATCCTATTGCTGATATACTAAAATTCGATGATATCAAATGAATTATTAATGAAGATATTACTATAATAGAGCCAGAAGTTAATATTGTTGGCAAACTATTTTTCATGCTTAAAAGAATACTTTCATATTTAGTTAACGTTTTACGATTTTTAACGTATTCATTGGTTATTAAAATTGCATAATCTATTGTTGCCCCCATTTGAATGCACATGCATATTAAGAATGCTATAAAGAAAATTGAGTTATTAAATATCACAGATGTTGCAATGGTTATCCAAATGGCACCTTGAATTAGTATTACAAGGAGTATTGGGATAAAAAATGATTTAAAAGCTATCAATAAAATTATAATAATAAATAAAATTGTGAAAAAAGTAATTTTTAATAAATCACCACTAAATGTTTGAGAAATCTCTAAAGTTGCCATACTTTCTGAATATATAAATGAAGTGTTTTCACCAAAATATAAAGTAATTAATTCTTGTAACTTTAATAAATATTCACTGGTTATTACAGATTCATTTTCCAAATTAGTTGTTAAAATAATTTCGGCATAATTTTCGCTTAAATATCCGTTTTTAGCCAAAACAATTTGAGACTCATAGTTTGGTAGATAATTTAAATAATAACTAATTAGATTCACATAATTTTCAGTGTTATTATTTAAAAAAATGTAATAACTAGAAAAAAATTCAATATCATTAGTTGACATTTCATGATTTTGCATTTCTGCTTGATTTAAATTTATAAAATTTAATACTTCGAATAGTGTTAAACTTTCTTCTATTAAACTATCATAAATATATTTAATTGTATTTAAATTTATCGACATTTTTAAACTCATTTGAGTGTAAGAGTAATCGGTTGTGAAAAGTGAATAAATATAATTATTTATTGTAGCTATAGTGACAAATTCCATGTTTAAATCATTAGATATATATTCAACTAAACTTGATGGTGCACTATAAATTAACGCGATTTCATCATTTGATAAATTCATAGTTTCCAAATTTTTAATAAATTCTATTAATACATCTGAACGGATTTTGTTATCATTTAACAAATTATTTTCGGCAAATAAAGTAAATAAATTTGTGCTTTTTGCATAAGGGATTCCAAGAACTGTTGAAAAAGTGTTTACATCAAAATAACATATCGCATTACTGCTTGTAATGCTGTTAATTTGCTTAATCAAACTTCTAGAATCATAAAGTCTAATTTCTGTAATCAATTCTTGTTCTGCTTTATAATAATCATCATTGTCGCTATAAGGCAATAATAAAGCAATTTGTGTTTGACTGCCAAATAGACCTTCGAGTTTATTTTTTTGCTCATAATTAGTTTCATCAGAAAATGAATAAACTGTAGTTAGCTGAATTGCAAATGATGCGATAACAACCAAAATTATTAAGGCAGGTATAAATTTAATGCCTTTAAGACTAAACTTTGCGACTTTGTCGCCTTTAAAATCAATGATTTTCTTTTTTCTTGTTTTAGTTAATAAATTATCAAATGACATAATTAAAGATGGCAATAATAATATTGTAGTAATCATGCTTATTAAAATTCCTTTTGCAATAACAATACCCATATCATATCCAAGAGTAAATGTCATAAATATTAAGGCAATAAGTCCTGCTATTGTAGTCGTTCCGCTTGAAAAAATTGAAGATATTGAATTTTTGACAGCGTCAAGGCACGCGTCATTAGTATTCATACCTAATAATTTATTATTTTCAAATTTTCTTAATAAAATAATGGAGTAGTCCATTGAAAGAGCTAGTTGCAAAATTGCAACAACAGATTGAGTTATATAACTAATATTATCAAAAATCAAATTTGTGCCTAAGTTAATTATTATTGAAACAAATATAATAATACCAAAGAGCAATGGTTCAATCCAAGAGCTAGAAGTAAATAAT
>Ga0172377_10009185_pt1 | contig 10131 bp, 11 predicted proteins | sample Pumphouse3metaG_FD_119749 | JGI IMG/M metagenome (GOLD analysis project Ga0172377, IMG submission 119749) | Leachate microbial communities from a municipal landfill in Southern Ontario, Canada - Pumphouse #3 metaG | ecosystem: Engineered > Solid waste > Landfill > Unclassified | place: Canada... | reverse complement strand
TCGCCGTAGCGAATCCGCTGTTACTGATCAAATAATCTGTATAGAGTTCTAGGTAGTCTGTCTTCATGCTCCATTAAAAGCATATTTCGTGCCGATTTGAGCTATTGCTGCGTAACGTCAGTTTTATAATATTGTTTAAAGTCGTGTGTATTTCAAAAGCTGATGCTCCTTGAATCGGCAGTTTAATGGGTTCTGGAAATGAGAGTAGTTTTTCAACATCACTGATATAAAAGTTTTCTACCATAGATGAACCAACTATTACACTTTGATAAGGGTAGTTTTTTAATAGTCCTGCGTTGAGGTACCTTTGATTTTGAATTTTAAAATTATACAATGTTGCCGCTCTATAAATTTGAAATGGATCAACATAGTAATTAAAGAATGTAACAGTTAATACCACTATATAGGCTGTTAGACTAAAAAAGAAACTGAACTTTTTAGTTGAGATTTGCATCTTGTTGTAAATAATATTTAGGCGAAAATTGTTTTTGTTAAATTTTATATTCTTTGATATCAATTGATGAGCCTTTGAAACACTTCGTTTGTAGCAATTTTCTCACTTGCTTTATAAGACCAATGTGTGTCGTCTGCATAAAAAATATCTATTTCTCCATCTTTGAGTGCCTCTAGTAAAATTGTTTTTGTGTTGATTAAGATGTACTCTTTCTCCTGTTTTTCTAAAAGATTAAAATAGTGATTTTGAGGAAAAGGATTATTCTTGATATAGTCATAGTATAGATCATATTTATCTACAGCGGGCATGTAAAAAAGTTGAATGTCCAAAGTTTTTAAAAGTTTGGCTAGCTTATTTAAGTTTTTGTTGAGTTTATCTATGCGAGAATCATTTATGGCGTTAGCATATTTAACATCTTCAAAGTGAAATAGTAAGTTATCTGAGTAATGCTTTTGAGAAAAAAAATGTTGATTTAATGAAAGTTTTGGATAGTATTTATATCCTCTTTTGGAAAATTTATATTTTAGTGTGTAAAGTAGAAATTTGTAATTTGCTGTATTGATAAGTTTTAATTGGGGGATGTGACTGTCTTTTGTCTTTAAATCTGCAATTATGGATTGTGTAGGATCTATAGTAAACTTCCAATCGATATCTTTAGCATGTGCTTCTATTGAAAAACGTTCGACCATTTGTAAAATTACAAACTTTGGTTTGTATTTCTTCAACCAGCCATTATTGTAAAGCCCTATAAGCAACTCTAAGGAGTTTAATTCCTCCGAATTTCTGTGTAGGTTAAGAATATTTTTATTATAAAAAGTAGCTAAATAGTCTTGGTAATAAGGATTACGTCCACCCATATCAGCATTAGAAAAAGAATCTCCTACAGTTATTATGTCAATTTTTTCTCCATGCCAGTTGTTTGCATTGAAATGTTTTTTTGGAAGTGTGTATTCAAGCTTGCGTGGATGGAGTGAATCTATTTGATAGCTGACACGTCCAAGATCTCCAACATAAAGCTTATCTTGTCTATCAAAAATCTGAGAAGTATAAAAATACCAAATAGATGCATGAAAACTTACAAATATAAATATAATTAGTAAAAATATTTGTAAAAATTTTCGAGTTTGCATATTTTTATCTTTTAAAAAAAGCAATGGTGTTATATTTCAAAAAAATTCTTGCAATTTTAAAAATATTTATTGTACTGGGAGATGCTTTTAATGCTCTATAAAGAAGATCATTGCCCTCTTTAATGTGCTTGTTTTTTAATAATGTTTTAGCATGGTTTATGGCCTCGAAAGCAAAAAATTTATTTTTGATTGATTCGGGGCTATATATTTCAATTACTTCTTCGATCATAGCAAACATTTTTTTGTCGTTCTTATTTGTTTGTGTAGCATGATCCCGATAAAGAGCTACATTGTGATCGATAAATTTATGTTGAAAGCCATGCGTGTTTAAATATTGAAAAATTCTTATATGCATCGGCCAATCATCTAGCTTAACAGTATCATCCCAACCATCGATGTCACGTAAAGATTTTGTATCAATTATGCAGCACTGCAAGAGTAACGGTCGGGGCACGGAACTTAGAAGTGAGTCCAAAACGTTTTGCGGGGATTGGTTTAATAAAGCTGCTATTTTTTTATTGTGTATCTTATTAAGGTCTATCCCTTTTTCGGAAAAACCATGCCCGTTGCCGTAAGCTATTTTTATATTGGCATTTTCTTCTAAAATCTCTAATAACGGATGAAAAGCATTGTCAAAATACAGATCGTCTGAGGCAATAAGTGCAATATACTTTCCTTGTGCTTTGGAGAGTGCTTTGTTTAATGTTTTAACAATACCCATGTTTTTTTGAGTTTCTACGTACATAGGAATAGGCGATTGTCTTTGTAAATTCGTTAAAATTTCCAATGAATTGTCAGTGGAACCATCATCTATAACGATGATTTCAATACTTGTATTATTATTTTGTTTCCAAATGCTTTGAATCGTTTCCTCAATATATTTTGCATGATTATACGATGGTATAAGGACAGATAAAAGTATGTTTTGGTTATTTGTATTCATTAAGCACCTTTACAATCTTTCGCGTATCTTCCAAGCTTTGCACTCCGCTAATAGGTAAGCTTAATACTTCATTATGTATTTGCTCGCTTATTGTGTAATCTGCTGATGCCCACTCTATGTACGCTTTTTGTTTGTGAGGAGGGATCGGATAGTGGATCAAAGTTTGAATGCCGTTATCGAGTAAATATTTTTGCAATGCATCTCTTCTCTCTGTTCTTATTACAAAAAGATGCCAAACGTGATTATCTTCTGCTCTTACTGTTGGCAATACAAGATTATCATTTTTGATATTTTGTAGATAATAGTTTGCTATTTCTCTTCTTTTTTCTACTTCATTATCAAGATATCTTAGTTTTACTCGCAGCATCGCAGCTTGCATCTCATCAAGTCTACTATTTACACCTTTATAAAGGTTTTCATATTTTTTATGGCTTCCATAGTTTCCCAATGCTTTTATAGTATTTGCAAGTTCTTCATCATTTGTAGTAACTGCTCCACCATCACCTAAAGCTCCTAGATTTTTTCCTGGATAAAAGCTAAATCCACTAGCATCTCCTAAGTTTCCACTTCTTTTATCTTGAAAATACGCTCCATGCGATTGAGCTGAATCTTCTATCACTTTTAGATTATATTTTTTTGCAATTTCATTTATAGCATCCATCTCACAAGTTTGTCCATAAAGATGAACTGGCAAAATTGCTTTTGTTTTTGAAGTGATTTTCTCTTCTATTTTTGTTGGGTCTATCAAATATGTATTAATATCTGGTTCTACTAAAACAGGCACTAGATTGTTTTGAGAAATTGCCAAAATAGAAGCTATATATGTATTTGAAGGAACTATTACTTCATCACCATCTTCCATAAAACCTAACTCTTTATAAGCTCTTAGTATCAAAATAAGTGCATCAAGACCATTAGCCACACCAATAGCGTATTTAGTTCCACAATAAGATGCAAACTCTTTTTCAAACTCTTGGCACTCATTTCCTTGTATATACCAACCACTATCTATCACTTTTGTACAAGCTTCAATGAGTTCAGCCCTATACTGAGCATTTAAACCCTTTAAATCTAAAAATGGAATCATTCGTTTATCTCCAATCTATTAAAATCTATATCTTTTATCTCTTCATAATAATAATCTGCTTCTAAAAACTTTTTATCTCTTAAACCATTTGTTATACCTATTGACTTAATACCAAGCATTTTTGCAGTATTTGTGTCTTCCTCTGTGTCACCTATAAAAATAGCATTATTGAATATTTTATCTTTTAAAGCTTCATATTTCGTATTTTTTCTTTGAGGAGGACAATCTATAACTTCATTTAATAAATATAAAATACCTAATCTATCTAATTGGTTTAATAAATATTCTCTATTTTGTCTCATCGTTACTAAAACTATTTTATCTGTTATATTTTTCCAACTTTTTAAAGTTTCTACTACTTCAGGTTTTAAACTATCTAAGTTGAGATATTTTTCATTTTCAATATTTTTCATCCATTCTTTAAAAAAGATTTCATAACTTTCTTGAAAATTACTTTTTTCTAAAATGATATCTCTTGTTATTTTATTTCTTTTTAATTCCCAATAATAATCAATTTCTAAAGCTGTACCACCATATTTTTTGATTATATCTTCATAACATCTATAATGCCTATACTTACCCTCAAGTAATGGTCCATCTAAATCTAAAAATATATAATCAAAAATCAATCTAAAACCTTTACAACTTTAGCAGGATTTCCAGCTATTAAAGAATTATTCGGATACTTTCCTCTCAAAACAACACTTCCTGCTGCAACCACACTATTTTCTCCTATTTGCACACCTTTTAAAATAGTACTATTCCAGCCAATCCAAACATTATCACCTATTTTAATTTCCTCTTTTTTTACCATATCAAATGAAAAGGGACGACCTTCAACTTGTGCTTTTCTTGTTTTACTATCTATTGGATGAAAATCTGTATCACTAATAAGAGTTGATGAAGCTATTTGACAATTTCTACCAATTTTTACATTTTTATAAGAGACGATACATGTTCCATTCATCATTGTATTGTCACCAATTTCTATAAATCCATCATATCCTGTTACAAATTTACATTTATATGTTAATGCTGTATTACTATTTTTGAAATCAGAATTTATAACTACTTTATTTCCAAATTTAACTTTACCATTTTTAGGCAATTTAAAATATGGAAATTTTCCCAAAATAATAAGTTCTTTTTCTATAAAAACTTTTTTTTCATAAAAATATTTTATTATAAATAGATATAGTTTATTCAAAATATTCATCAGCTAATCCATCCTTAATATTAATTTTCTCAAATCCAAGAAGTCTATTCATTTTTGAAGTATCAAACTCAAAATCTACTCCTCTATTTTCAGTTTCTATATAATCAATTTGAATTTTTTTAGTAGAAATTTCTACTAACATTTCTACTATATTTTTAATAGTATAAGAATTTGAAGAACATAAATTAATCACACCTTCATATTTTTGAAGTTCTATACTTTTCATGATTAAATTAGAGACATCATCAACATGTAAAAAACTTCTTTTTTCATCACCTATACCAAAAATCTGAGGGTTTTCTCCCTTTTTTAGTTTTTGTATAGTTACAGGAATTACTTTCTTATATGCTTCTTCACCTTTTCCATAAATATGCCCAATTCTAAGAATTTGTAGAATTATATTATTTTCTTTAGACCAATTTTCAAGTAGCTTTTCGCAATACAATTTAGACCAACCATACATCGTTAAAGGATTAGTAAAACTTGATTCATCAATAATTGTTTCTATTTTTCCATAAACATCAATTGTGCTTAAAAATATAAATTTTGAAGGTAGATTTGGTAAATTATCCAACAAATATTTCGTATTAAAAATATTTGCATTGGATTTATTTATATCATTTGCTTCTATCCCTGATTTTGGAATAAAAGCTCCAATATGTAGAACTAAATCTATTTTTAAGATACCATTTTTCTCAAAATCTTGTTTGTTAAATGTATAATTTTTATGTAAAACTGTTTTATAATTTTCATTTACAGCTGAAGACAATAGAACAATCTCATAATCTTTTTCATAATTTATTTCAATAAATTTTAGTAGGCTTTGTCCTATAAAACCTGTTGTACCTGTCAAAAGTAATACTTTTTTCATAATTGAATTAACTCTTTAAATATTTCATCTTCAGTTGTTAATAAAGGTTCACAATCCATACCTCTTAACCATAATAATCCATCAGGTAAAGGATTGATTTTTTTCTCTAAAGATGGAAATTCATTATAAAGAGCTATATCTTTAAAAATTTTTGGCATATTTAATCCTGCTTTAGTGAAAAAATATGCAGTTGTAAAAAATCTTGAAATATTTATTTCAGTTGGATTTGGTATGTCATTTTTATCATAAGTCATATCAACACCATAAATACCATGAGGTCTTTTATCAATAGCAAAGATAGCATCTTGAGCTATGGTATTTACTTCTTCAGATGAATATGTTTCACCTACTTTAGTAACTCCAGTAACTCCTGATAATGTTCTATTTCCTAAATTCCAAGACTTTCTTCTTCTTGTTTGAGCGACAACAAGTTCACCTTCATGCCAAATAGACAACCATGTAACTGTTTTTTCTGTTAGAAGTTCAGCACCTGTAAATTCACCCCAACCTTTAAATCTATCAATCCATTTTTTGGCAAATTCATAATCATTAGTTGGTAAAGCACCTCTTCCTCCTCCACCAACATTAGCTCTAAGCCAAATTTTTCCATCATCATCACCAAGAACATCAAATGCTCTTTTTAAATCCTCAGGAGTATGAATATCAAAAGTTTTTGGTATTTTTATGCCCTCTTTTTCCCATATAACAGCAGATTTACCTTTATCAACACAATTTTCTATAACTTCATGTGTTGGCATATAAAGTTTTGTTCCAGTAGAAAGTATGGATTCTCTTAATCTTGAAGCTTCCAAAATTTCAATATCATTTTGAAAATGAACTAAATCAGGCTTTTCAACATTTAATATTTGTAATAATTTATTTTTGTATTCTTTATTTACGGCATAAGGAATAATATACTTTTTAGATGCTTTTGAAAGTATTAAATCACTAGGTTCACTTCCCATACCAATTATTGTTTCATTTTTTTCACATTCTAACAAAGATTTTATAACATTTTCAGAAGGTGTTCCACCTGCCCCAGCTATTAATATTTTAGACATTTTTTACTTCCTTTAAAAATTTATCGTAATCTCTTATATAATCACTCTCATCATAATGCTCACTTGCAAGAACGACCAAGACGCAATCAGAACTAAAGTCTTTCATCTCTCTCCATAGCAGTCCTTCTAGGAGCAAACCTTTTGTCGGTGTATCAAGCGTGACCTCCTGTTTTGTCGAGCCGTTGTCGAGTATAAAAGTACAACTACCTTTGACGGCTATGGCAATTTGATTTAGATTTTTATGTGCGTGGTAACCTCGCGTAACATCTTGTTTTGTATCAAAAATGTAGTAAACTCTTTTGATCGCAAAAGGTGCATTATAGCCTTCTTCAATTGCGATAAGTGATCCGCGTTCATCACCTTTTATATCAAAGTTTATTACTTTATAGTTCATGTATTTGCTTCTTTATTGGAATTTGAAACCGAATTATAGCTTATATTGCTTTTTGTGTTCTGTGGGGTATGTTTTGTCATCATCAAGATAGAGATCATAAAAACGAACATTCTGCCCTGGTTTTGTTGTTGAAAATTAGCTCCAGGGAACATTCCTATAAGAAAAAGTGTACATATTAAAATTGCTAGTAGAGCATAGATTTGCCGTGAATAGTTTTGATATCGATAAATTTGATAAAAAATATTCATAAATATTAAAAATCCTATAACTCCAAATTGGATTTGAATGTCTAAATATGTATTGTGCAAAAAAGCTAATTTTCCTGATTCTAAGACACGAAAAACTTCTTTAAGTCTATTTTTCTGAGCTATTTCAGGGTTTAGATTAATAGCTTCAGTAATAGTTTCATGAACCTCTCGTATGTGATCGCTCGTACCGACTCCAAAAAAGAAATGCTCCTTGATGACCGGTAATGAATATGCAATGAGACCTAAACGTGATCCTGTGCTTGAATTGTATTGATTTTCTTGAAAAGACTGTATAACTTCGTGCTGAATAGTATTAATGTGTTTTTTAAGTGGAGGAAAAAAGAGATATGCACTTGTATAAACAATTGATGACAAAACAATAGAAAAAAGAAAAACTTTGAATAATGAATTCTTGAAAATAAATGTGAAAACAGTGATAAGCATGACTGAATACATTATCATACCTGATCTACTACCTGTAATAAAAATATTAAAACTTTCCAGCATTATAAATAGCGCTAAAAGAAATTTTATAACTGTATTGTCATTTTCAGTAAACAAACGATAAATTGAATATCCTAGACCAATTAAAACAAATAAAGCGTGATCGGGTTTAGTCAATATTGGTAAATGTTCAGACATTTGAAAAGGGGAACCAAGAATGTTGAAAAACATTAAATAAGACCATAATACATTTATTAGTAAGCCACATAAAAAAGCAAAAATTATTTTATCTATGAAATCGTGTCTTATCATAGCTATAAATACTATAGGGTATAAAAAGTAACGGTAACTCTTTATGTGGTAAAGAGCCAATTCAATACTATGAGCACTTATAGACCAAATGACTACAACGAAAAAAAAGAGTAAAAAAGCTCTTACAGCTGGGTGTTGCAATGATATTTTTAATTTTGATTTTAGATTTTCATTAAATAAAAATAAAAGAATAATCAACCCCGCTATGATTCTATCAAGCTTATAGGAAAGTGTCAAAGAAAGAACATAAGCCACAAATAAATAATTAATTAATAGTGTATTAAAGGCATCTGAGCGTATTGCTAGGTAAAAGTGGTTTAATTTTGAGTACAATGCTGTCATTAGAATATTTCCTTTGAAAATGAATTAGCGAATAATTTATTTTTGCATATAAGTTCGCTAGCGACATTTGACCAGTGAGTGTCGTCAGCATAAAAAATATCATTTGTATTTTCATCTAGCGCACTAGTTAAAATTGACTTTGAATTGATGTATATATATTCTTTTTTCTCTTTTTCCAGAAGTGTGAAAAAGTCATTTTTAGGATAGTTGTTATCTATGATGTATTTATGGTAAAGATCATATTTGTCTACAGCAGGTAAAAAAATGAGCTGAATATTACTTTGCTGTAAGATTGAAGATAGTTTATTAAGATTGTCGTTGAGAAGCGATATATTTTTTTCATTAATATTTTGAAGGTTTTTTATGTCATTGTGATAAACAAGAAGCTTATTAGCAGTTCGTGCGCTAAATAAGTTTTGCTTAAGTTGAAATGTATAAACATATTTATTTTTATTTGGAAATAAATTAAAGTACAAGTATTTATAATTAGCAGTATTGATAAATTTTGTTTTGGGTATAAAAGGATCTTGAGTTTCTTGGTGAGCTAAAAAAGAATCTTGAAATGGTTCATTGCTATTCCAATTTAAGTTGATAGCAAACGACTGGACTGCATCTCTGGCAACTATTTCGAGGATAATATATTTAGGTTGTATTTGTTGTAGCCAACCACTATTGTAAAGATTAATAATTGTTTGAAGTGATGAACTTGTACTTTTTTTTAAGTTTAAGACATTTTTGTTATAAAGAGTTGCAATGTGATCTTGAAAATAAGGATTTACACCTCCAGCACCTGCATTAAAAAAGGAATCACCAATTGTTACTATATCAATTTGTTCACCTTTCCAGTTCTTGAGATTGAAATGCTTTTTTTTAAGTGTTAAAGTGAATTTTTTTGGATGAAAAGTATCGAGTTGATAACTCATCCTGCCTAAGTCACCAATATACATGCGATCTTCTCTAGCAAAGATTTTTTTTGTATACAAGTTCCAAGTGATAGAATGAAATAGTAAAAAAACTACAACTATAACAAAAAAAATATATGTAAAGAATGGAAGGCTTAAACGTTGCATATTAAAAATTAAAATATAAAAATTCTGAAACAGTTGACATCATAGAGACGGCTGTTAAAAATAATATTAACACAAAAGCAAGTGACACATATGTTGGTTTAAACTCTTCCATTTTAGTGTACGAAGACTTGAAAATAAGTACTAACATGAATCCTAAAAGAATAAAGGTAGTCGTTTTATTCTTCCCATCAATATTCGCATAAACATCTCCATAAGTAAAATAATGCTCCTGTAATGAAGCCATAAATTTAAAATACTTCTCTGGCAATACAACATTATCCAAACTAAACATCCCTGATAAAACCTTAGTTGCATCGCTCCACTCTTTGGCCCTAAAAAAGACCCAAGCGATGTTGATAAAGTTAAAAGTAATAAACCAAGCAAGCACCCTTGGCATGTTCATCCCAAAAGATTTCCAAAGTCTATGAACCACCAAAGCCAAACCGTGCAAAAAACCCCAAAAGATGAACGTCCAACCCGCACCATGCCAAATACCGCCAAGAATAAAGGTAATCATCAAGTTGTTGTAGGTTCTAAAACTTCCGTATCTATTTCCACC
>Ga0172377_10009184_pt1 | contig 10131 bp, 9 predicted proteins | sample Pumphouse3metaG_FD_119749 | JGI IMG/M metagenome (GOLD analysis project Ga0172377, IMG submission 119749) | Leachate microbial communities from a municipal landfill in Southern Ontario, Canada - Pumphouse #3 metaG | ecosystem: Engineered > Solid waste > Landfill > Unclassified | place: Canada... | reverse complement strand
TATCTATACTATACTCTCTGCAAATGCACTAACTGGAACATTTACAAGCGTGACGGATGACCTTGCTTTTTTAGACCCTACTCTAAACTATGAAAGCGATGCAGTAAAACTTACTCTCACAAGAAACGATACGAGCTACACAGATGTAGTAACGCCAACGCCAACTCCAACGCCTACTCCAGAACCTGAACCTGAACCTGAACCTGAACCAGAGCCTGAGCCTGAGCCTGAACCAGAACCTGAACCAATTCCTGTTCCTGAACCAGAGCCTGAACCAATTCCAGAGCCTGAACTAACGCCTATGTCTAGTTATTTAACAATTGCACAAACAAATTCTATGCAAGTTGCACAAGTACTTGACAATGCTTCTGACTCTTCAAATGAAGATATGCAACATCTATATACATCTCTAAACTCTATGAGTATAGAACAAGCACAAGGTGCTATCGCTCAGCTAAACGGCACAAATATTAGTTCAATAGCAAGTATAAGCCCATCGCAAAGCCGCACTTTTACTTTAAGTTTAAATAACAGAATGAGTACAATGGGCGGAGGTAGTGGCATAGGCTTGGCATCCCTTGCTTTTGCAGACAATGCTGATATAGCTCAGACATTTCGTCATCTATCAGATGCGGGAACGATTGGACAAGATGGTTTTATAGAGCCTCAAAAAGCAGGTGACAATGAGATCTGGGTTCGTGCAGTCGGTGGTCGAACTACTACTAGTGCTGATTCATCTCGCAATATTGACAAATCAACCACTACTACTGGAGGAATTCAAGTAGGCGTAGATAAAAGAAGTGGAGATTGGATACTTGGTGCTTCATTTGGTTATTTGAGTAGTGATATGTCACAAACTGAAATGGATGGAAAAGTAAATTCTTATCAGCTAGGATTTTATACGGCTAAAGATACTAAAAATTATCGAATCAGCTTAAGTGCAGTTGGAGGTAAATACAACAACAAAACATCTCGTCTCACTCCAACAGGCACAGCATCAGCTGATTATGATGGGATGGCACTCTCTGCGGAGATAAAAACCACCTATAAGATACCTCTTGATAATCACTGGAGCATAGAGCCGTCCATTAGCGGAGTAATACAGCGTTACGCTCAAGATAGTTACACGGAAAATGGAGCTATTGGCTCAAACTTAGCCATAGATAAAGAAATATTTACAACACAAGCACTAGCAAGTGAGCTAAAGCTGATTCATCTCTTTAAAGACAACAAGGACTATAAAGGTTCACTTGAAATTGGCATTGGATATACCAAAGAGTTTGGAGATATTAATGCTCCTCTTGTTGGAAGATTTAGTGCTGCACCAACAGCTGGAAGCTTCTCTATTACGGCTGCAGACAAAGGTTCTGATGTTATAACAGGGCTAATAGGTGCAGATACAAGTTTAACTACAAACATCAAACTTTTTACTCTACTGAATGCTATGTGGAGAAAAAACGAAGAGAGCTATAACGCGGTAGTAGGATTAAAGTTATTATTTTAAAAATTACGCACATTATTACTAGCTAATGCGAAAAAAGAGGTATGCAGATGGTTTTATAGCCAAAATAATTGAACCCTCTGATCAATCCATAAACTAGATTCCGTGTCAAGCACGGAATGACGGTAGGGCGTCATCCTGAACTTGTGAGAAGGGGCATCATCCTTAAGGGTGTCATCCTGAACTTGTGAGAGAGGGCGTCATCCTGAAATTGTTAGAGAGGGCGTCATCCTGAACTTGATTCAGGATCTAGTTCGCTAATTGTTCAGAGCACTCAATTGCAAAATAGAATGCTGTAAAAAATCAGCTTTTCTTAAGAAAAAAACCGAAGTTTGTACCCTGCTCCTTTTATGTTTATGATGAGTGTTTTTGAGGTTTTGGCTCTTAGTCTTCTTACAAAAGTTCTAAGCCGCTCATCACTTACACTCTCATCCCAGACACTCTGCTTTATAGTCTCATCATCTATGATGCTGTTTTGGCTCTCTACTAAAAGCCTTAAGAGCTTATTTTCATTTTTGGAGAGGGAGACAAACCTTGAGTCTTTGTATAGTGCATGAGTGGTTTTGTTGTAGCTAAATCCATCGCAAAGCTCTACTGTTTTGCTTCCTAGCTCCTCTGCTATAGAGCTTATGTATTCTAGTATCTCATCTGGCTCGTAGGGTTTTATGAAGTACTTAAAGACCCTTGCATCTATGGCACTCATGAGTTTTTCTCTATCGCTAAATGCACTAAGGATTATGACTGGGATGTTTGGGTTTATCTCTTTTATCTTAGTTGCCATCTCTAAACCGTTCATCTTTGGCATGTTTATATCTGTAATCACAATGTCTGGTGAGATTTTCTCAAACATCTCTAGTCCATCTAAACCATCCTTTGCAAGAGTAAAGCTATAAAAACTATCGCCTATGGCCTCTTTAAAGAGTCTTAAAATATTCTCTTCATCTTCTACAAAAAGGACCCTTAGACTCTTTAATAGTTTTCTATTCATAAAGAACTCTTTGCTAGTGGGATTTTTATGCTAAAGCTTGTTACGCCCTTTTTGCTACTTACTTCAAGATCTCCATCAAGCCCTTTTTGGCAAATCATCTTTGACATAAAAAGTCCCAAACCTGTGCCGCTACTCTGATGCTTAGTTGTAAAGTATGGCTCAAAGATGTTTTCTAAAATATCTTTAGAAATACCACCAGCATTATCTTGTATATCTATTTTAGCAAAATCGTCTTCTTTTTTTAGCTCTATATTTATCTCACGGATGAGGATTCCCTTACTTAAAAACGAGTCTTTAGCGTTTTTTATAAGGTTAATTATGACTTGAGTGAGTTCATTATGGATTCCCAAAACTTCTAACTCTTCAAGCTTAGTTTTCACACTTATCATATTCTCTTTTAGCATTTTATCCATCAGGCTAAGAGCCTCTTCTATACTTTCATTTACAAAAAACAGATGCTTCTCTTTTTGTGGGTTAAAAAAGTTTGTAAAGTCATCTATGGTCTCGGACATATTTTTTATGATGTTTTTACTCTCATCATAAAACTCAGCAAGCTTTTCATCATCGCTGTTTTGAGCTGCTTTTTTCATGCTAAATAGAGTTAGATTTAGCTCTGTTAGAGGTTGTCTCCACTGATGGGCAATGTTTGCTAGCATCTGACCTAGTGATGCTTGACGAGACTGTAAAAACATCACTTTTTGCTTCTGTTCGTTTTTACTAACTTCCTCATTTATACGCTCTTCGAGTGTATGGTTTAACTCTTCAAGCTCCTTAGTTTTTTTAACGACTCTAAGTTCAAGTGTTTCGTTTAGTTCTTGGAGTTGCTTCTCTTTTTTTAGAAGTTCTTCTTTGTAAAAAACCTCTTTTGTGACATCATAACGGATAGCTATAAATTCTACTATCTCATCATCAACACCCAAAATAGGTATAACAGTTGTATTTACATAAAAAGTAGAACCATCTTTTGCACGGTTTTTAACTGTATCTTTATAAACTTTTTTTGACTTTATGGTATCCCAAAGAGCTTTAAACTTTTCTTGCTCTACATCACTGTGTCTTACAATGTTGTGGTTTCTTCCTATGAGTTCTTCTTTTGTATATCCTGAGATTTTACAAAACTCATCATTTACAAAAGTTATGATGCCCTCTGTGTCTGTTTTGGAGATGATATTGCTTTTTTCTATGGCGTTTTTATATTGCTCTAACATCATATGGCAATTATATCACAGCATAAGTATTTGAGTGTTGATATTTGTCCTCTTTATCTGCTATACTAATCTATGCTTAATGTCACTACAAATACTAAACTAGACATCATCCTACCAAACACAAACAAAGCCCTAAAAGAAGTGCTAAAAAATGCTACTCCAAAAGAGCTTGAAGCACTAAGTAGTGGCAAAGACCTCAAGTCAGTCTTAAACTCACTTTTAAAACAGAGTTCACAAAGTAGTGCAAGTGACAAAACTCTGCTTCAACTTTTAAAGCAAAATCCAACTCTAAAAAACTTAGGAAATGTCTCATCTACGCTTAAAGATTTGCTTGCATCTATAAAGAGTGATGAAAAACCACTTCCCATCCAAAAAGTCTTAAAAAACTTCTTAGTAGATATTAAAAACCTAAGCGAAAAAGATGTAAAAGCTAAACTTACAAACTCTGGTGTTTTTTTAGAGTCACGCTTAAAAAATGCTCAAAACCCACAACTAGAACTAAAAAACACACTCACAAAGCTTCAAGCTTTAGTAGCTAAAAGCTCTGTCTATGAGGTAAAATCTTTAACTAAACACATACAAACTCTTCTTGACACTCCCATACTTAAAAATGCTAGCAACCAAGCTCAACTGCTACCTCAAGCTGATAACAAACAGTTACTTACTCTTCTATCACGAGGTGTTGAGAAGATTTTGCAAACTCTTCAAAGCAACATTAGTGAAGCAGATGCTAAGCTAGTTGACGCAAAATCAGCTGATCCAAAAACCGTAGATGTAAAGAAGCTAGATGTGCTTTTTTCTAAAGAGATAAGAAGTGAGATAAGCAAACTAAATGCACTAGATGCACCACTAAAACTACAAACCCAGCAAAATATAAAAGAGATTATCGCAAACGATACAAAATCACTTCTACTTCAAACTAGAGAAGAAGTAGTAAAATCATCTACTCCTAACCAAGCTGAGATACTAAAACACATCGACAAACTAGCTCTACAAATAGACTACTTTCAACTAGTCTCGCATCTATCAAACTCATCATCGCTCTATCTTCCTTTTTCATGGCAAGAGTTACAAGATGGACAGATAGAGCTAAAAAAAGATGTAGATGATAAGTTCTACTGCGATATTTCGCTAAATCTTGTAGAGTATGGAGAGCTAAATCTAAAGCTAGTTTTGTATGAAGAAAACCAGCTAAACATCAAAGTCTTATCAGATAACGCAAAACTAAAAGAGCTAGTAAAACAAAACATCCCAACACTTCGCTCTGCACTAATTGGTTCAGATATCACTCCGCGAGAGATCCGCATACAAGATGCCACAAAAAAAACACCTACAACTGCCTATGAAGCCTCAACGCAGAGTATAAACATAGGTTTTGAGATAAAAGCATGAAAAAAAAAGCAGCAGCACTAAGATACGACACCGACAAAGAATCAGCTCCTAGAGTTATAGCAAAAGGGGAAGGAGAAAGTGCAAAAAACATTATAAAAATAGCCGAACTTCATAATCTTCCCATCAAAAAAGATGAAGACCTCATAGAGCTACTATCTAAAGTAGAGATAGATAAAGAAGTTCCTGAAGCACTATATAAAGCAGTTGCAGAAGTCTTTAGCTTTATCTATAAAACGACAAGAGATAAGAAATAGAAAAACCAACAATTGACAAATAATTTCTTTTTGATTAAAATGGCACATATATGTACACTTATACTAGGAGATTATTATGGCACAAGTTACTATTTATATGGATAATAATTTAGAAAAAAAGATAAAAGAGTTAGCACTAGGTGCAGGAGTTTCTATAAGTAAGTTTATTTCTAGCGCGCTAGAGCAAAAAGTAAACAATAACTGGAATCCAGAGACGGCGAAGCTAGAAGGAAGTAGGAATGAGTTTATTACACTTGAAGAGATAAGAGCCTCAGATGCACAAGATGCTTGCAGAGAAACTTTATAATGTATCTGCTTGACACAAACACTCTTATATATTTTTTCAAGGGAATTGGAAATGTAGGCAAAAAACTTTTGTCACATTCGCCAAAAGAGATATTTATACCTAGCATCGTGGTCTATGAGCTAGAAGTAGGTATCGCAAAATCCTCCTTACCAAAAAAGAGAACCCAGCAACTCTCCACTCTCTTACAACAAATTACCATCATAGATTTTGGCATAAAAGAGGCTAAAAATGCAGCTTCTATTCGTGCAACTTTAGAGCAAAATGGTAACCCTATAGGTCCTATAGATATTCTCATAGCTGGATGTGCAAAAGCAAATGGACTCACGCTTGTAACTCATAATACAAAAGAGTTTTCTCGTGTTGATAATATTAATCTAGAAGATTGGTTTTAAAACCTTTACTCTCAGCTTCACTTGTCTTTACTTCTTATTATTTAAATTAATCTATTTAATATTTCATAAAAAAATCAATATGCTAATTTTAAAAGGTTAAATTATAAGGATAAAGAGATGTATCACATTTTCTAATTGTTTAAGTTAACATAAAATTAACACAACCTTACTATAATTGAAGTTTAAAAATTCCTTACCTAAAATTAAGTTTGACGACTACAAGGTAAGGAATGGCGGCAAGCACCAATGTTATTTTATCATAATTATTTAAATCATCATATTATATTCCTTGGTGCCATTTTATCAAACATATTCAGGAGAGAAGAATGATAAAAATAAATGGTATCGGCTTATCAATAGTTGCAGCAGCAACTATATTTAATACACTACATGCAGACTCGGTTGATTTAGGCGATGTATCTGTTACTGCAACAAAAACACAAAGAAAAGTTTCCGATGTTCCAGCTAGTATCAATATTGTTACGCAAAAAGATATTGAAAATTCAGTTGCTTTAAGCGCAAATGAACTTTTAAAAAATGTTGCCGGTTTAAATATACGAAATAGTATGGGATTAATGTCAGTAGGAACTACAAACAAGATATTTATGAGAGGATTTGGAGGAAGTGACGCTCGATCACTACTGCTTATAGATGGCGTACCGATGAATGACCCATATACGGGTGCTGCAGAGTGGAATCAGATTCCGATGAGTTCAATACAAAGAATAGAGGTAGTTAAAGGTTCAGGTTCTTCACTGTATGGTTCAAATGCTATGGGCGGTGTTATTAACATTATTACTAAAAAACCTAAAGAGCAAAAAACTGATGTTAGCCTTAGTTATGGAGATATGAATACGAAGATAGGTTCAATAGCAACAAGTGGAAAAATTGACAAATTTGGTTATTTTTTATCTGGGCAAATGGCAAAAAGTGATGGATATGTAGCCGATGTAGCTGCCAATCAAAAAAGTAATACTATTAAAAGAGGCGTTGAGAGGGAAAATGCAAATTTAAAATTTTCATACGATATCGATGATAGCTCAGACATCAGTGCTTCATATATTTATTATCACAACCAAGCCATAGGTGTTTTAGATGTACCGGGCGGATATAACCCTTATGAGCAGACAATGCATACACTTCAAGCAAGATATGCAAAATATTTTGATAATTCCTCTGATATGAAAATTACTATTTACTCTAAACCTGGTGAAAATTCGTATGACTCATTAAAATATGATGCTACTTATCAAACAGAATTAGTATATAAAGATGTAGGCAAAACAGATGATTTTGGTAGTACTTTACAATATACTTATCCACTTGAAAATCATGTAATAACTACGGGAATTGATTATAAAAATAGTTATGCCGAAAAAGAAGATACTTATGCCTCAAGTGATGTTATATTAACAAAAGGAAGTCAAGATTATTACGGTGTTTTTGCACAAGATGAGTGGTTTGTAAATGAACAGTTTATTTTAAATATCGGTGCGAGAGTGGATTATTATAAAAATCATAGCGGTGAAATGCACGATGAAGTAAACAGCATTGATACTATATATGAAAATAAAAGTTTTAATGCCTTCAGTCCTAAGATTGGAGCAGTTTATCATGCAACAAATTCAACATCTATAAGAGCCTCTTTGGGTAAAGCATTTAGAGCACCTACTGTAAATGATCTTTATAGAGATTGGATTTCTTATTCTAAAGTATATGCCGGAAACCCCAACTTAGACCCGGAAACTGTAATCTCTTATGAAATAGGGGTAGATCAAAAGATTGGTGATGGCAATATTCATATTACTGCGTATAAAAGTGATGCACAAGATTTTATATAGTCTATAGATCCACTTGATCCATCAAGTACTAATTACAAAGAAAAAACTAATGTAGGTGAGGTTGAGATTCAAGGAGTAGAGTTTGAAGCTGATTATACTTTTACAGATGCTTTGAAAGTACTGGCTAACTACACATATAATGAATCAAAAATCAAAAAATTTGAAGCTAACAGTGCGCTTGAAGGGAAATATTTAACACATATTCCAAAAAATAAAGCTTCAGTTTCTGTTGAATATATGAATCCAAAATTTATTAATATAATCGCTAGCGGAAGATATCTAGGGAAGCGTTACAGTGATGATTCAAATACTGAATCAAAAGCATATGAAAGTTATACTTTGTATGATATAAAATTATCAAGGAAAATCACTAAAAATAGTCAATTTGAAGTGAGTGTAAATGACTTATTTGATAGCGGGTATGTAGAATATTATAATTCTCCCGGTAGAGTTGTAATGACAACATTTAAAATGAGCTTTTAATGATGAAATTAATAACTTTACTTAGAAGTCTGGTCTTTGTAGTACTTTTTTTAATGGTTCCTTGTTTTGTCAATGCTTCTATATGGATTCATCAAGAAAATATTAAAAAAGAAGGTAATGTTTATAAAAAAGAGTTTTTTATAAACGAAGGTATATTTCCAAACGGTAATAAAGTCAAAAATCTAAATAAATCAAAAATTTATATTAGAGATATGGATGATAATATTATTGAAGAAAATATTATTAATGGAGAAATACCATTTAATATGCCGCTTAAAGGGAGTTATCATATTTTTGTTCAAGATACCTATATTGAAAATAAAGTATTGCACGTTAGGTTATCAAAAATAAGAGCTTATAATACTAACGGCGATATTAAAAGTTCTATAGTAAAAGAGATACGGGGCAGAACGGTAGGATCACATTATGGGAAAACACCGCTAAAAACAATACCTTTTGAGATAATAATGCAAAAGCCGATAAAGAACCATCATATCAACTGCTGCCTTTATTCTGGAGACATAGCAAGATTTCAAGTATATTTTAAAGGAAAATTACAAAATAACATACCACTAACTGTTATAACACAGCTTGGATGGACAAATGAAGTATTGCCTTTAGATGAGGGAATGATATCTTTTGAAATTCCTCGTGATAAATATGTAAGTATTGCCGTCGATAAAAGATATATGGAATCATTACTTATAGAAGCAAATTATACTACCCGAGAATCCGGAACGTATAAGGGAAGCGACTATTCTAAAATAAATTATTCCATGACTATGCCTCTGACATTTCACACCTCACCTCTTGAATATTCTGCAAAACTTCCAGCATATTTAATGGTAGCAGGAGTAATGCTTATTTTTGCGTTGGGAGCGTATTACTACAGAAAAAGAAAACAGAAATTTCATAAAGAAATTTGGTTTGAAGAGGATTAGATGATAAATATCAAAAAAAAGATAAATAACGTCAACCTTAAAAAATTTCGTTTTTGGTTTCAAATAGTTGCGTTTATATTAATTGTTTACGGCGGATACATCGGTTTTGATTTGGGCGATAAACTACCTACTTTTGCGTGTGTTTTTAACTCAGGCATGACAGGCGGAAAGTGTTATCTGGGAATGCTTCAACACGATTTAAAGCATCCGATAGAGTCATTTCTCGGTTTTGCAGGAGTAACATTTTTAATTTCACTTGGTATATTTATCTTATGGCTTGTTTTGTTAAATAAATCGTGGTGTGGATTTATGTGCCCTCTTGGTACAATGCAAGACTGGATAACAAGTTTTAGAACTAAGCTTAAAATCAAATATTCTGAGTATTCCTGGGCAAACAGAAAAAAAATAAAGTCGATTAAATGGGTTCTATTAATTTTACTTTTAATTATTCCTATAATGATTGCAAATTCTGTTTTTGGACTTCCAAAACTTCCAAATGGCCTTTCAATGCCTTTTTGTGATATTTGTCCAGGAAGAATGCTAATTCCTGCTTTTACGGGAGATTTTAATCAATTTTATATTGATTTTTCCTCAACGACAAACATAGTTATGACTTCTTTGGGAATGATTGTTCTTGGGCTTTTTTTGGTTGGTAGTTTTATTAAAACAAGATTTTTTTGTTATTTTTGCCCTATGAGTGCGCTTCATTATGTGTTTTCAAAACAGTCTCTTTTTAAGCTTTACAAAGACGGCAGTAAGTGTACAAAATGTGGAGACTGTTATACCGCTTGTGACATGGATATTTTGGAGATTGCAGATGATGT
>Ga0172377_10009181_pt1 | contig 10132 bp, 6 predicted proteins | sample Pumphouse3metaG_FD_119749 | JGI IMG/M metagenome (GOLD analysis project Ga0172377, IMG submission 119749) | Leachate microbial communities from a municipal landfill in Southern Ontario, Canada - Pumphouse #3 metaG | ecosystem: Engineered > Solid waste > Landfill > Unclassified | place: Canada... | reverse complement strand
GTTTATTTCATCGGCGTGAATTTTAGGTTTCAGCCCCCACTTTAGCCCCGCTTCCAGCACTTTTCGCGACTGCGCGACCGTAAATGCTTTTTTTTCGGTGAACACGTCGTTAAACTGCGCCAACCCGCTTTTCGCCACTTCGGGTATCCAAACTTCGCAAATTTCATCTACAAATTTGTCGGGGTCACTCAGTCTGTCGACCGGTATGGCGTGCGCACCCATAAAAGTAGATATAATTTTTACGGGGTATTCTTCTTTAAGCATCGCCGCGACTCTCAGCATTTTAAGCTCGTTTTCGAGGTCTAACCCATACCCGCTTTTAATTTCGATAGCGGTTATGCCGGTTTCCATGGCCTGCTCAAGTCTGTAAGCCGATTCGGCAAATAGCTCACCTTCGCTCATTTCTCTGACCGCGTTTGTTGTTCGCAGTATTCCGCCGCCCGCTTCAAGAATTTCAAGGTATGTTTTTCCCTGCACGCGCATTTCAAATTCATCGGCGCGATTGCCCCCATAAACCAAGTGCGTGTGCGAATCTACAAAGCCCGGTAATGCCGTTAAGCCTTCTCCGTTATAAAACCTTGTATCGGGAAGGATTTCTACGTTAGCCGTCAGTTCAGCAGCGTTTCCCACCCAAACGATTTTTCCGTCTTTTGAAGCCACAGAAGCGGTTTTCAGTTCTTCTACGTTCCAGCCGGCTTTTGTGCCTTTTCCTTTATAAAGATTTGTGTAAAGCACCGCACATTCGAGATTGTGCAAAACAAAATCAGCTTTTTGTTTCATTTTAAACCAGCTTAACCTTTCTTTCTACGTGCTCAAAAAGGCTGTTGTTCCATAGCAAGTCTTTTGCCGTTCTCAAGTCGGGAGCAAGAACTCTGTCTTCTTCAAGAGCGGGCACCGACTCTCTGAGCAACTCATAGGCAGCGGCTGTGCCATTCCCCATTTTAAGGGGCTTAACGAATTCATAGGCCTGAGCGGCGCTCAACCATTCGATTGCAAGCACCTGCGCCGTATGCTCGATGATCTTGCCGGCTTTTCTGGCGGCTATGCTGCCCATGCTCACGTGATCTTCCTGGTAAGCCGAAGTCGGTATTGAATCAACAGATGCGGGGTGCGCCAACACTTTATTCTCGCTGACCAGCGCCGCAGCGGTGTATTGAATAATCATCAGGCCCGAGTTAACACCCGGGTTAACCGACAAGAAGGGCTTTGTTTCGTTAATCAGCGGGTTCAATAGCCTGTCAATACGCCTTTCACTGATGTTAGCGAGCTCAGACATAATGATTCCGAGGTAATCGGCGGCAAAGGCTATGGGCTGACCGTGAAAATGGCCGCCCGAAATGATTTTATCTTCGCTCAAAATGATCGGGTTGTCAGTAACGGCGTTAATCTCGATTGTCAGCTGATCTACAAGATGGTTAAGGTTTTCGCGGGTCGCACCGTGCACCTGAGGAATACAACGCAGACTGTAAGCGTCTTGCACCTTAGTGCAACCGATATGGCTGTTGCGCACTTCTGAACCTTCAATACACGAAAGCACGTTTTCAGCCACCTGAGCCATTCCCGGGTAAGGGCGCAGCGCGATAAACTCAGGGTCAAAAGGCTTCGTTGAGCCCTTAACCATTTCTAAGGTCATGCTCGCAATAATATCGGCAGACTTAGAAATATGCATAGAGCGATATAAAGCCAACGCGGTAACACCTGCCATAACAGCGGTTCCGTTAATTAAGGCAAGCCCCTCTTTTGCTTCGAGACAAATAGGCTTCAACCCGGCTTTTTGAAGGGCCGGCAACGCGGGACAAATTGAATGACCGTCTTCGCATAAGACCTCGCCTTCGCCCATCAAAACAAGTATAATGTGCGATAAAGGTGCCAAGTCACCCGAACACCCCACCGAACCTTGCTGTGGCACATGAGGCACCACGTCGCTGTTAAGCAACGCGGTCAACGCTTCAATCAATTCGGGGCGAACGCCGCTTACGCCGTGCAGCAAAGAATTAATTCTTACAACAATCGAGGCTCTTACCGCATCGCGAGGGTAAGGGTCGCCCACTCCTGTGGCGTGGCTTCTTATCAAGTTTACTTGTAATCTTTGCAAATCAGATTTGTCGATTCGGGTATTGCAAAGATGACCAAACCCTGTTGTAATACCGTAAACGACACGTTCTTCTTTAATTATTTTTTCGACTATTTCGCGAGATGCCTTAACTTTTTTCATTGACTCGGGACAAATACTGATTTTTTCGCCCTGAGATATTTTCCAAACTTTTTCTATTGTCAAGCTATTGCCGTTAAGTTCAATCATTCTTAATGTCCCTTTTAATTATTTTACATTCCCTGGGGCTCTGTCGAAGCCGGTTCTCCCGGGTTCATGCCTATGTAACGTTTGTTTTCGTATATGGTCCAGCCGTTCATACGCCCGGTTTTTGTTTTATATGGGGCCGTGACAGTTCCGCCCTTAGCATCATATTTGTACTGACCGAAAAACTGCACAGTGTGGCCCAATTCAAATCTAATGGTTTCAGAGGCTTGAATCGGGTAAACAAAGTCAAAATCAATTTTTCCGTCGCGGGTTTTGACTCTGCAGCTTACGGTATCTGTGGCAACTACAGGGTAAACCTGCATTATATTGCCCCCGTCGCGCACATCGACATCTACAAGTTTCTGTTCAAAGGCATCGGCAACGGTTAAATCCCGGCTTAAATAGTTTGCCAGCATAAATATTGTAAATACTACCAAGGGAATGGCAACTAAGATGGCTTTATCTTGCCAAGTTAGCTCCGGAGGTCTCTTAACACTCAAGGTAACACCTCCGTAAACCGTCTTCGATAGCGTCCCACAGCGTTTCGACGCCTTCCATGCCCACAGAGATACGAACTAACCCGTTTGTGATACCGCGTTCAATTCGCGCTGCTTCGGGAACACCGGCGTGAGTCATGGATGCGGGGTGCTGAAAGTATGTTATTACGCTTCCCAGACTGACTGCAAGCTCTGCCGGGGTGGTATAAGATGCAAAGTAATCCATAAGTTTTCGGGCCGGTTCGAAGCCGTCTTTGAGTTCAAGTGAAATCATGCCGCCGCCTAAGCGCATTTGTTTTTTAGCCAGCTCATAGTGAGGGTGAGAGGTCAACCCGGGGTAAAAAACTCTCTCAACTTTTGGATGATTTTCGAGTCGTTTTGCCAGTTCTATGGCGCTTTCGCAAGCTCTTTTTACTCTTAGATGGAGTGTTTGCAAACCTTGAGCGTTTAACCAAGAGTCAAAGGGACTGGGCGTGGGGCCAAAATCTTTGTAAACCGGGAACACGCCGGTGCTCATAAATTCATAGGGGCCTATGATTACGCCCGCAACGCTTGTAGAGTGACCGTTCACGTATTTTGTAAGGCTTTGCACCACTATATCTGCGCCCAATCTGAAAGGCTGCTGCAAATATGGTGTGGCAAAAGTGTTGTCAACTACCAATGCAATACCTTTCGGCTGCGTGATTTTAGAAATAGCCTCTATATCAGACACTTTAAGTGTCGGATTATCGGGTGTTTCCATAAAGAACATGACAATTTTAGGATTATTTTCGATTGTCTTTTTTACTGTTTCGAGGTCTGATGTGTCTATAAAATGTGTTTTGATTCCGAATTTTTCGAGGCTTCTGAAGAAGCTGTCTGTGCAGCCGTAAACGCAGCCGCAAAGTATTTCGTCGCCGCTTTTAACCATTGCCAAAGTAGTGCAGGCAATGGCCGACATTCCCGACGAACAAACAAGCGATGCTATGGTAGGCCTTTTTTCGTCAGCGGCCAGAGCGGCATCGATTAAATGCTGACAATCAAGCTGAAAAAGAGCTTTTTCAAGATATTCGGTTGTAGGGTTCCCGAGGCGGGTATAAATTCTCGCGTAGGGTTTTTCTCCGCTTTGCGATATGCCTAAGAATCTGTCTGCTCCGTCTTTCACATTTCTGAAACTAAACGTTGACTTTTGTGATATTGCGGGCAACCCGGTGCCAACGCCGATAGCCGAAAATTTTTCTTCGGATAAAAACTTGTCTTGAGCGCGGGCGTATTTTTCTTTTCTTTCTAACCAACCTTCAAACCAAGAGAGCTTACTCATTCCTTACCTCCGACAAATTGGACTGCAATCAGTCTATAACTAAATAATAGTTCGGTCAAATAAAAAAGGGCGCTTTTGACTTTTTATTTGTATGCGTGGTAAGATTCTGACACCGAAAATGAATAATACTATTAAAAAAACACTGCTGTTGGTTATAATGGTCTTTACGGCTTTGTCTGCCTTTGCACAGGCGCGACATGGCAAGTATTTTTTCTACCCGCTGACAGGGCGCTCGGTTTTATCGCGCACTTCGGGCTCAACTTGGCTTGCCCTTCAAAAAGCACAACCTGTAGAAATTAAGGTTGGCGATCAAATTAACGTAGAAGGCGACGGCAGGGGCGAATTGCATTTTCCTGACGGCAGCGTCGTTCGCATGAAAAACAACGCAATGGTCACAGTGCTTCGCTATGGAATTTCCCTTAGACTCGGCTATGCATGGATGAACATCAGACGCAGCACCGACACTTTTTATACGGTAACCCCGCTGGGAACCTGCCGTGTCTTAGGCACTTCGTTCGACGTTGACGTTGACAGGTTCGGGAAAAGCCATGTGCGAGTTTTTGAGGGAATCGTAGCTGTTAGCGCAAACGAAAGCGCCTCTCAAAAGCAACTTGTATTGCAGGCGGGAATGCGCACCAACGTTGCGGATAAAACGAAAGTCAACGACAAACCCGACAAATTCAGCAGCCAAACAATCGCAGCCGCCATTGCCTCAGAGTGGGAGCCCCGACAGTTTGTCAAAGAGACGTTGCCCGAGGTTGCGCCATATTTGAGACAAGAAGTCGAAAAATACGAAGCGCCGGCCGAAACGGTTTCGAAGGCGCAAGATTTCAAAAGCGCTGTGCGGCAAAGGTCAGAGTTTCAAGAGATGCTCATGCGCCGCAATTTGGCGAAAGACTCGGTAATAGGCGGCTACACAAGTGCTTTTGGCGAACCCGAGAGTGGCAACGACACTTTGAGTTCAGACAAAAACCGCGCCGACCGCGAATATTTGTCCGTTCGCAATCGTCTGTTAAGGCTTCAAGGCGAGATTATGCAATCGGAAATGCAGATTAAGGGCATGATCGCGGAAAACATTAACACCATAACGCAAAGGCGCAAAATTAGCGAAGCGCAGTCAAATTTGCGCAGTTTGCAGCTTGAGCACCGAGTTTTGCAGAATCGTCTCAGAACTATCGAGAACTTTAAAAGGCGATAATTTTTTAAGCAAAAAAAAAGCCCGCCCGACTTTTGCCGGGCAGGCTTAGATTCGATTATTCAGAGCCCAACAGTTTCATTATTGATTTAGGTATTATGTTGGCCTGATTGAAGACAGAAGAGCCGGCCTCATTAAGCAGCTGATACTTTGCGAGATTTATAACCTCGGCGGCCATATCTGCGTCTCTGATGCGCGACTCGGCGGCACTCAAATTAAACGAAGTGTTTTGAGCTACGTTTATCGAATACCCGAGCCTGTTCATGTAAGATCCCATGCGCGCGCGTTCTGATGAAACTCTCGCCAAAGCCTTGTCAATACTGTCTAATGCTTTTTGAGAATTTTCAGCAGTTGTCAAGTCTAAGTTGTCAAGACCGAGACCCGACAAAGACATGTCACCTATTGCCAAACGCATCATATCGCCTGAACCGGCACCGAGCTGAAATCTTGAAGCGGAATCGGCAATTTTGAGATTCGCCGTTGAGTCACCCGAACCGTATGCCGTGCCGGCTTCTAAGCCGAACTTATCTTTAAGCTCTGCCGCGAGAGTTGAACTCGCTGTCATGGTCAGCGTCAGCACACTGTTTGAGGTGCCATTGTTACCTATTTGGTAATCTGTAAAAGTCAACGCGTCGTTTATTACTTCGAATTTTGCAGAAGAACCGAGTTTTGCGTTAATTTCTGAGGTCAACTCGGAAACAGTTTTTAGATCTGCCGCAGTAGCGGCACTAACCGTCTGATAGGCAGTAATTGCCATACCGTCAACCGCAAATTTCACAGCAAAACTATCAGCATCGGCATTGTATTTGCTGACACCTCTTACACGGCTTTCAGCATCGATGTTCCCGTCTGCAAAGCCCGTATAATTGTTGTCGACAATACCAAGTTTAGCAGCATTGCTTGATTTAACAGTGAATGTCCCGTCTGCGCCCGGATCGGTTGGGTTATAAGAGATTCTTAAATTTCCGTCAACCGCCGTAGCTGAGACACCTTTTCCCTTTATTGCACTGCCCGCGTCTTCTGCTTGGCCGTTAATGCTTCTTACTATACCTTCGAGCGACCAGTCGCCCGCTGCAACCGTTATGGTCAGCTCGTCATCGCCCAAATCAAGGGTAAAGTTCTGGTTCGCATCAAGCTTTACGCCGTCAACAATGCCACCCACGCCCGAGATTTGAGCCGCCTGAGAAGTAAATTTCACGTCTATTCCTTCTAACAAGCCGCTCACAACATTTTCAGAAGTAACAACATTCTTCGAATTGCCGTAAGAATCACTTATATTTACAGATACTTGGCTATTTACAGATTGTCTTGCGACCGTAAAGCCCAAGGCATCGGCAATTGTTTGATTTCCCGCTATTCCGAAATTACCGTATTGGCCTCTTAATCCCGAAATCAGATTCATGACCCCGCTCTTGCCGTCACTGCCCGCCATAAACGAAGCTGAAGAACCGGTGAGCCCGAGCCCCGAAACCAAGGCGTTTTGAAACGAAGAGGCCAAGTCATTCAAAGTCATAGAGCCATTTACGGAAACGCCGGCACTTTTGCCGTTTCCCGTTAAATATATGTTTCGACTTGAATCAAGCATAAAGCCGCTTTCGTTGTAAAATGCCGATATCTCGTTGAGCTTTGTGGCTCCCGACACGCTGCCTCCGTCTTTAGCCGAAAACAAAGCGCTTTGCTGTAATTGAGCCACCCCGCCTGACATGGTCGCCAAGCTTATAGTATAGCTTCCGCTTTCAGAAACCGCACCTCTCGCGATAGCTTTTACAGACTCTGAACCTGAGCTGGTCAAAGCCGCGCGATTACCGTTCAACAACCTTTTAGTGTTGAACTCGGTAGAATTCGAGATACTTTCGATCTGTTTTTTCAGCTCGTCAACCTCGTTTTGAATCTCCATTCTGTCATCGCCTGTCAGCGTATCGTTCGCTGAAGCCAACGCCAGCTCGCGCATACGCTGAATGATACTTTGAGTTTCACCCAAAGCACCTTCTGCCGTTTGCACCATTGATATGCCGTCTTGAGCATTGAGCCCTGCCCTGTCTAATCCTCGAATTTGCCTTCGCATGGTTTCGCTGATTGCAAGGCCGGCGGCATCATCTCCGGCATTAAGTATCCTAAGCCCTGAGCTGAGCCTGGATATTGATGTCTCGAGCCGCGCCCTTGTCCTGTTGAGGTGCAATGACGATGACTCTGCCATCGAGTTTTGGTTAATACGCAGCGACATTTTAAAAATTCCTCCTTGAAATTGAATTTTGTTAAACTGCGGAAAGCATCCGTTGCTCCGCGCGCTACAGAACAAAATCTAAGCCTTTTGCAACTTTACTTTCTTATTCTTTCAAACGTCGCTGCTTGTTCGTCAGAATAATCAATAACTTTGCTTCAAGGCGTTTTTTTCTAAAGTCCAAAATCCACGGCATCGGCAAACACGCGCCTTAAGCGCATGAATGCCGAAAATCCGTGGTTTTGTTGTTATTTGAGCAATGAAAGGGCATTTTTGGGCGAGTTGCTCGAATGGGCCGACAATACCGCTCCCGAGTTTATCATCAGCTGTGACTTCGTAACAGAGATCATTTCAAACGCGGCCTCAACACCGGTTACCGAACCGGTATCCGCTGCGGTAAGATTGTTCGACATGCTCTGCATATGATTCAAAGCCGATTTAAAGTTTGAAAGTATTCCCTTGAACTCTGTTCGTTCATCGAAAATAAAGTTCAAAGCTTTATCAAGCACCGAGATAGATTTGTTTGCGCCATCTGATGAGTCGATCTCCACTTCTTCGAGCCCCAGAGATTTTTCGGATATCTCCTTTGTCGGAATCTGTATAGTTTCGCCGGCCTGCAATGCCGCTGCCAACTCATTAAACGAGAACTTTGAATTTATAGCTATGGCTGCGGTAACACTGCTGTATGAAGTGGTCGAAACCGATACAGATATACCACTGCCGTCTAACAGTTTATGTGAGTTATACTCTGCTGAACTTGAAATGCTGTCAATCTTAGATTTAAGCTCTTTAATCTGACTCTGAAGTTTTCCCCTTTGTTCATCAGGGAGTTTCCCGTAAGAGGACTTAAGAGCCAGCTCACGCATTTTTTGAAGAATATCCTGCGTGTCGCCTAATGCATCGTCTGATTTCTGAAGCATCGAGATCCCCTCTTGGGCCCCAAGTTCGGCAGCAGTAAGAGTGCGCAATCTGCTTGAAAACTTATCCGAAGCAGGCTGTGCAACCCCGGTCTTTAGAACTTTCTTAGGACCTGAGCTTAGATTATTTATCGAGGTCTCCAGCTTCTTCTGCATAACAGAAGAAGCTGATAAGCTCTGACTCGATAAAATGTTTTGTTTTATCGATAACATGACAATTCCTCCGTGAATTGTAAACTATTTATGTGATACGCTTCCCTGCGGTATCACGCAAGTTTATCCAGTATTTACATCTTCAAACCCGAACTTACCTTCACCCGAGAAGTGAAAGAGCGTTCTGCGGAATTGCATTTGCTTGAGCAAGCATTGATATACCGGCCTGGCTAACAATCTGGTTTCTGGTATATTCAATCATTTCTTTTGCCATGTCTACGTCTCTTATTCGGGATTCGGCAGAAGTCAGATTGCTTCCTGTGTTCTGAAGGTTGTTAATTGTGTAGTCGAGTCGGTTCTGGTAAGCGCCGAGTTTAGAGCGTTCGCTGCTAACCTTGTCAAGGGCCTGGTTAAGCTTTTCTAACGATTTTTCGGCACCGTCAACGCTTGTGAGGTCGATTTTATCTAAGCCAAGTGCTTTAGTGCTCATGTCAGCGATACCGATTCTCATGTTGTCACCGGCGTCTGCACCTATCTGCAACTGAGCTTTTGTATCAACGACGTGCATCTTGAATGAAGAGTCGCCCGAGCCGTATGATGTAACATTTGCCAGGCCGAACTCTGAACCCACACTGTTACCGGAGGTCATATCCATTTTAACAACGCTCTTCACGCCGTCAGCGTTTGTTCCGACCTGGGTTGAAGTGAACACCATGGAGCCATTCACCACATCGGCGCGCACATCTACATTTTTGTTTGCCAAAGTCGAATTGACGCTTGCAATAAACGATTCGATCTCTTTCAAATCTGCCGCAGTGGTAGCAGTTAACGTATTATAGCTGATAGCTGCTGTCGCCACGTCTCCGTCACCGTCGCTAATCTTCACATTTAGCTTAGCAGCATCGACAGCGTTTGCTTGAGCGCGTATAGCTTTAGTAGCGTTTGAGATGAGTGAAGAGAAAGCCCCCTGTGCATCGGCAACATCGGCTGATGTAGTTGCAGTCGATAATTCATAACCGCTTTTAACAGGCACTAAGGAAGACCCGACTTTTTCTGCCAGTGCTTCCATTGCATCCGCAACCGCATCAAGGGCAGTAGCCGTGGCAGAAGAAAAGGCTCCGGCTCCAGTGATTGCAGTTTTAAGAGCACTTGCCTCAGTATCTGCAATATCGGCATTTGCTATTATATCATCTGCAAGCCCTGATAATAAAGCTGAAAGAGTAGCTCCCGCAGAAGCAGTTTTGTCATAAGCATAAGTTCCGGCTACACTTGAAATAAAAGTCTTAACAGCAGAAAGATCTGCCTTAGCAGCGTCTAATGTTTCTTTTGCTTTCAATCTTGTATCGCTGTATTTACTGATGCCCTGAATTGCTTTTGACGAATCTTTTGCACCGGTTACAAACCCGTTGTATTCGCCGTTATAAATACCTATTACGTCAGCAGAGGCGTCAGAAATGGTAATTTTTGTTCCGTATTCTTCAGGCGGGTTTGCGGGGTTGTAATTGATTCTGATTTCGCCGTCAACCACTGAAGCTGAAATACCGTCATAC
>Ga0172377_10009180_pt1 | contig 10133 bp, 6 predicted proteins | sample Pumphouse3metaG_FD_119749 | JGI IMG/M metagenome (GOLD analysis project Ga0172377, IMG submission 119749) | Leachate microbial communities from a municipal landfill in Southern Ontario, Canada - Pumphouse #3 metaG | ecosystem: Engineered > Solid waste > Landfill > Unclassified | place: Canada... | reverse complement strand
CAGTCGCAAAGGTCGAATGCAGCGCAAAAGCTTGCTTTTGCATTGCTGAGACCCGGCGACTGGGCGAAGCCCACTATTGTGATGTGTTATTGACAATTTCATAAAAATGAATTTTTAGAGGTATCCTAAAATGATCCGTTCGCTATACCTTTCTTCGATGCGCAATCTCCGCGAAGGAAATTGGACGTTCGGGGATGGCATAACGATTATTTCTGGAAAGAACGGAACGGGGAAAACGACGCTTTTAGAAGCGGTGTACCTTCTCTGCGAAGGGTTTTCTTTTAGAAGCCGCAATCTGAATGACCTTATCTCCTGGAACTTACAGGAGATGATTCTGAGGGGCGAGCTCTTCCTTTCTGCGGACGAGCCCTCTATTTTATCTCGTGCGATTTCCATTAACCGGGCGCGGGGAATTACCGCCAAAAAGGATGGTGTGGAATGCAAGAGTGCATCCGCCTTTTTTGGTAACATTCCTGCGGTGATAATGCAACCGGCCGATATGGAGATGGTCCGCGGCGCACCCGAAAACCGCCGCCGTTATCTGGACGAACTTCTGTGCTTTAAGAATGCCCGGAATGCGGACTTGCTCAGGCGTTACCGCCGCGTACTTTTGGAGCGCAACCAATGGCTGAAGCAGAACAAGCTCGGCGAAGCTGTCGGCGGTGAAGATCTTTTTTCGGTGCTCACACAGCAATTGATGGATCTAGCGGCAAAGCTCTGGGTGGAGCGCTTTGCTCTCGTTAATGAAATTGCTCCTATAATTTGTGCGTATTACGAACGTCTTGCGGGTACTGCGGATGAAGTGGCTGTATCGTATAAAAGCTCGGTGGATTTCTCTTCGGAAGTTCTCGAGAAATCGTTGCGCACAAAATTTGCCGAAAAATTGGATACGCTCGACTTTGCAGAACGGATGCAGGGAATTACTTTAGCGGGCCCGCATAAGGATGACCTATTTCTCTCCTTGCATGGACACGAGATGCGCTATTCGGGTTCCCAGGGGCAATGCCGTAGCGCGACAATAGCCCTCCGGTTCGCAGCCTCGGATATTGCGAGTTCCCATTTAGCGTCTCCCGTTCTTCTGCTGGACGATGTTTTTGCAGAGCTCGATCCCTTTCGCCGTATGGCCGTTTCTGAACTCATCCGCCAAAAGAAATGCCAAGTTTTTGTGGCGGCGCCGCGCGCCGAGGATTTGCCGTTTACTGCAGATGCGGAAATTCGGATGTAAAAGAACGATTGCTAAGATTCATCCGGTATTGTTTGCTTTTTCAGGCAGAACATCCGGCGGGGAATTTCAAGATTACCCAGATTCATTCCCTAGAATAGTGCACAAATGTCTATATTTGGGGCATGGCTCGCGCACGCAAAACGATCAGTCCGGATCCCTACCAAAAACAGATACTAAAAAAACTTACTCCTGAACAGAGTAGGCCGGGGACGCTTCCGCAATTTTTGGAGCCGACGCGGGCCGAATTCGATTTGCAGAGTCCGTACAATGCTTCCGGCGACCAGCCCCAGGCTATAGAGGAACTTTGCCAAGGATTTAACCGCGGCGAGAATTTCCAATGCCTTCTGGGCGTCACGGGTTCGGGCAAGACTTTTACGATGGCGAATGTCATAAAGAGCGTGGGAAAGCCAACGCTCGTGCTTTCTCACAACAAGACGCTTGCGGCCCAGCTCTACCAGGAATTCAAGGCGTTCTTCCCGAATAATGCGGTGGAATACTTTGTAAGCTATTATGATTATTACCAACCCGAGGCGTACATCGTCCATACGGATACGTTCATTGAAAAGGACGCATCCATCAATGATGAAATAGATAAGCTCCGGTTGCGCGCGACAAGCAATCTCCTTACCCGTCGCGATACCATTATCGTAGCGAGCGTGAGCTGTATTTACGGCTTGGGGAGCCCGCGGGAATATTTTGACTTGATGGTGCGCCTCAAGAAGGGCGAGGTCAAGGAACGCGATTTGATTTTGATGGAACTCGTGCACATTCAATATTCCCGCAATGACTTTGCACTAGAACGCGGATCGTTCCGCGTGCGGGGTGATGTAATTGAAGTGTATCCGAGCTATGACGATGTGGGAATCCGCATTGAACTTTTTGGAGATACTGTAGACCGCATCAGCCGTTTTAATTTGTTGACCGGTGAAGCCTTGGAAGAACTTGCCGATGTGCGCATCGCTCCCGCCAAGCATTTCGTGACCCGCGAAGATTCCCGCGACCGCATAGCGCAGGACATCCAGCAAGAACTGAACTTGCGCGTGGAGACCTACGAAAAAGAAGAAAAAGAACTCCGCAAAATGGGGCTTGTGGCTGAAGCGGATATGCGCGTGCTCGCCAAGGCGAGACTGGAAAGCCGTACCCGCTATGATATGGAGATGATCCGCGCCACGGGCGTTTGCTCCGGTATTGAAAACTATTCCCGCATTGTTGAAGAGCGGATGCCGGGAACGAGGCCTTTCACGCTACTGGATTATTTTGGCGACGATTGGCTGATGATGATCGATGAAAGTCATGTGAGCGTCCCGCAGATCGGCGGAATGTCGGAGGGTGATAAGTCCCGCAAGACGACGCTTGTGCAATACGGTTTTAGACTCCCGTGTGCACTCGATAACCGCCCGATGAACTTTGGCGAATTTGAAGCCGTTTACCCGAAGCAGGTGCTTTTTGTGAGCGCGACTCCCGGCGATTATGAACTCCGGAAAACGGGCGGTGCTATTGTTGAACAAATTAATAGGCCGACAGGGCTTCTCGACCCGCAGATAGAGATGTATCCGGTGAAGGGGCAGATGGATGTGCTCCTTAAAAAGCTCGGCGAAGTAACCGCACGCGGTGAACGCGCTTTGGTAACGACCCTTACCAAAAAGATGGCGCAGGACTTGACGGATTTTTTGGTAGAGGCTAATGTGCGTGCCCGCTATTTGCACGGGGAGATTAAAACGCTCGAACGCCACAAACTTCTGAAGGATCTCCGCAAGGGCGACTACGATGTGCTTGTGGGTATCAACCTTCTCCGGGAGGGCTTGGACCTTCCTGAAGTGTCAATGGTGGCGATACTCGATGCGGACAAGGAAGGATTTTTGCGCAATTACCGGAGTCTTATTCAGACGATGGGCCGTGCCAGCCGCAATGTAAATGGCAAGGTGCTTCTGTTTGCCGACGTAATGACAGAAAGCTTGGAAAAGGCCTTGGCCGAAACTAAGCGCAGACGTTCTGTGCAAGAGGCGTTCAATAAGGAACACGGTATCGTACCGCAATCCGTTGCCCGTAAATTAGATGAAGACTTGGAAATGTCGGATCCGCTTGGCGATATTATGAACAAGGGAAAAAAATCGAAAAAAGGCAAGAATGCGGTTGAAATGCCCTCGCAGGTGGAAGATCCGGACGAATTTTCGACTATTGAGGAGTTGGAAGCCAAAATGCAGGCTGCGGCAACCCGTCTTGACTTTGAAGAAGCGGCAAGACTGCGTGATTTAATTCTCTCCCGGAAGGAATAAGCCTTTCCGGGTCTATCCTTTCCCGATTTTTTTGTGTATTTTCAACTGTGAAGAAAACAAAGAGGCCTTTATGCAGCTCAAAAAATTGTCTTTGGCGGCCGTAGCCGCACTCTCACTCACGTTCTTCGCCTGCGGCGGAGATTCCTCTTCCGGGTCTACGGAGGGAGGGAGCAGCAGCAGCTCCTCTTCGAGTTATTCGCAGCCGGTGGATTTGCCGACGGTATCGGGTGATTCGGCGATAACGCTTTCAAATTTTAAAACGGTTCCGGTAACTCAAACGTCCATTAAATTGACGGGTACCGTTTCTGTGAGTGAGGTGGCGGATTCTACGGTTTATTTGGATTCCGTATCCATTAAACTTGCTACTTCCGATGGCTATTTGATGAATGATGTCAAATTCTCTATGAATCCCATAGCGTATTCCAACCGGCAGACATTGAACATTACCAATGAACTTTCGCCAGTCCTGGATCTCACTTCGTTTAACACTTGCGGATCCTATAAAGTTTATCTCATTGTTTATGCGACTAACAAGATTGTGAAGACGGATTCGACGACTTTTTCCAAGTCTGAAAGCCTTTGCGCAACGGAAGAGTCTTCCAGTTCTTCTTCGGAATCGGTAAAAATTGCAATGACGACGCAAACGGTGACGCTTTCTACAAAGACTTCTGCTACGGCTTCTGGCATTGATTTGGACAATATGGTCCCTTATACGTCCGATGCTTTGCAGTCGAATGCGGCATCTATTGATCTTTATGTGTCAAGAGAAAATGGCGAGGCCATACTCTTTACGGGTAAAGAATTGGGAGCGACATCTTATGCCAAGATCGGTGAAGAAGAGAGTGGTTACAATGCCGGTGAGGTTCCGAACCCGGTTTATACAAGCGATTTCTCTTATAATGCAGGTAATTTGACCTATTATGCCGATGACGTTTCTTATGGGAACTTCTATGTAGTAGTTACTCCAGAATATGATGCCGCTACGGGCAAGGGTTTCTTTGTGATTATGACAAATCCGTCTACTGCTGATTCGGACGTTTCTGTCGAACTCACCGTTTGGGGTGTGTGGAATTGATTTCCTGCTAAGGCTTTGCAAGAGAAAAGGCTCCCGTGATGGGAGCCTTTTTTGCTAGATTGTAAACAGAAAACTTATCTCGGAGTTAAAGATGCTTAAAAAACTTTCAAAGTTCCAAGGAATCAAGGGGCCTATCGTCACCATCATCATGGATGGTGTCGGCTATAGTGCAAAGGAAGAAGGCAACGCCGTTGCCCAAGCCCGCAAGCCCCTCCTCGACCGTTTGATGCAAAAGTACAGCCATGTGCTCCTCAAGGCTCATGGAACGGCTGTCGGTATGCCTTCCGATGCAGATATGGGCAACTCCGAAGTCGGACACAATGCGATTGGCGCAGGTCAAGTTTATGAACAGGGCGCGGCTCTCGTTGCCAAGTCCATTGAATCCGGGGAAATTTTCAAGCGCAGCGCGTGGAAGGAAATCGCCGAAAACGCCCGCAAGACGAATGGCACCCTGCATTTCCTCGGACTTTTTAGCGATGGAAACGTCCACAGTAATATCGCCCACTTGAAGGCGATGGTCGCAGAAGCTAAGAAGGAAGGGCTTAAGAAGGTCCGCGTGCATATTCTTTTGGACGGGCGCGATGTTCCCGAAACTTCTGCTCTTGACTACGTAGGCCCGTTTGAAAAATTTCTCGATGAACTCCGCGCTCCGGACTTTGACGTTTGCATTGCAAGTGGCGGTGGACGCATGAAAATTACGATGGACCGCTATAATGCGAACTGGAAAATGGTGGAACTCGGCTGGAAAACTCACGTGCTCGGCGAAGGACGTTTGTTTGCCAGTGCCACTGAAGCAATCAATACGCTTCGCGGTGAGACAAAAGCCATCGACCAAGATCTTCCTCCCTTTGTGATTGCCAAGGACGGCAAACCTGTGGGAACCGTACAAGACGGGGATTCCGTGGTATATTTCAATTTCCGCGGTGACCGCGCAATTGAAATTACCCGCGCATTTGAAGAAGTCAACTTCTCTGAATTTGACCGCGTCCGCGCGCCTAAGGTGGAATATGCGGGCATGCTCCAGTATGATGGAGATCTCAAGCTCCCGAAGCGCTTTTTGGTTCCGCCTCCGGCGATTGAGAATACAAGCGGAGAATGGTTTGCGAATGCGGGACTCAAGCAATTTGCTTGTTCTGAAACGCAAAAGTATGGCCATGTGACTTATTTCTGGAACGGAAACCGCAGCAATAAGTTCGATGGAGAAACCTACCTCGAAATTCCTTCCGATGTCATCCCGTTTGAACAGCGCCCTTGGATGAAGTCCGCAGAAATTACCGATGCGATGATTGAAGCTGTGAAAAGCGGCAAGTACAATACGCTCCGCTGCAATTTCCCGAATGGCGATATGGTCGGTCATACGGGCAACCTCCGTGCTGCAACCATGGCTGTGGAAGCCGTTGACTTGGCCTTGGCCCGCTTCCTCCCTGTGCTCGATGCAATGGGCGGCGTCGCTATCATCACCGCAGATCACGGTAACGCCGATGAAATGTATGAGCTCGATAAGTCCGGCGCTCCTAAGATGAACAAGGATGGTTCCTTCAAGGCGAAGACTTCCCACACGCTTAATCCGGTGCCGTGCATTTTGTACGACAACGTCACCGGCGGCCAAGTTTCCCTCAAAGATGGTTCGTGGGGCCTCTCGAACCTCGCGGCAACTACGGCGAATCTCCTCGGATTTGAAAAGCATGAATCTTGGGATGATTCAATGCTCATCATCAAGTAACCTGCATCGCAATTTGCAAAAGGCTCCTCGAAAGGAGCCTTTTTTGTACCTTTCCTAAAAGGGAAATATGAAATGTTGAATACGGATAAAATAACAAAAAGCCCCTGGCGGATTACGCTTGTTACGAATCCGGATGAGTGTAATTTGCATTGTACGCTCTGCTTTTTGAAACAGAGCGCTTCTCCTTTTGGCAAAGGAGAAATGCCTTTTGAAGTTGCTGAAGCGGCTATCCGCAAATACAGCGCCTGCGGACTTCGTGAAGTAATACCGAGTACAATGGGCGAACCGTTACTTTATTCACATTTTGATGAATTGATTTTACTCTGCCGTGAACTTGGAATTAAATTGAATGTGACGACCAATGGGACTTTCCCCGGAGGTCTGGCCTCTTGGACGGATAAACTCTTGTCCGTATGCCGGGATATCAAGGTGAGCATTTGGGGATTGAAAAAGCAGACGCTGCAACGGCTTTGCCCCGGACTTTCTCTAGAAGAATTTGTGTTGAACCTCGAACGCCTGTCCGTTGCCCGGAAAGAACTTAAAAAACAAGGTGTGCTTGTGAGTTCGCTCTCGCTCCAGATGGCAGTGTGCAAAGAGAATAGAGATGAAGTTACTTTAGTATTGAACTTGGCTTCCCGGTTGGGGTTCGACCGGGTGAAACTCAATCGGGCCGTATTCCTCTCCTGTGCTCCAGAACAAATGAGAAAAAATCTGGAACTGGATGCCGAGGACTGTTACAAAGAAAAAAGTCCTATGCTTGTGGAAGGGACGTTTCTCTATCCTATGGGGAAGACCTCGGTCAGAAGTTGCCCTTTTTTAGGAAAAGAGCTATGGGTACTACCGGATGGTTCGCTAGAAAGGTGTCCAGACCCAGAAAATCTTTATATTTACCCCTCAAAAGGTGAAAAAAGCTGCGAAAAATGCCAATTGTTTCCAAAAAATTCATTCCTTTAAGTTGAAAATAGTTCTATAATTGGTTTAGGCTTCACTTTTAACAGCCTGGATTAATTATGAAAAGCATTTATGTTGGTAATCTCCCTTTTACGTTCCAAGACGCTGACCTCGGCAAGTTGTTCGAGCAGTTCGGTGCTGTGAAGAGCGCAAAGATCATCATGGACCGCGACACTGGTCGCAGCAAGGGCTTCGGTTTCGTTGAAATTGAAGACGATGCTGTTGCCGCTCAAGCAGTCGAACAGCTCAATGGCAAGGATGTTGGCGGACGCCAGCTCCGCGTCAACGAAGCTCAGCCTCGCGAAGCTCGTCCTCGTGGACCGCGCCGCTTCTAATCGAAGTCTGTGATGTAAGATTGGGAGACCGCAATTCTTTGCGGTCTTTCTTCGTTTTAGGGGAAATCTCAAAAATTCATTCGCGGTAAAAAGGGTTGTATTTGTTTCTCTCTTTGTTAGGTTTCGCTTACCTTTGTTTTTGCAAAGTTCTTTTTAGAGGTCTTTCCGCTCCCCAGAGTCTTATTTTCTTGCTCTGGGATTCTTGGTATTGAATAGCAAACATCAAGTATTCTTGCCGAGTTCTAGTTAAATTTCCTTCCGTGAAACTTTTTTGACGTCTCCTTTTTATGAAAAGTTAAAAATTTTATGTCCAAGACCCTTCAAGATTTTATTCCTGCTAAAGATGAACATCTCTCTTCCGAGGATTTGCTCGGTCGCTTTATTACTTGGGCGGAAGAGCGGAAAATTAATTTGTATGAATCGCAGGAAACGGCGATTCTAGAGCTTTTCGATGGCAAGAATGTGATTTTGAATACGCCCACCGGAAGCGGAAAATCCTTGGTGGCTGAGGCGCTCCATTTTATGAGCCTTTCGCTCGGGCATCGTTCCGTTTATACTTGCCCCATCAAGGCGTTGGTGAATGAAAAGTGGATGGCGCTTTGCCGCGAATTCGGCGCGGACAATGTAGGCCTTTCTACGGGCGATGCGACAGTAAATATGGAAGCCCCCATTCTTTGCTGCACTGCAGAAATTTTGGAAAACCGCGCTCTATGCGAGGGTGAACTTCTGAATATTCAAGATGTGGTGATGGACGAATTCCATTACTATTCGGACAAAGAACGCGGAGTCGCATGGCAGGTGCCGCTTTTGACGCTTCCTCAATCGCGATTTCTCTTGATGTCGGCAACGCTCGGCAAGACGGACTTCTTTGAACAGTGCCTTTCGAATTTGACGAAGAAACCCTGCGTGACGGTATCGTCTGCAGTGCGGCCAGTACCTCTCGAGTTTTCATACTCGATGGATGAACTTTCGTTTGCCGTACAGCGACTTGTGAACGAGGGCAAGGCCCCGGTGTACGTTGTGCATTTTACGCAGAGTTCGGCAGCGGAAAGCGCCCAGAATTTTACGAGCCTTGATTTGTGTACAAAAGAAGAGAAGGCGAAGATTGCCGGGGAAATATCAAAGGTCCGCTTTTCAAGCCCGTACGGCCCGGATTTTAAGCGCTTCCTCAAGCAGGGGATTGGCCTTCATCATGCAGGGCTTCTCCCCAAGTATCGCATTTTGGTGGAAAAACTTTCTCAAAAGGGCTTGCTGAAAGTAATCTGTGGGACGGATACGCTCGGCGTGGGAGTGAATGTGCCCATCCGCACGGTTCTCTTTACGCAGCTTTGCAAGTATTCGGGCGATAAAACGGCTATTCTTGCAGCCCGTGATTTCCATCAGATTTCCGGGCGCGCAGGCCGCAAAGGTTTTGATGATGTGGGGTATGTGGTAGCGCAGGCTCCAGAACATGTAATTGAAAATGCGCGGCTTGCTGCAAAGTCTTCGCAATCGGGCAAGAAGTTTGTCAAGCGGAAACCTCCAGAGCACGGTTTTGTACCGTGGGACGAAAGTACGTTCAAACGCCTTATCGATTCTCCGCCTGAGCCTCTTGTGTCCCGCTTTGATGTTTCGCATGGAATGCTCATCAACATGCTTTCCCGAAAAACGGATGGAACGGCTGCGATGCGGAGCCTCATCCGCAACTCTCATGAGACGAATAAGCGCAAAAAGGAACTGATGCACCGCGCATTCCAGCTCTTCCGCTCGCTAGTGCAAAAGAAGATCGTAGAGATTATTCCCCATGCAAAGAAGGGCGAAGCCCGGGTGCGCGTAAATGTGAATTTGCAAAACGACTTTGCGATGAATGAGCCGCTTTCTCTCTATCTATTGGACACGCTTCCCAAGCTGGATAAGGAAAACCCCGATTTTGCTTTCGATTTAATTTCGCTTGTGGAATCGATCGTGGAAAATCCAGATGCGATTCTCCGCGTGCAGCAATCCAAGGCTCGCGACGCCCGCTATGCGGAACTCAAGGCGGAACGTGCGGATTATAATAAGATTCAGGATGAGCTCGATAAGGTGGAATATCCAAAGCCTCTTTCGGAGTTCATTTATACGACATTTGACGCTTTCCGCGAAGAACATCCATGGGTGGGGAACTTGAATGTGGAACCCAAGTCGATCGTGCGCGAAATGATCGAAAACTTTGACACCTTTTCTGGTTATGTGAAAAAATACGGACTTTCTAAATGCGAAGCGGTGCTCCTCCGCCATATCAATTACGTTTATAAAGTGCTTTCACAAACGGTTCCGGACTCCTTTAAGACCGAAGAAGTCTCTGAAATGGAAAGTTATTTGGGCGAGATGATCCGCCGCACGGATTCGAGTCTTCTTGAAGAATGGGAACGCCTTAAAAACCCCGAATTCGAGGCAAAAGAAGCTGCTCCAGAAAAGGCATTCGGTAAAGACGCGCTTGCGGACGATATTACGCTCGACAAAAAAAAGTTCCTCGCATTGGTGCGCTCTCGCATTTTTTCCTTCCTTTCGCTTGTGCGGAATCACCGCT